>Ga0209768_10002860_pt1 | contig 10575 bp, 9 predicted proteins | sample LauGreSBDMM110SD_3_FD_187564 | JGI IMG/M metagenome (GOLD analysis project Ga0209768, IMG submission 187564) | Freshwater lake microbial communities from Lake Michigan, USA - Sp13.BD.MM110.SD (SPAdes) (version 2) | ecosystem: Environmental > Aquatic > Freshwater > Lake | place: Lake Michigan... | reverse complement strand
TATAATCTATTATATTATACTTATATTATACTTATATTATACTTATATTATACTTATATAATTTAAAATAATATAACTATAATATAATTTTAAATATGCAGGTTCAATTTCCTAAAGCTAACATAACAACATTGCGCGGAACTAGGCAAAAAATGTCTAGTTCTGACATTGATAGTGTATATAGATGGACTTATGAGTATGAATGGAAAGACCTTGTTGAATTTTGGAATAACGATGGTAAAATGCCATTATTTTATAAATTAGTAATAATATTTTTATTAACATTAAAATATGATAATGAAGAAGATAAGCAGTTATTTAATAGCTATATTGGAGAAATATTAGAACATGGTGCACAATTTGGATTTACCAGAATAAATATTATAGAACAATTATTAGAACAAATAGTAAGTCAATATGCAACAATGCAGTTATTCCCGGTTGCACCGAAAGCAATAAATAAAGACATATTTTTATATCATGGAGGTAATTTATTTAGATACCACAATTTCTTAACATTACCAGTTAATACGCTATTTGAAGTACCAATATTTATGTCTACATCTTTAATGCAAGATGTTGCATGTAGATTTGTAGGCACATCAAATATAATTATAAGAATACTTGTAAAAATGGAGCATTTAAATAAATTCAAATATTCATTTTTTGGTAATACTCTTGATTTAGAAACCAGTACATCATATAAAGAAAGTGAAATTTTATTAAACTTATATACAAAACTTAAATTCAAAAGTATAACAACTGACGCCTATCTTACTTTTGAAGTACCACTAAGACAACCAAATGGTTCTATAGCAATGATAACTAAAGATGGAGTTTTTACTATAATTGATATGGAATTTGTTGGTAATTCCTCTAAAACACCAGAACAAGTAATGGCTTCTTTATATAAACAATCTAGACGCTTGTTAACTTCTTCATCTGGAAAAAAATATAAAAACTATAAACATTCAAAACATTTAAAACAATCAAAAAAATCATATAAAAAATTTAAAAGAAAAAGTTCGCATACTAGAAAAAACCCAAAGCATTAGCGTCACAATTTTAGTAACCAAAATGCAATAAACGCAACCAAGTTTATTAACCATGTTTTCCGCCAATTTTTCTATTTTCTATTTTCTATTTTCTATTAATGTTTTTAATGTTAAAGATTACAAACATTTAAAAAAACCCCAATTTTTCGCGTTTTTAACTTTGTTAGCTTAATGCTTTGTATTTTAAAGTGCAAAAATCCTTGTTTTTTTTATCGTAACAAATTTCAAAATTTATTTTTCACAATTTTTTTCACTTTTGGACATTTTAAAATGTCCATTTATAAAATAAGTATACCTTTATAAAAAATTGGTTGCAAAACCAGTGCTTTTTAGTTTTGTGAGCATAATGGTCTCAAAACTTTCAAAACGGGAGGAAAACTGTCAAACCATAAAAAAATATATATAAAAAAAAGGATTTAGGCGCTTTTTTTGTTGTATAAATATACAACAAAATGACAACCAAAAAAGCGCAAAAAAGCGCTTCTTTTTTTATTTGTGAAAATTGTAACTATAAATCGTGCAAAAAAACGGATTACAACCGACATTTATCCACAGCAAAGCATAAAAATACAACATTTATACAACAAAATACAACAAAAAGCGCCGAAAAAATTGCTGTCGAGACAAATTTTAGTTGTGAATGTGGTAAATCATACCCATATAGGGGGTCATTATATAATCATTTAAAAAATTGTAAAATTATTAAAGAAAAAAGCGCGAAAAAGCGCACACTTGATAACTCAATTGACTTTTGTGAGAGTTCAAATAATAATATAACCTTATGTAATGATTTAATTTTTAGATTATTAAACGATAATAAGGAAATGAGAACTATTATTGTAAAGCAACAAGATCATATGATTAAACAACAAGAACAAATAAAAGAGCTTATACCAAAATTAGGAAACAATAATAATAATGTTCAAAACAACCGATTTAATATTAATGTGTTTTTAAATGAACGATGCAAAGATGCCATTAATATGAGCGATTTTATTAAGTCAATACAAGTTAGCTTGCAACAATTAGACTTTACAAAGCAAAATGGTATTGTAGATGGATTAAGCAATGTAATAATAGAAAATATGAGCAAACTTGATTTATATCAACGCCCAATTCATTGTACTGACATTAAACGAGAGTCATTATATATAAAAGACGATGATACATGGGAAAAAGACGTTAATAAAGAGAAAATAAAAAAGGTAATAAAAGATATATCTACAAAACAATTTTGCGCATTGAGCAATTGGACAAAAGAAAATCCTGATTTTCAAAATAATGAGTCTAAGCAAAATTATTATACACATACATTAGTAGCAATCGCAAATAATAAGGAACATAACGAAGATAAAATAATCAAAAAGCTTTGCACAAATAGTTATATTAAAGAAGAATGATTTTAATATAAATATATATATATTAAAGAATAATAATTTTAATATAAATATATATATATAAGATGAAAAACATAATAACACCAAGAAGATCAAGAAGATCAAGAAGAAAGAGAAGAAAGAGAATATCAAGAAAACACACAAATATGAATTATAAACATTTTAGTAAACGGAATAATTTTACTCGTAAAATTATGGGCGGGGCATTATTTGGTAAATTGATGCCAAGATTTAGGAGAACGGTTGCAGAACCAGCCGAGCATTTGCCTGTTATAAATCCTCCAGATGTTAGCACTCCGCCTGTAATGGATCTTAGCCCAGAAGAGTTAGATATATTTAATGAATATACAGTTGTTGCAGAAGACATTTTATATTCTACCAATAATGGCGAAGTCGAATTATACTGGCCAACAATGACTAATGTAGAAGTCGAATTTTATAAAATCATACGTGAATTTAGAAACTCTGATGATATATCCCAATTAAGGGCTGCTTTACAGAATATACTATACATTTTGTATAAACGTTTGATATTTAACGATGACATAACAAAAACAATACCAATTGATGTGAGGCCGAGTAATACAGCTGAATTACTTGATACTCAAATACCTGATTATGTTGTACCTCGAGCTGATCGAACACCAGGACAAGGTATTGTCGTACCAGTTACAGACTCATTACACGACTTGAGAGTCTGGTTAGCCGCAAATTTGCCTTATTAATATGACTATTATACTTTTTTTGTTTCATATTAACATAATAGTTAATATGAAATGTTATTAATATAAAATAATTATACTATTTAATTATAAAATATTTTATAACTAAATAGCATGGACTTGGACATTACTAATTATGATTATGAAGATATATTAAAGTTATTTGCTATAAATAAACACTTTAGTAAAGAAGATTATATAGCAATAATATTTTTATAAAATAATATTGCTATATATAAATATGCCTTATACCCCGCCACTCAGACAAACCAATTTAGACGTCTTACAAATTATTGATGCAAACTGTTATGAGTATATTGATAAAATAAAGAGTTATAGGGACGAAGCCATATATCTTATACAAGAAACTTTTAATATTCATAACATAAGAGACATCAATGATTTACGATTCAAAATTATGCAGAATAAACGATGGACACAAGATAACGAGACTGCAATAACAGAACGTATTAATACAATAGACACTGATATACAACAAAACAGGCAAACAGTAAAACAAATAAATCAAAGAATAAAGTTTGTAATAATGAAAGATTTATATTATAATATAAATCAAGCATTTGTGCAACAATTAGAGTGGTTGAATTTACAATACGATGAATTCAACAATTTTGAAACTATAACCAATCTTGAAATGTTGACAATAAAAGGACAACATTGGGTATGGTATCTTGAGTATGCCTTAATAAAAGCACAAGAGTATAAAAATTTGCTTCGTTCACCTCAACAAGACTATGATTTAGCAAATACCAAAGCGGTCGCACCGCCTCTGCCTCATCGAGACTATGATTTAGCAAATACCAAAGCGATCGCACCGCGTCTGCCTCCCCCAAAACCTCGGCTTAATCCAGAAACAAGCCTAGCTAGTTCATTAGCTGCTTTTAGACTTGGTAGAAGTGCTACTAGAAGTGCTAGTAGGATTCAGAGACCTATAGGTGGGGGTATGGCAACCAGAAAAAAATTATATAGAAAACGTAATAAGAGACAAATTAAACGTTACACCAAAAAATATCGCATACACTATTAGGCTTTGTTACTATTTTTACATAAATCATATAATATTATATAATTGGTTGTTAAATAATATTATAAATAATATTATATAATTCATCTTATTATGAATTTATAATATAAAATAATTATACTATTTAATTATAAAATATTTTATAACTAAATAGCATGGACTTAGACATTACTAATTATGATTATGAAGATATATTAAAATTATTTGCTATAAATAAACAATTCAACGAAGAAGACTTAAAAAATGCAAAAAAGAAGGTTTTAGCAAGTCACCCAGACAAATCTGGACTGGACAAGAGTTATTTTCTATTTTTCTCAAGTGCCTATAAAATATTGTTTTCCATCTATAATTTTAGAATGAAACACAGCTCATTAACTAATCTTAACAATTATAATGATAATTATAATGCAGATAAAGACGAAATGAACGAACAACTAATACACAAAATAATTAGCACAAAATCCAAAAGCGAATTTAATAGTTGGTTTAACGAACAATTTGAAAGCTTTAAAATTAGTAATGATTATGAAAAAAACGGATATGGTACATGGCTTAATAAAGCTAATAGTGAAGAAACAACACTATGTAAAGATTTAAACTCTATGAATAAAATTATAGAGGAAAAAAAGAAGGCTCTTAGAAGTTCAATGCTAATTAAAAAACAAGAAGTAAGCGAATTTAATAATAGTCAATATTGCAATCTAACAAATTCTAAGCCCGAAGATTATAGTTCAGGATTATTTAGTAAATTTCAATATGAAGATTTGAAAAAAGCACATGAAGAGAGTATAATACCAGTCACAAATGACGATTATGTAAATAGTTATAGCTCATTAGAAGATATAAGATTAAAACGGGCAAATCAGTCTTTAACTCCATTACAAGAACAAGAGGCAAACCATTATTTAAATAAGTCTAAAGACCATGAAAATACATTGTCATGTATGCGTGCTTATAATTTACTTAAACAAGACGAAGTGAATAAGCAAAAAAATGAGAGATTTTGGTCCAATTTAAAACAAATAATGTAAAAACGAAAAATAAAAAATAAAAAATAAAAAATAAAGGTGCTTTATATATAAATAGTTAATTATATATATAACTAACTATTTATATATGGTTATAACAATTTTAGCGTCAATAGTTATTGTACTAATTTTACTAATAATAGTATATATATTATTTAATACATATATAAAAACACGCGAAAATTATAGTAACACTAATACTGGTGCTTTAAGTCCATCTAGTTATAATTCTACAAATTGTAAACCAAAGACTAATGAAGTACAATATCCAACACCATATAATGATTCTTGTAATCTAGAAAATTCGCTTGATACATTTCTAACAACATCAAAATTTATTAAAAATAAACAACTAGAACCAGCATTATCATTGCATACATTACCCAAATTACATTCATCAAAAAAACTGTTGGCATATAATGAGTATTGTGATATATCACAATCTTCAATCACCAATAAAATACCAGATGCTTACAATGAATATTGTAAGTCGCAAATAAGACTAGTACCTCCACCAGAAATATACTCTAATGTTTATAAACAACCAACAGAACCAATTATACCAAGAACTTTAATAACTATTCCAACAGCTAGTCCTAGAGTTACTCCAACAGCTAATAATAATAGTGATGTAACTCAAGTGCATATTATTACAACTAGACCACGTGGATACGGTAATATAAATGGTTGGTATTCAACAACCACTTCTACACATTTATTGGATAATCCACTCACAATATATTATGAACAAATGCTTAGAAACTATGCACCAGATACGTGGAAAATAAAACATATTCCGGTTGCCTCTGAATTACCAGATTATGGATCTTGGTGGAATTGGGCTAGTGAACTTGAAAACATTAATAAGGTAATTGATTATTTAGGAACTACATTAGGTAAATTTGAAACTCATATTATAGCACCTACACCAATAATAAATCCATTAATATGGGTAAAAAAACAACGACTCATTGAAGAGACTTCGTATAATATAATTAATACAACTCTTGAAAATATGTTATTAAATAAGATTAACACTGCTCGTCCTAATGCTAATATTGTTTTAACACAAGAGGAATGGAGTAGTTGTAATATAACTACTAATATTATAACATTACACTATATAAATGTAGGTTCTTCACAATATAGACCATTTTCTCAAGTAACATATAATGTAAATAGTCAAGCATTAGCAATTATAGCTAATGATTGGAAAATAGGTTCTACAAGCAATGGAATACGACCTAATCTAAGTTTAAGAGTTGAAGAATGTGGTGGGGTATGTTTAAAATATATGACAAAAAATAACAGACAACGCATATATATGGCAATTGATTTAGGTATGATACATACACATATTTTATATGGTTCATATTTTAATAGTATGTCTAACGATGCTAAAAAACAATGGTTAAGAGATGAAATATATGCGTCTATAACTCATGAATATACTCATGTTTTTCAAGATCAATTAATAGAACCACTACTACCGGGGATATGGTTTGCAGAAGATACAATTCAAGATGAAAGAAGTCCTAACGCAATTTCAAGATGGTGGTTTGAATGTTTTGCTACACTGTTACCATATTTTATGGGGTTTAATTTTAGTGGATTTGATATACAAAGCAAAATAAATGATGCAATTAATAAAATAAAAAACAATCAATCATTAACAGCTACAGAGTTTTCGGACCGAATGATGTATATAAATCCGTATGGTTATTTACCAAATACCCCGAACCATGCATGGTCTTTTTTAGTAGCAGCATATATGGCAAAACTAAAAACGTGGAAATATGTATTAGTAGATTTTTACTATGATTTTCAACGTGTTCCATCAGACACACCAGTAACTCGTAATGGAACAATAACTTATGTTCCTGATTTAGATAAATTATTTTTACATAATTTTAATAAAACAGAAGAAGCATTTTTGCAAGATATATATGCTAAAGTGAAAACTGACGAAATCACGATAGCTTATTTGAGCAATGTGCTACCTGATGGAGCTAACTTTGGTATACCAGAGTTAATTAAATTTAACCAATCTAATTTAATAAATCCAACCTTTCCTTCAATAGTTCCTCCAACCTTTCCTTCAATAGTTCCTCCAATAAAAAATCCAATAGTTCCTCCAACCTTTCCTTCAATAGTTCCTTCAACCTTTCCTTCAATAGTTCCTTCAACAAATAGTCTTACTACAATAGAGTATCCTGGAATACTTGATGATATCAATAGTAATACAGATGTAGTGAATAATAATGCATTTGGACCGCCGATTAATGATAAAGAAGGTTAAATTATATTTAACCAAACAAGCCCAACCAAAAAAAAAATTAAATAATAATTTAAATAATAATTTATATATATAATATAAATTATATAATATATAAGTATAAAATGAAGTATAATTATAGTAATTTAGTAATAAGCATATTAATATTGGCCGCAGCCGGATATATATATAATAAGTTCAAAATAAATGTAGATTCAAATTCACAACAAGAAGATTTAAACATTATAAAGAAATATTTATTGGATGATGATATTGATAATACAATAGACATGTTAAGTTCAGTAAAAAAACCTATTCTATGGATACACATAGATTACATTAAAAATAGTAGAAATTGGGAATCATTTGGTTCAAGAAACAGTAATGAATTAAATCAAGACTATTTATATTTAACAATAAGAACAATAATAAATAAATGTTCTGATTATTTCCATATTGTTATTATTGACGACGATTCATTTTGCAAACTATTACAACATAATTGTATTGATTTAAATAAAGTAGCTTATCCAATAAAAGACAATTTGCGCAGTCTTAACATTATGAAATTATTATACAACTATGGTGGAATGTATATTGAAAATTCGTTCATATTATTCAAATCTTTAGGCTCAATATATGACAAAGTATTAGAATCTAATAAAATCGTAACAGCGCAATTTAAAAATAATGGTACAAACGCTTATAATGTTGACTATATGCCATCTATAAAGTTTATAGGTTGCATGAAAGAATGTCCTACTATGAAACGATTAATAAAACACACAGAAATACTTTATGGAACCAATTTTACTAGTTCATGTGAATTTGAAGACCTAATAAGTAAATGGTTATTAAAATGTGCAGAAAAAGATGAAATAAATGTAATTGATGGAAGATATATAGGAACAATAGATAAAAACAGTTCCATGATTAATTTAGAAGAACTTATGGGTTCAACTTTCATAGAATTAGATGCTAAAGCATATGGTCTATATATACCATCTGTTGAGTTATTACGAAGATCAAAATACAATTGGTTTTGTAAATTGGACTCTAAGCAAGTGTTAGAAGCAAATACAATAATATCAAAATATTTATTAATTTCAAATGAAGAAGAAGACGAATAGAGAGATTACAAAATATTACAAAATATTACAAAATATTACAAAATAGTTTGTAATGCCAGTTTATTATCTTGAGAAATAACTTTTGGAAATATTATAGTAAATTTAATGATGAGATTACCAATATAAGTCTCTCTAATAAAGCCCAAATTATTTACTATTTTTTCATAGTTAAAATCGATAATCTCATTACTAACAATTTTATAATGTTTGTTATTAATGTGAATAAGTGTAAAATTGCATCCAATTAATGCTTCTTTAAGAGAGATTGGCTTTAAATAAATTATGTCAAGTCCATTTCTCTCAAAATATTCGTGTTTAGTTAAAATTATTATTATTTTAACGTTGCTATAAGTTGTTATGGAATTATATGTGTACTTATTACCTTTATTTTGCAATATAATAATTTCATTATTATCAATACCTTTGTTAATAGCCACATATAATGTTTCTGTTTCACTACTGATAACATTATTTGTAAATAGTTTTCTCTCAATTGTTATAGGTTTAGATGCACCAGTGTAAGCATCATAATAAGTAATATTCAAAGTAATTGTTATATCTTCATAATTATTAATATTATTAAGAGAATCAGTACTATTATTGTAGTGTTGTGGACTATTTTGAATAATTGTAGATTGTTTAATCTGTTGTGGTTGCTGTTGCTGTTGCTGTTGCTGTTGCTGTTGCTGCTGCTGCTGTTGCTGCTGTTGCTGCTGTTGCTGCTGTTGCTGCATTAATGAACCTGTATTTTGAATACAACTCTGGATAAGATTAAAATTATTTGTTAATTTTACATAAGCATCATTAACTTTATTAAATAGAACAGGATCAGCTTGACTATTTTTATCAGGATGATATTTTATTGATAATGTTCTATATGCTTTTTTAATATCTTGTAAACTAGCATTATTAGACAAATTCAAAGTTGTAAAATAGTCTTCATAATCATTCATAATAAGTTTTAATTAATAGTTATAATTAATAGTACTAATTATTACTTAAATTATTATAACTAATAAACTATAACAACAATGAAAGAGTTATTAATAAACAAATACAAACCAAAAAAAATACAAGACTGTTATTTTGATGCAAATAAGATGATAATATTAGAAAATTTTATTGCAAATAACAATTATAATTTTATAGTTCAAGGAGATTCGGGATGTGGTAAATCAAGCCTAATAAATATTATAATAAATAATTATTATAACTCTAACAATTTTTTAATTAACACTAATGTATGTTATATTACAATATTGAAAGATCAAGGCATTAATTTTTACAAAAATGATATTAAACTATTTATAAATAATTACACAAATAATGGCTATAAAAAATTTATAGTAATAGAAGATGTCGAACTATTTTCAGAGGTAATTCAATTAAATTTTATTGAATTAATAAAAAATTATAAATCGAATATACATTTTTTATTATCAACATCTAACGTGTTAAAAATCAATGTAATATTATATGAATTGCTAGATATTATTGAGTTTAAAAAAATAGATGAAAAATTCTTATACACTATTTTAAATAATATTTTAAATAGTGAAAATATGATAATAGATGATGCTATAAAAAAATACATAATTACTTTATCAAATAATTCAATAAATAACTTAATAAACAATATTGAAAAGTTAAAACTACTATATAATAATTTTGACTGCTTGGAAGATTTAATAAACTTGGATATAGTATCTGATATTATAATTAATAACTTTGATACACTAATAGATAAATGTACAAAATGCACATTAAAAGACGCACTTGACTACGTTTTGAATTTAATAGATAAAGGCTATTGTATTATAGATATTTTAGAAAACTTCCTATATTATATTAAATACATAAATACAAGTATTTGTGAGGAAAATAAATTTTTAATTATTAAAAATATTATTAAATATATTAATA
>Ga0209768_10002858_pt1 | contig 10577 bp, 9 predicted proteins | sample LauGreSBDMM110SD_3_FD_187564 | JGI IMG/M metagenome (GOLD analysis project Ga0209768, IMG submission 187564) | Freshwater lake microbial communities from Lake Michigan, USA - Sp13.BD.MM110.SD (SPAdes) (version 2) | ecosystem: Environmental > Aquatic > Freshwater > Lake | place: Lake Michigan... | reverse complement strand
ACCATCAAGATTTTTGAAGGTCTGTACCGTGGCGATGTCCAAGAGCCTGAGGAGTCAGCTGACAACCTCGCTACCTACAGCCTTCCAATTGGACAGCTGAGTAAGCGTTTGAGTCGATCGATCATGCTGGCTCGGAAACGCTCTGCTGAACTTCGAGCCCGCGCCGAAGAAGCCGGTGCTGAGCTTCGCGAGAGAGCCGGGGAAGCGCGCGAGGACGTCATCGAAAAATTCGAAGAAGTGCGAGACGATGTTGTGTTCGCAGCAAGACGAATAGAAATCCGAGTTCGAAAAGGCGTCAAGAAAGCCGCTGAGAGGCTCCGACGCGAGGAGCAGTAGGCTTGAAATTGGCCAGGGGGGAGTTAGCTCAGCTGGTTAGAGCAGCGGACTCATAATCCGTCGGTCACGGGTTCAAGTCCCGTACTCCCCACAAATGCCCCCAAGAACCGGGAGACCAATTGGCAAAAAGCCTTCCATCAAGTCTCGTCTCGAGTTGCCATTGATTTCTAAACTCTTTACTCGCGCGATAGGACTACTAAAGTCCACCCACCCAATTCCATCATTTGCTGTCACCGGCTTTACTGTTCTTTTGGCTCTTGGGTATGGCATGCCACTTGAGAAATTGTTTCTTGTTGGCTTCGGCATACTCTTTCAGCAGTTCTCTGTTGGCTTATCCAACGATTGGCTCGATTATGAGCGAGACAAGACTGTTGGTCGAAACGACAAGCCAACAGTGCGATTCGAGGTATCCGCCAAGTTGGTTCGAAATGCCTCACTTGTATCAGCGGTTATTGCACTCGTTTTCGCAATGAGTATTGGTTGGGAAGTTTTGCTGACCATGGTTGCAATGTTGGTGGTTGGCTGGTCATACAACCTTGGACTCAAGTCAAACGCCTTATCCGCGTTGCCATACGCGGTTGGCTTTGGGATAGTTCCAGTATTTGTGACCTTGTCGCTTTCGACTCCGCAGCGGCCGCTCTGGTGGGTCATGCTTGCAGCGGGTCTATTGGGAGTTGCTGCCCACTTTGCCAATGCCTTACCTGATCTAATGGATGACCGAGAAACCGGAGTGCGAGCCTTGCCGCATATGCTTGGCCAAAGAATTTCTGCTCTAGCCATTTCTGGAGCTGCTGCCCTCGCTTCACTCCTGGTTGTGACTCAATCGGCGAGCTTGAATCCGACATTAGCTTGGTTGTGCTTTGGTTTGACAATGGGGCTGGTTATAACCGCTAGTGGATTAGCACTTAGGCCCAAACCACCTAGGGTGATATTTCATCTACTAATTGCAGCTGCGTTTGTAAACGTGGCTTTACTAGTGCTTGGCTAGATCTTTACCGGCCTTGAAAGTCGCTAAGACTTTTATCTCTCGCAGTGCACTTGAGACAATCTCTAACGGGTTTTTGTCAAGGACTATGAAATCGCATGGCTGACCCACACTAAGTGGAACTGACTTTTTCCCAGTGATCTGATATGACACCGCTGAGCTGTAGCTGGCGAAAGCTTCATCGGCTGTAATGGCTTGCTTAATTGTCCATCCACCTTCGGGCTTGGCATCAGCAGTTTGCCTTGTGACAGCTGTGGCAATTCCAAGAATTGGATCTGAACTGGACACCGGCCAGTCAGAACCAAAAGCTATGGTGGCACCGCTATCAATTAGATCCCGCATCCGATACATCTGGTCAATACGTTTTATCCCAAGCCTTGGAACACAACTCATCAGCATTCCATCGGCCTGGGCCCAAAGCGGTTGCATGTTGGCAATCACATTGAGCCTTGCGAATCGAGCGATGTCGGAATCAGAGACCAGCTCAGCGTGTGCAATCACATTTGGAAGTGCCGGAATGTCTAGGCGCTGTTGCACATGCTCAATAGCATCCAGAGCTTGTCTAACCCCGGCATCTCCGATGGCATGGATGTGCAATTGGAAGCCAGCTTTCGCAGCCTCTAGGCAGGCATCCTCGAGCTCGCTCTTGCTCCAAAGTGGTTCACCGTGATTGTGAACATCATCGAGGTAAGGCTCAAGCACTGACGCTGTGCCACTTCCAAACACCCCGTCGGCGAAGAACTTGCATGTTTTGGCGCTTAGCTGTGAGCTGCCAAGGGCAATAACTTTGTCGCGGTCGGCTTTTGCAAACTCGAGTGACTTGACCCATTCGTGTGGCTCTATCTTGAAGGCCAGGTTGTAATCCAGTAGCAGCGCACCTGTGGAAATGGCAGCCAAATAGATTTCAGTCATGCCGGGTGTTATCCAAGCGTCCTGGGCCTCAACGATTCCCTGTTTGGCTAGAACCTGATCGGCCCAGGCCAAAACAGCCACCTCTTGCTCGATTGTTCTTGCTGGTGCCTTATCTAGCACCAGCGCCATGGCCTGTGGCTCTCGGAACACCCCCGTTGGGACACCGTTTGCATCAACGTCGATTGATCCAGAAATTAGTTGCGGAAGCGGTGAGGGGATTAAATCAAGGGCTTTGCTATTTACCCAAACTGTGTGGTGATCGCTGGCATGAAGTACCACCGGAACATCCGATACAGCTTCATCAAGCCAAGTAGCTTGGAAGATTCCGCCCTCAACAATTGAGCGGTCGTAGGCTCCGCCTTCAATCCAGGCTTGGTCAGGATTGGCTTTGCGGTAGCTAGAAAGAATCGCTTGAATTTCAGCTATCGAGCTGGCTTTCGAAACTACCGGCCCTGAGGCCTCTCGTCCCGCAAACACCGGATGAGCGTGGCCGTCACGAAAGGCAGGAAACACAAAACCTGGTTCAAGGGTTATTTCCTGGTCAAAAGATCCAGGTGATGCGACAAAGCCATCATCGGCAAATAGTTCTTTATCAAAGGCCTTGGTGGTGGGGTTGTAAAAGCTCGCACCGGTGAACTTGAGTTTCAAGCCTTGGACGCCGACTTTTCGCGGTAGTAGCAAGAAGGGCAAAGTGATTCGTAGGTGACTTGATCGCCATCTATGGCTACCTGCGCGCCATCAAAGACAAATTCGTTGTTCACCTTTCGGCCGTTAAACATGGCCTTTTTGCCACAGCGGCAAATGGTCTTTAGCTCTTCTAGGCTGTGTGCAATCTCAAGAAGGCGAAGCGAGCCAGGAAAACCATTCGTCAGAAAATCGGTTCGAATTCCAAAGGCAAGAACTGGCACATCGTCCAGTACTGCAATTTCGAGTGCTTGATCAACTTGGTCACGGGTTAGGAACTGGGCTTCGTCCAAAAGTAGGCAAGCTACACGCTTTCCAGTTGACTCGCGCTGCAGACTAGATCTTTTTTGAAACTCGGTACGCAGGTTTATTTCAGGCGTCACAAGGAAATCAACGTGGCGATCAACGCCGAGCCTCGACAAAATGGCGGTGTCGCCCTTGGTGTCGACGGCGGGTTTGGCGAGCAGGACCGCTTGGCCCCTCTCTTCGTAGTTGTGGGCGGCCTGGAGAAGCGCGGTTGATTTACCGCTGTTCATGGCTCCGTGACGGAAATATAGTTTGCTCATAGCTTCTATATGCTAGTTGGATTTTTTGACATCGAGTCCCATCGGCTCTAGCCTTAGAGCACCACCAAATACAGGTCGTAGGGGAAGACGTACCTAGGTTTGGAGGTGACTGTATGTCTGAAGGCCTGGTGTTGATACACCGTGCGCCGGTAGCTTTGCTTACCCATGTCGAATGGACCATTTCGGGTATCACTGGCAAACCCACCAAAATCAACTGGATCAAAGATGAGTCATCAGATTCTATTTTTCGCGGGTCAGTAGCCATTGACTGCAGCCTGAATGACTGTGCCACGCTGGCATCGGCATTTATGAATCTAAAGCAGTTGAGCTTTGAAGTAATTCATCAATCAGCACTTTCTGGTGCCAGATGGTCCTTCACACCGAATCTTGGAATGTTCCATTGCGCAACCGATGATGCAGGAAATCTTGTTGTCGGTGAGAATCAGCTTCGAGCCTCGATTGAGAAAGCTGGCTCAAACATTCTTAAACTTCAGGCTGAGCTCAGAAGACTTTTGGGGCAAGCTTGGGACGACGAGCTAGAGCCTTACCGAGAACTAATTGGTGGAGCGGAAAGCAACCACGGCGTTGTGTCCGCCGAAGCCGAACGAGTTAGTTATGGCCAGAATATTCGACCCCTCTAGTTTTCGAGGACTTGTGACAACATCTAACTCAATTGCCGGATCTGGGTTGTCCAGGTTGATAGTTGGGGGAGCAGTTCGCTCGTGAAGAGCAAGAACTGTAAAGATCGCTTCGATAGCTCCCGCGCCGCCGAGCAAATGCCCGGTTGAGCTTTTTGTAGCTGAGACAGCAATCTTTGGCAGGTGATCGCCGAAGACTCGCTTGAGAGCGTTGTACTCGGCGATGTCGCCAACTGGGGTGCTGGTTGCGTGGGCGTTTATGTGAGCAACATCTGTGAGCTTTGATCCACTTTGTTCGATTGCACCAATCATTGCTCTGGCTGCAGCGGATCCTTCAGGATCCGGAGCTGTGATGTGATACGCGTCAGAAGTTACAGATGCGCCGACAACCTCGGCATAAATCTTGGCTCCTCGAGCTAAGGCGTGCTCTTCGCTTTCAAGTACTAGTGCGCCGCCACCTTCGCCCATGACAAAGCCGTCACGATCTATGTCGTATGGTCTGGATGCCTTTTCTGGTGCGTCATTGCGCTTTGAAATAGCCTGCATCGCAGCAAAGGCAGCAATCGGCAGCGGGTGAATAGCAGCTTCTGAACCACCGGCAACAACAACGTCAACTTCACCGTTTCTAATTCGATTGAAAGCGTTAGCGATAGCTTCAGTTCCCGAGGCACATGCCGACACTGCTGTTCGAACCCCAGCACGGGCAGAAATGTCCATGCCGATGGCCGCGGCTGGACCATTGGGCATCAGCATTGGAACTGTCATCGGTAGCACTCGCCTTGGTCCGCGCTCTTTGAGAACGTCGTAGGCGTCCAAAAGAGTCCAAACTCCGCCGATTCCGGTCGCGTAATCGACGGCCAGTCGCTCTGGGTTTACTTCAGGAGATCCGGCGTCGGCCCAGGCCTCGCGCGCTGCAATCAAGGCAAACTGGCTGGATGGATCCAAGCGCTTGGCTTCCTGAAGAGTTAGAACGTCAGTGGCTGGCGTTTTAGCCTGGCCGGCGAACGTCACTGGTAGTTCGTGTTTGGCAACCCATTCTTGGGTCAGTGTGGAGATGCCTGATTTGCCGGCTAAAAGGTTTTGCCAGGTTGTTTTGCTATCGCCACCAAGTGGCGTGGTTGCGCCAATTCCGGTGACAACAACTTTTTTGAACAAGGTTTTTAGCCTTGGGCCTTAGTGATGTAGTTCACTGCGTCGCCAACGGTGAGGAGGTTCTTCACTTCTTCGTCTGGAATCTTCACATTGAATTTGTCTTCGGCGTTTACCACAATGGTCATCATTGAAATTGAGTCGATGTCTAGGTCGTCGGTGAAGGACTTGTCTAGTGCGATTACATCGGTTGCGATTCCGGTCTCGTCGGTCACGATTTCCGCTAGTCCTGCAAGTACTTCTGCTGCTGATAGTGCCATTCTGGTTTCTCCTTATGAACTCTTTATTTGAATCAGCCCCAAGTTTAGGGCACAACCACTACTTGGGCGCCGAAGGCCAAACCAGCCCCGAAGCCTATCTGTAGCGCCAAATCGCCTGATTTGATATGACCTTGCTCCAAAAGGGCGTGCATGGCCAATGGAATGCTTGCTGCTGAAGTGTTTCCGGAGGTTTTGATATCCCTCGCCACTACGACGTGATCCGGAAGAGCTAGTTGTTTCGCCATCTCGTCGATGATTCTCTCGTTGGCCTGATGCATAACAATTGCGTTGAGATCTTCGGCTTTCACTCCAGCTACTTCGAGAGCCTCTTTGGCAACTTTCACCATCTCCCAAACTGCCCAGCGGAAAACTGTTTGACCTTCCTGAACGAGAGTTGGCCACGCTGCGGTGCCATCGCGGAAGTCAAGTAGTGAACCGGTCATGCCAACGGCTTCCCACTTACTTCCGTCGCTTCCCCAAACACTCTTTGATATTCCTGGAGTGTCGGATGGACCAACAATCGCAGCTCCTGCACCATCGCCTAACAAAAATGATATTGAACGATCAGTTGGGTCAATAAAGTCGCTTAGCTTTTCTCCTCCAACTACCAGCACATACTTCGCTGTTCCAGATCGAACCAGAGAATCTGCTTGGGCTATGCCGTAGCAGTAGCCGGCGCAGGCAGCTGAAATATCAAACGCAGGGGCTGGATTAGCTCCGACCAGTTCGGCAAGCAGTGCTGCGGCAGAGGGTGTCTGATAGGGATGGGTGATGGTGGAGAAAATTACTGCTTCAATCTCAGAAGGCTGGATGCCGGCTTTATTGATGGCTTCGTTGCTGGCCTCGACCGCCATGTCCATCAGCGATCGGTCTTTACTGGCTCGCGTGCGGGTGATGATGCCTGTTCGCTGCGTAATCCATTCGTCAGAGGAGTTAATCGGCCCTGCGACATCGTCGTTTGTCACGGTTAGGTCGCCGCGCGCTGCGCCAATGGAGTAGATCTTTGAAAACGCAACCGCAGTTGATTGATTCAGCTTTGCCATGGGGTGGGCTCTACTTTCCTATCGCTTCGGCAACTTTATCCAAGTCAGCAGGAGTTTTTAGTGCGATAGCCACAGTGTTTGGCATCGCTCTTTTGGCGATTCCCGACAGTGCCCCCGCGGGAAGTAGCTCAATCATCACTGAAACATTTGCGCGTTCCATTGATTCCATTGTCTTATCCCAACGAACCGGATTTGAAACCTGATTCACCAATAGATCTAAGTACTTTTGGCCTGACTGAACGAGTGAGCCATCGTTGTTGGTCCAGATGGATATAGCAGGGTCCTGGACACTTAATTCTTTTGCGAAGGCTGCCAGCGCCGGTCTTGCTGGCGCCATGTACGAAGTGTGGAAAGCTCCAGCAACCTGCAAAGCAATAACTCTACTTCCAGCCGGGGGACTAGCTACCAGAGCTTCAATGATCTCTTTAGATCCAGCTGCAACAACTTGGCCAGCTCCGTTGTAGTTTGCTGCAAACAATCCAACTGAATCCAAGTGCGCAAGTACTGCATCAATTTCGCCCCCAACAACTGCCGCCATCGAGCTTTGCTCAAGCGCTGCTGCCTCGGCCATTTCGTTTCCACGCCGCTGAACAAACCTCAAAGCGTTGCCAGCATCAAAGATCCCAGAAACGTAGGCCGCAGTAATCTCACCAACTGAGTGTCCGGCGGTAGCGGAAACCACTAACGCGTCACCGAGTGAATCCTTAAGCGTTAGGTAGCTTGCGATTCCCGCCGCAACAATAAGTGGCTGCGCGATTTTGGTGTCTCTGATTGCCTCGGCGTCAGCAACGGTGCCGTAGTGAACTAGATCAATTCCAAGTACGGCCGAAGCATTTTCAATTTGCTCTTTGAAAACCGGAATCTCGAGCCAGGGACTTAGAAATCCAGGTGCTTGCGAGCCTTGGCCGGGACAGGCTATGCAGATCATTTCCACCTCTTACTGGTGCCTTGTTCATGCTCTGTCATGGCACCTAGAACAGTTGCTACTTGAAGGACGAATGACTCTCTAGAGCCAGTGGCGTCCCAGCCGATAAGCTCGGCAATTCTTTTCAGTCGATATCTAACCGTGTTGCTGTGTACGAACAGCTCCCTGGCCGTGACCTCAAGTGAGCGACCCGATTCAAGGTACGAAACCAGCGTCTCCAAAAGATCGGGTGAGTTTTTCGCAAGCGGACGGTAGATCTTGTTCAGCAGAGTGTTCTTTGCAAGCATGTCTCCTGCAAGAGCTCGTTCTGCCAGTAAATCGTCAGCAGAAATCGGTCTTGGCGCCTTGGCCCAAGCTCCGACTACTGCGATACCAGCAAGAGCTGATTTTGCAGAGCGGTTTGCCTCGCTGATCGATGGCACATCCGTTCCAACCACAATTGGACCTGGACCAAAACTGTCGAGGAACACCGAGCAAAGCGCAAACAGCGAAGTTGCTGCAGTGGCGGTTTCACTTTCGGTTGGAATAGTTCCAACCACCACGATTAGTCGATCACCGTGAATTCCAACTAGAACATCTGCAGAGTTTCTGCGGGCATTGCGCCTCAAGGCGTCAATATCAGTTGTTTCAGCGAAACCACCAATCATGACTGTTACCGCTCCTCGCGCTTTCCAACCGAGGGCAGAGATGCGAGAAGATAACTCTTCTTCGCTTTCCCCACTCAAAATTGTGTCAACCACCAGGGCTTCCAGTCGAGCGTCCCAGAGCCCGCGTGCCTCAGCGGCCTTGGCATAAACATCAGCTGCACTAAATGCAATTTCTCGGGAGTACAAAAGCACCGCTTCACGCAATTCGCTGTGTTCTTGAATCACGCGGTCTTCAACTACCTGCACAACAACTCGAATCAGCTGAAGGGTTTCTTGAAGAGAAATTGAGCGAAGTAGTTCACGTGGAGCGGTTGAGAAAACATCGGCAGCAACCCAGGGTTGTGATTTGGGATTTTCGTACCAAGACAAAAACGAAGTGATACCGGCTTGGGCAACAAGCCCAACCGCTGACCGCCTAGAGGCGGGCATCTGTCGGTACCAGGGGAGAGTTTGGTCAAGGCGAGCCAGCGTGGTGGTTGCTAGTTCTCCAGCGATGGAGTGCAACCACTCGAGGGTTTCATCCTTAGGCTTCGCCACCAGCAGTTCCGCTTGTTCCGGCACGAACGTCGTGCAACTGATAACGATCAATTGCCTTCTGAAGAACTGAGTGATCTAGTTCGCCTCGTTCAACCAATTGCTGCAAAGCGCGAACTGCGATTGACGGTCCGTCAATCTTGAACTCGCGACGCGCAGCGGGTCTGGTGTCTGAGAATCCAAAGCCATCGGCACCCAAAGTCGCGTAGTCGCCTGGAACCCAAGCCCTGATCTGATCAGGCACGGCGTGCATGTAATCGCTGACGCCAAGGAAGGGACCCGATAGCCCGGTTAGTTTCTTGGTTAGGTAGCTTGCCTCAACTGGGGAGTTGGGGTTTAGGAACTTCTCGCGGTCTTTAGCTAGTCCGTCGCGGCGAAGCTCGGTCCAGCTTGTGACTGACCAAATGTCTGCAGAAACACCCCAGTCGTTTTGCAAAAGACCCTGAGCTTCGAATGCCCAAGGAAGCGCAACACCCGATGCCAGCAGTTGCACTTTTCTTCCACCAGAGAAGTTTTCACTGACTCTGTGAATACCTTTGAGCAAACCTTCGACGTCAACGTTCTCAGGTTCGGCCGGCTGAATGTAAGGCTCGTTGTAGACAGTGATGTAGTAAATCACGTTTGGATCCTTGTGATTACCGCCATACATTCTTTCGAGTCCGGCGCGCATGATGTGGCCAATTTCGTAGCCGTAGGCCGGGTCGTAGCTGATAACTCCGGTGTTGGTGGATGCCAGTAGCGGTGAGTGTCCATCGGCGTGCTGCAGACCTTCACCAGTTAGGGTGGTGCGACCTGCGGTAGCTCCAATCATGAAGCCGCGAGTCATCTGGTCGGTTGCGGCCCAAATTGCATCGGCAGTTCTCTGGAATCCAAACATGGAGTAGAAAACGTAGATTGGAATAAGCGGCTGAGCTTGAGTTGAGTAGCTTGTTCCAACAGCTGTGAAAGCAGCAAGTGACCCAGCTTCGTTGATTCCGGTGTGCAGAATCTGACCAGTCTCTGACTCCTTGTAGTTAAGAAGTAGGTCTCGATCTACCGAAAGGTAGTGCTGACCGCTTGGGTTGTAAATCTTTGCGGTTGGGAAAAAAGCGTCCATTCCGAAGGTTCTTGCCTCGTCAGGAATAATCGGAACCAGTCTTGGTCCAAGCTCACTGGAACGAAGTAGGTCCTTCAAGAGTCGAACAAAAGCCATCGTGGTGGCAACTTCTTGAGTTCCCGATCCACCCTTGGCAATGTCATAGGTGGATGCTTCCGGCAAATTGAAGTTCACATACTTACTTCTTCGCTCTGGCAGGTATCCGCCGAGTTCTTTTCTTCGAGCATGCATGTACTGAATCTCAGGAGCAGATTCCCCCGGGTGATAGTAAGGAGGCTGGTAGGGATCGCGCTCCAGCTCGGCATCGCTAATTGGAACTCGCATTTCATCGCGGAACTGCTTTAAATCAGCCAGAGTCATCTTCTTCATTTGGTGGGTCGCGTTTCTACCCTCGAAGGTTTTTCCTAGGTTGTAGCCCTTGATGGTCTTGGCGATGATGACCGTTGGCTTGCCTTTTTGCTCGGTAGCGGCCTTGTATGCGGCGTAGACCTTCTTATAGTCGTGTCCACCTCGTCTTAGACCCCAAATCTGCTCGTCGGTCATATCTGAAACAAGCTCAAGGGTTCTTGGATCGCGGCCGAAGAAGTTCTCGCGCACGAATGCACCGGACTCGGTTTTGTAGGTTTGGTAGTCACCGTCGGGTGTTCTGTTCATTAAATCTACAAGTGCACCATCGTGATCCTTCGAAAGAAGCGGATCCCACTCGCGTCCCCAGATAACTTTGATGACGTTCCAACCGGCTCCTCTAAAGAAGGACTCAAGTTCCTGGATGATCTTGCCGTTACCTCTAACTGGACCATCA
>Ga0209768_10002856_pt1 | contig 10579 bp, 16 predicted proteins | sample LauGreSBDMM110SD_3_FD_187564 | JGI IMG/M metagenome (GOLD analysis project Ga0209768, IMG submission 187564) | Freshwater lake microbial communities from Lake Michigan, USA - Sp13.BD.MM110.SD (SPAdes) (version 2) | ecosystem: Environmental > Aquatic > Freshwater > Lake | place: Lake Michigan... | reverse complement strand
CCCCGCCAGTCTGAGGCACCACGGGCGTGACGATGGCAGCCACAGTGTCACCGTCGGTGCCGCTGAAGCTGGGCGGTGGTGGCTGGGTGGCTAGCACCGCGGCACAACGATAGACCGGTCGCCTGGGCCGCCTAGGCCGCGCCTGCACCCAGCCTCGAGTCAGAGCAGGGTATGCAGGTCCAGCAGGAGCGGAACGCGCCTGCGACGAAGGCTGAGTGCAAGTGCGCATTGAGTGCTCAGTCACGGCTGAACTAGCTCTCAAGCACCATTTGGCAGCGCTCTCAACAGCAGACACGGAGAAGACGGGGAGTCGAAGAGTTTGTGGTCCCACCGTGCGACGCCTGCGTGGGTGATGAGTCAGCAACTGGCGCCTCCTGTTCGATTCCTGTTCACGCAGAAGAGCACCTTCTCCGTCGCCGTTCTCGTAGTTGACCTGCGTCTGTCCTGCAGTAAGCAGCAGCACCGCCTCCCTGAAGAGCACCGGGCAGAGGAGTCAGTAGCTGCAAACTCTCTCCTCGAGCACCTCGAGCAGCCGCAATGGCGGAAGAGGGCGGTGCCGAGGCGGAGCGCTCCATCGAGATGTGGAAGATAAAGAAGGCGAGCACAGAGCGCAAGTGGCGCGGACGTCGGGGGCGGCGGCCGGGCAAACAAGGGCTCTGGCTCCCGCCTTGGACGCGCCGCGCGCCGCCGGCTGCTCTCCGCTCGGCACCTGGCGGCTGCGAGGAGGCACAGACACACCGCGCGCCGGGCGTGCCTTCTGGGGCGTGCTCTGACGCGAGCGAGTCGCCCGCTGCAGCTGATCCGAGGACTGGAGGCAGCGCGAGGGAACGGGACGTCCATGATCTCGCTCATCATGCACCCGCGCGACCAGGCGCGTGCGCCGTGCCACGGTGGGCTCGCTGGGCCCAGCTGGACTGGTGGCCAGCGCTCACGCGGAGACATGCAGATTTCGCGCGTGGCCAAGATGCTTGCGGACGAGTTCGGCACCGCGTCGAACATCAAGAACAGAGTGAACCGGCAGGCACGCCGCCGGCGTGACCAGCGGGCGTATGGGCTGTGCTGATTGCACCCGCCACCCACACCCGCCACCCACAGTCTGTACTGGGCGCCATCACCTCTGCGCAGCAGCGGCTGAAGCTGTACAACAAGGCGCGCCCCTGTGTGCTACCTGGCTGCTGAAGGCGCTGACACTGCACGCTGCTCGCCAGGTGCCTACGAATGGGCTGGTGCTGTACACGGGCACCATCTTGACGGACGAGGGCAAGGAGAAGAAGGTGAACATCGACTTTGAGCCATTCAAGACGATCAATACCTCCCTGTACCTGTGCGACAACAAGTTCCACACAGAGGCTCTCAGCGAGCTGCTAGAGTCGGAGAACAAGTATGGCTTCATCATCATGGACGGCAACGGCACGTTGTTCGGCACGCTGAGCGGCAATACTCGCGAGGCGCGCCCAGGGAGCTTGCTAGGGCAGGGGCAGTCGTTGAGCCCCTGTCGCACCCGCACACACAGATCCTGCACAAGTTCACCGTCGACCTGCCCAAGAAGCACGGCCGCGGCGGTCAGTCAGCGCTGCGTTTCGCGCGCCTGCGTATGGAGAAGCGCCACAACTACGTCCGAAAGGTGCACGCATTACTCGCTCTGCTCACGCTGCTGATACTGACAGCGCACCCTCCTCCACGCCTGCCCTGCCCAGGTTGCTGAGATGGCGGTGCAGTTCTACATCACGACTGACCGGGTGCGCTTGCGAGGCGCCGGCACGCCTACCCTCCTGCTGACAAACCCACTGCGCTACAGCCCAACGTCGCCGGCATCATTCTCGCCGGCTCGGCGGACTTCAAGACAGAGCTCAGCCAGTCCGACTTGTTTGACATTAGGTGCGCACACTGCTGATGGGAGGTGCGCACAGACTGCTGACTTATCGCCGCAGATTGCAAGCAGTCATTGTGAATATCGTGGACGTCTCATACGGGGGCGAGAACGGGTTTAACCAGGCGATTGAGCTGTCCGGCGACATCCTGGCCAACGTGAAGTTCATCCAGGAGAAGAAGCTCATCGCAAAGTGCGCTCCGCTGTCACCCACCTGATGGACGCGCTCTTACGCGTCCCTTTTCAGGTACTTTGACGAGATTAGCCAGGACACGGGTAAGTACTGCTTCGGAGTTGACGACACGCTGCAATGCTTGGACATGGGTGCTGTTGAAACGCTCATTGTGTGGGAGAACCTAGAGGTAAGATACGCGTCTGACCGCTCGCGTTGCAGATTCTTACGCTCTCTCGTCCATGCAGATCAACCGCCATGTGCTGATCAACCACCAGACGAACGAGACGTTCGTGAAGCACCTGACGCCGGAACATGAGAAGGACACCTCCCACTTTGTGGACAAGGACACGGGTGCGGCGCTGGCTTTGCTACGCGATGCACGCCGGTGGGTCGCTCACGCGTCGTCTTGCCAGGTGTGGAGCTGGAGTCGCAGGAGAAGATGTCCCTGCTGGAGTGGTTTGCGAACGAGTACAAACGCTTTGGCTGCCGGCTCGAGTTCGTGACCAACAAGTCGCAGGAGGGCTCACAGTTTTGCAGAGGCTTTGGCGGCATCGGCGGCATTTTGCGCTACCAGGTTGACTTGCGCGAGTTTGAAGCGGGTTCAGATGTAGACGGCGGCTCTCTGTACAACTCGGAAGACGACTGAACGCCCACGGCTATGTGCTACAAGTAATGCCGAGACAACCGCTCGCTAGAGCTCTCTACAGGAACGAACTCAAGAGTCGGTGCGTCCAACGGTCCACCAGCCCACACACCGCAAACACCCCGCCCACCACGGCGCAAGTGCGCGTCAGGAAGTGCAGCACAGGCCGCCGCCGCTGCTCGATGGTGACGCTGACGGGACTGAAGTCGTAAGCGAAACTGATCGCCGGCTGAAACATGTCCGCTGCATTCCTTGCTACCGTGAAGTACTCTGTTGAGCTGTACTGGTGCGTGCGCGTCACCCGTCCGCCCCTGCTCCTGAACAGCGTCGGCACCAGCTGCGCGGCGGCTGCGTGAGCAGAGCATTGCAGTGCGTTTTCACTAGCGCACCTTCAAAAAGTATTTGAAGGCGCCGCCTTTGCTGACCTCGTTGCCGCCTGCCATGCGCACGACGCCGTCCAGCGGGTTCAGTAGGCCCGGATAGGCTGGGCCGAAGCTGAGCGTGCGGATCTCATGACTCGTGTTCAAGTGCTGCAGCTCCGGGTGTAGCTGCATCGCGCCCGTGGTCAGCATGCTGCAGCATGCTGTCACGCGCGCGATGGCGCACCTGGCGGACCAGCTCGAAGCTGAGCGAGTGAACAGAGACGTGGAACGCGCCTGCAACGCGCGCCACAGGCAGCTTGCAGAGCATCTGGCAGCCCTCCTGAGCAGTCAGCGCATCCTGCATGTCTTTCATCGCCTCGGGGGAGGTGAGCTGCAAGTAGCCGCCGAAGAGGAAGAGCTGGTGGGTGTGAAGTAAGTCAGCCCCTGTGGCGCCCAAAGAAGCAGCGCCGCGCGCCTGCGCTTGACGCCCTCCAAAGAACGAAAACAGGTCCTCCTGGGCGGGCGGGGGCTCGTACACACCCAGCACGTGGCCGCGAGAGTCCAGGCGTGTCTGCAGCGCGTGAGCATCGAGGAAGTGGCGCCAGCATTCGTGCGCACCTTCACCAGGCTCTGGTGCTGCCCGCTCTCCTGCGTTCCAGCCAAGTCCAGCGCCTCCACGGTCAAAACTGAGAGCAGCAGTCACACTGAGTTCGGGTGCAGCGCTAGGCGCAGGCGGCAGCTCAGCTCGCCTGCACAGGGCACCCACGGAAAGGAGATGTCGAGCACCATGGGCAACGCCGTTTGACCGCGCGAAGTGTCCACTCCGAGCTGCATAGAGTGCATGCATTGTCAGTGCCGATTTAGCAAAACCGCCCTGGGTCGCTTGCCGGCGCGCCTTCAGCTCAGTGCTAAGACGCACGAAGTCGCGCAGCTCGCAGACGAGCAGGATGAGCACCAGAGCGGCACCAGCGACAGACAGCGCTGCACCCGCAACTGTCTGCTGCAGCAGATGCGTCTCGGTGCGAGGGAAGGCGCTGGTGCGCGCCAGTGCTGTAGAGAAGCGCCTAGACTGCCTCATAGTTTGCGGGCCAGAACTCAGCGGTTCATCGTCCAGCACAGCCGCTGGAAGGCCTCCTTCACTCGCCAAGCAGCAAGCAAATCACACAAAACGAAGGTGCGAGGGTGGGAGCGTGGCGAAGGCCGGACCGCGCGACCCCGGCGACGACCGACGAGGCGAGTGTTCGACTGTCGCATTCGACGAAGCAAAAAGTCTAGGCCGCCGCCCCCTTCCTGCCTTCTGCTGTTCTGTTGTGCTTCTCTTTCTACTGCTGCTGCTAAAGCTCAGCTCAGCTTGAGCGGTGTGCTGTGGGTACGCCCCGCCGCCTGAGCAGAGGGCGTGCGTTGGGCCGTGAGTTGTGTCAAGGCGTTGGCGGCTGGCAAATGGACGCTGATGAGGCTGTGCCAGAGGCGCTGAGCCGCCTGGTGGCTCCCCATGTAGACTCCTTCGACTACTTTTTGGGCGAGGGGTTGCAGCGCGTGCAGGAGGCGCTGGTGCCCGTGCAGGTGAAGCACCCGAGCACTGACAGCACGCTGTCAGTCTGGGTAGAGGGCCTACGGCTTGGCAAGCCCCTGCTGGAGGACACCCGCGCGGCAGAGACGACGCGCGAACTTCGCGTCTTCCCGCGGGAGTGCCGCCAGGCGGGCAGCTCCTACACGGCGCCGCTCACCGCATGCGTCTGCTGGCGCGTGGGCGACGGCGACCTGCACAGCAAGGAGACCAAGCTCAGCAACTTCCCAGTCATGGTGCGCGCCCACATTGCAGACGGGTCAGCCGCGCATGAGCAGCGACGACTCACACCTTCGCTCGGCGGCTCAGGTGCGCTCGGTGGCCTGCAACCTGCACAGCCTCACCCGCCAGCAGCTGGTGGAGCGCGGAGAGGAAGCGAACGAGGTGGGCGGCTACTTTATCGTGAACGGCAACGAGAAGCTGCTGCGGCTGCTCATCAATCAGCGGCGGCATTACATTATGGGCATGGTGCGCGGCGCCTACGCCCGCCGTGGGGCCACCTTCTCCGAGTTCGCCACCGCCATTCGCTGTGTGGCTCCTGACGAGTCGTCTATGTCGGTGCGCGTGCACTACCTGACCAACGGGAGTGCGCGCCTGGCGTTTGTGCTCCGCCGCCAAGAGTTCTTCATCCCGGTGCGCAGCTGCAGGCCGCTGACCGAATGCCCGCGTCTGATGACCCCGCTTACCAGGTGGCGCTCGTGCTCCGCGCGCTCATCCAGTGCTCCGACAAGGAGGTCTTTGACAAGGCGTGCACTTCACTCCCGCCCCGTCCCGCGCGCGTGTCTGATGCATCTATCTTCGCTGCCACAGGTCACTGCCGGCACGGAGGGTGTCACCTTTGCCGCAGAGCGGGTGGAAATCATGCTGCAGGAGACGGCCCGCCTTGGGATGCGCACGCGCGCGCAGTGCCTTGCGTACCTGGGCCGTCACTTCAGACCGGTGCGTGCCGCCCGGGAATGCCGCCTCCTGCGCACCCTTGGCTGAGCAGCCGGCTGTGTTGCTGCAGGTATTGGACCCGCCTGCAAACCGGACTGACGAGGGGGTTGGCGAGCAGCTGCTTCGCGAGCTCGTCTTCATCCACCTGACGTCGAAGCACGACAAGTTCAACCTGTTGATTCTCATGCTGCGCAAGCTCTACGCGCTGGTGCGACCCCACCCACGTCGTCGCGCCTGTCGCTTGTTTGTTCACGCGTCTCGCCCCGACCCGCAGGCCAGCGGCACGTGTCAGGGCGACAATCCCGACTCCATGATGCACCAGGAGGCTCTGCTGCCGGGGCACCTCATCCAACAGTTCATGAAGGAGCGTCTGCAGGACCTGCAGACGCGGCTCAAGGAGGTGCTGCTCAAGGAGGCGACGGAGAAGCCCGGCGTCAGCTTTGACGACCCGCCCTTCGTGGAGCGTTGCATCACCAAGGCGTGCGGGCTGGCGGACATCGGCAAGCGCATGGAGTATCTGCTGGCCACGGGCAACCTGGTCAGCCGCTCGGGCATGGGGCTCAGCCAGACTAGCGGCTTCACTATCGTGGCCGAGAAGCTCAACTTCCTGCGCTACATCTCCCACTTCCGCTCCGTCCACCGCGGCGCTTATTTCCAGGAGCTGCGCACCACCACGGTACGGTGCTCACCCTTCCCGCGCGCATCTGTCTGGCTCATGCAGCTGCCCACAGGTCCGCAAATTGCTGCCAGACTCCTGGGGCTTCATGTGCCCGGTGCACACGCCCGACGGCTCGCCCTGCGGCTTGCTGAACCACCTGGCGGCGGCATGCGAAATCGTGGTGGATGTGCCCGAGGACCCTGCGGCGGAGGCGAGGAGCATCTGCACCTGCCTTGCCGCCTTGGGCATGGTTCCTGCATCTCCTGCACTCGCGCTGCCCTGCCCGCCGCACCACCTGCCCGTGATGCTGGACGGCATGGTGGTGGGCAGCGTCCGCACCGCGGCAGCGGCGAAGCTTGTGATGGCATTGCGACAAAGCAAGGTGCGCAATGTCGCCCGCCCGTCGCCGCCCCTGTCCACAGCGCGCTCACGGCGCCATCCACGCGCGCGCGCAGGTGCAAGCGGACGCAGACGTCCCGTCGAACCTGGAGGTCGCCCTCATCCCGTTCTCGGATGGCGGCGCCTACCCGGGCCTCAACCTCTTCACCTCCCCCGCCCGCTTCGTGCGCCCCGTGCGTCAACTAGGCAGCGCATCGCTTACGGAGGGCGCGACGGAGCTGATTGGCACGCTGGAGCAGGCTTACATGGACATTCGCTGCCCGGACGGCGGCGCCGGGGGCAGCCAAGGCCTCTCCGCGACGCACGAGGAGACGGGTCCCACCGCCTTCCTGAGCGCGGTGGCTAGCATGACTCCCTGGTCCGACTTCAACCAGAGCCCCCGCAACATGTATCAGTGCCAAATGGCAAAGCAGACCATGGGCACTCCGCTGCACACGTACCCCTACCGCGCGGACACGAAGCTGTATCGAATCCACACGCCGCAGCGCCCGGTGGCCCGCACGCACGGCTATGAGAAGTACGAGGTTGACGAGTACCCGCTGGGCACAAATGCGGTGGTGGCGGTGCTGTCCAACACCGGGTGCGCACGGCCGCATGCGGCGCCGCGAGCGCCGCTGACGCGCCCGCAGGTACGACATGGAGGATGCCATGATAATTAACAAGTCGTCGCTCGACCGCGGCTTTGCACATGGCACGCTTATCAAGACGGAGACCATCGACCTGGCGGCAACCAGCCGCGGCGCAAAGGTGCGCAGCGCCGCAGCCTCCGCATTGGCGCGCGCTCACATGCAAATGTCTCGCGGCCAGCTCAAATTCGGGCGAGGCACGCCGAGCGCCCGGGAGAAGGGCCAGGACGAGTCCGCGGTCGGCGCGGATGGTCTGCCTCTGCCCGGCGCGCGGCTTACCACGGGCAGCGCAATTTACAGCGTCGTGGATGAGAGCACGGGCGCCGAGAAGGTGACCAAGCACAAGCACGAGGACCCGGCCATCGTGTCGCAGGTCACTGTGTTGGGCAGTGCGAACGATAGGCGCGCAATGCGAGCGGCTGCGCCACACATTGCGCCGCGCTCACATTGCCCCCGTCTGGGCCCGCCCAGGTCTGTGCAGAAGGTGAACCTGCAGCTACTGTTTAACCGCAACCCGGTGACGGGTGACAAGTTCAGCAGTCGGCACGGGCAGAAGGGCGTGCTGAGCTTCGCCTGGCCAGACGAGAACATGCCCTTCGCCGGCCGCACGGGCATGCGGCCCGACATCATCATCAACCCGCACGCCTTCCCCTCGCGCATGACCATCGGCATGCTTGTGGAGAGCCTGGCCTCCAAAGTTGGCTCGCTGGACGGCCGCTTCGTGGATGCCACCCCCTTCCGCAGCGCTACCGCGGGCGCGGACGAGAGCGGGCCCGTTGAGACGTTCGGCGAAGCGCTCGCCGCGCACGGCTTCAGCCGCCAGGGGGGCGAGACGATGATAAGCGGCACGAGCGGCGTCGAATTCCAGGTTGACATCTTCGTCGGCGTCGTTTACTACCAGCGCCTGCGCCACATGGTGTCCGACAAGTTCCAGTGCCGCTCCGTGGGCCCCATCAACCAGCTGACGCACCAGCCGGTGCAGGGGCGCAAGGTCGGGGGCGGCATCCGCGTGGGCGAGATGGAGAGGGACGCGCTGCTGGGCCACGGCGCCGCTTACCTGCTGCAGGACCGGCTGCATCTGTGCAGCGACCGCTCCGTGGTGGACGTGTGCACAAAGTGTGGGGGGCTGCTCGCGGTGGCCCTGGGCCCAGGCCTCACCCGGCCGGTCTGCAGGGTCTGCTCCTCCAGCCGCTGGATTGAGCGCGTCGCCATGCCGCACGTACTCCTCTTCCTGGCCAGCGAGCTTGCCGCGATGAACGTGAAGCTCTCGCTCGGCATTGCGGAACAGTAGTTAGCGGAGTGAATGTAGATGCACTCGTAATGCCAGTGCTATTCGACCACACAGCACGCTCGCCTCACTGCATGCGGCGGTCTCATGCCCTGGCTGCCAGCACGCGCTCCACCGTGTCCACAATGGCGACCGTCTGCGCGTCCAGCTCCACATTCACGGTGTCGCCCGTCGCGCGCTGCCCGAACATGGTTGCTCGAAGCGTCTCGGGGATGAGCCACACGTTGAAGGTGTTGCCCGTCACCTCGCCCACCGTCAGGCTGCAGCCGTCCACTGCGACGAAACCCTGCACACGAGGCGTCAGGCGAACGCACTCGATGCGCTTGCAGGCTAGCGCTCGCGCGCCTTCGGGAAGATGTATTTTGTGAAGCGCTCGGGAAGCGCAAATACCACCTTGCGATTGCTCGGCGTATCCTCCACCTCCGCAATCACGGCTGTCGTCTGCACATGCCCTGACACGTTGTGTCCGCCCACCTCGTCGCCGATGCGCGCGGAGCGCTCAAAGTTGAAGGAGCTGCCGACCTGAAGCAAGCCCAGGTTGGTGGCGCGCAGCGTCTCCACGATGAGGTCGAAACACAGCTCGTCACGCTGCGGCTGCTGTGTTACCGTCAGGCAAGTGCCGTTGACGGCGACGCTCGTGCCGACAGCTACACCCTCGACGCTCCCGCGTGGGAACGTCGCACGCAGTGTCGCAAAGCCAGGCCGCTTGTCGAACGCCACAACCTGCGCCGTGCCCTGCACAATGCCTGCACGCCTCTCGTCAGCTAGGCGCGTGGGCGGAGGCGTGTAGTGGGCAGAGCACACCCGTGAAGAGAGCACGACAAGGCACGGCTGTCCGCGCCGTGGCTCTGCAACGAGCGCAGCGAAGGCGCGTCCCCACAACGTCTCGCTGACGTAGTTGGCGAACAGGCTGCATACCCGCGGCGGTAAGCAGCGAGCAGCTCGTATCTGCACCACTCAGTCACTCCGCTCCCGCCCAGAGCAGGACGCGGCAACTCAGTCAGCTTGCAGTCTTGCCGCACTGTCTCTCTGTACAGAGCAGGCGGCGTCTGAGACTGTGCCTGACCGCTGTTCGAGAGTTCGACGTACAGTAGTACGATGACGAGTTGCGGGGAACACTCGTCGTCGACGAACCAGTCGAACGGTCGAACAATCGAATCAACACGCCCGCCTGTCGCGAATCTATTAGGTGGCAGCACAAAGCTGCTGCTTGCCGGCGTTACTGGGAGTGTCTCGGGCTGTAACGTGAGTGACCTCATCTCTCTCAATGGCGCAGCCTTTGGAGGCGCTTCTTGAGGCGATATCTGCGGACGCGCTAGACAGGTGACGCGTGTGCTGCTTGTCGCGCCTGTGTGCTGCTGAGCGAGCTTTGCAGGGCTTCGCTGGGCAACGAGCAAGTGGAGCTCGGCGAGGCTTCCTTCCCGCGCGACACGCTCGTGTCCGTGAGCGGGCTGAAGCCGCTGCGCCTGGACGTGGTGCTGTTCTTCGCCAAGCACACTGCCCCCCTGAACTGGAGCGTCGACCGCGTGAATTACGTGAAGGTGCGGCTTCCCGTGCCGCTCGCTCCCTGTTTGCGCCTCACGGCGCGCGTGTGCCAGGAAGCACGCGAGGCCGGGGTTGCGCCGGTGGACTTTACAGATCGCGCGAAGCTGTTGGACTTCCTCAAGGGCGAGGCGCACGAGCGGCAGGCTAAGCGGCCGCGCGTCTCCGACGCCGCCGGCCCTTCCGGCCTCGTCCTCAGCGATGGCCTGCTGGACGGGCCCACCGACACGCCGTTCAGCAGCTGCCGCCAGCTTCACGACCGCAACAGCGTGCTCCTGGCCAAGAGCAAGGCGAGCCACGGCCTCCGCCTGGGCTACTTTTGCCGCTGCCTGACGCGAGTGGCCTGCGCAGAGCTTCGCGCCCGTGCTGGAGCTGCTGCAGGCGGCGATGAAGGGCCAGCTGGCGAAGCCCAGAGAGAGCAAGCCAGTCGCTCCCCAGCTCAAGTCAAACAGGCGCGCCCTCACGCGCCCAACGGCGCACGCATTCGCCTGAGACGCCCCGCAGATACAGATC
>Ga0209768_10002852_pt1 | contig 10581 bp, 12 predicted proteins | sample LauGreSBDMM110SD_3_FD_187564 | JGI IMG/M metagenome (GOLD analysis project Ga0209768, IMG submission 187564) | Freshwater lake microbial communities from Lake Michigan, USA - Sp13.BD.MM110.SD (SPAdes) (version 2) | ecosystem: Environmental > Aquatic > Freshwater > Lake | place: Lake Michigan... | reverse complement strand
GAAGCTGACGCATTGGCAGCCTTGGATGCTGCCGGTATCGCCTACAAACAAAGCGTTTTGCAAAGTTTGCAAGAGGTGCAGGACAATCTGGTCGCAGCCTATCAATTGCAATTGGAGCAACAAGCACAATCGCAGTCGGTGCTGGCCGCCAGGCGCAACCTGGCCATCAACGAAGCGCAATATGCGGCAGGCACGGTCAGTTATTTGAACGTGGTGACCGCGCAAACTTCGGCACTGTCGGCTGAACGCAGTTTGCTTGACATACAAAGCCGTCGCGTGTTGGCGGTCACGCAGTTGATGAAAAACTTGGCCGGGCGGGTTGAGTAGCTGATGAGTTGATTGAACTGCGTATCAAGCAGTTGAATCTGCACGCAACACAGGGTGATGAGAAATCGCTTTGACGCGCGCGTGTTCTATGCGCTTGCCTATGTCTATGCCACAGAGCCCTTGTTCCATGGCTTGTGCAGAAATCTGCGCCGAATCGACCGACAGCGCGGCGATCAATAAAGCTTGCAATCGCGCAGACTGCGGGTAACTGCGGTCTTGCAAACCGAGCCGACCGCGCGCATCGCATTCGCAGGCTTGCAGCGCCCACGCAAAACGCTCCGGGCGTCGCAGCGCGTCGCATCTGGTCAAAAGCCGCAAAACAGCTTCTGCACCCAAAGACTGCGACGCGTGTATGTTGCCGTGTTCGCGCGCCACCACTTCAGCCAGTTCTTTGCAATGCACCGGCACGCGCCAGCGCTCGCACAGACTGCGCAATAGTTTGACGCTGCGTTCCTCGTGCCCGATGTGACGCGGCAGTTTGTCAGTTGCGGTTGTGCCTTTGCCCAGGTCGTGGCACAGCGCGGCAAAGCGCACTTCCACAGGCGCGTTGATAGCTGCGGTTTGGTCCAACACCATTTCCAGATGCACACCGGTGTCAATTTCCGGGTGGTGTTCGGCGGTTTGTGGCACGCCATACAAACGGTCAACCTCGGGCAATAAAATTTTCAATGCGCCGCAGTCGCGCAACACCTGCAACATGCGCGAAGGCTGAGTCGCCATCAATCCTTTGGACAGTTCCTGCCAGACGCGTTCGCTGACCAGTGCGTCCACTTCCCCTGCTGCCACCATGGCTTGCATCAGCGCAATGGTTTGCTCAGCCACTTTGAATTCGGGAAAGCGCGCCGCAAAACGTGCGACACGCAGTATGCGCACCGGGTCTTCGCGAAACGCATCCGTCACATGCCGCAACACCTTGTGTTGCAAATCCTCTTGCCCCCCGTAAGGGTCGATCAGCCTGCCGTCGTCGGCTTGGGCGATGGCGTTGATGCTCAGGTCACGCCGCGCCAGGTCTTCTTCTAATGTCACCTCGGGCGAAGCGTGCACCACAAAACCTTTGTAGCCGGGCGCGGTTTTGCGCTCGGTGCGTGCCAGTGCGTATTCCTCGTGGGTGCGCGGGTGCAAAAACACCGGAAAGTCTTTACCCACCGGCGTGAAGCCCGCTTGCACCATCGCTTCGGGCGTGCTGCCGACCACCACCCAGTCACGGTCCGACCCGCTGAGGCCTAGCAAGGCATCGCGCACAGCGCCGCCGACCAGATAGGTTTTCAAGGCTTATGCCGCATCCGCGTTGAACACTTTGTCCACTGGCATTTGCATGGCGTTGGCGAGTTGATTGGTTTTACCCGCCAGCGCAATCACTCGCAGCAAATCCGCATGCTGGGCGCTGGTCATGCCCTTGGCTTTGGCCGCTGCCGTGTGCGAATGCACGCAATAAGCGCAAGCGTTGGTGACTGACACGGCGATGTAAATCAATTCCTTGGTCAGCGGGTCCAGCGCAGACGGTGTGGCCATGACTGCTTTGACCTCGCGCCAGGTGTTTTCCAGCAAGTCCGGGTCAAACGCCAGGTAGATCCACATGTGGTTAATGAAATCGCTGTTGCGTGTTTGCCGTATATCGTCAAACACGGCTTTGACGCGCGGGTTATCTTCGGGGTGTTCGGTGGGTTTGAGGGTACTCATGCAGGGCTTTCATTTTGCGCAGAAACAGTGTGTCATGTTAATTGGTGCCAAGCGTGGCATAAAATTTCCCTGGACACTGACTCCACAAGCTATTTGCTGTTTTACTGGACACGCCATGACACTTTTCCCTGGCTTTACGCACAAGCGTATCCGCACCGAATCGGCGGTGATCAATACGGTTTACGCCGGACAGGGCGAGCCTGTGTTGCTCTTACACGGTTATCCGCAAACCATGGCGTGCTGGCACAAGATTGCACCGCAGCTCGCCAAACACTACAGCGTGGTGTGCGCTGATTTGCGCGGTTACGGCGGCTCCTCTAAACCCAAGGGTTTGCCCGACCATTCCAATTATTCCAAGCGCGCCATGGCGCAGGACATGGTCGAAGTCATGGCCAAACTGGGCCATGAGCGGTTTCACCTGGTCGGGCACGACCGCGGCGCGCGCGTCTCTCACCGCCTGGCCAAAGACCATGGCGAGCGGGTGCAGACATTGACCTTGCTGGATATCTCGCCGACTTTGAAAATGTTCGAGAGCACCGACATGCAATTCGCCACTGCCTACTACCATTGGTTTCAGATGCTGCAACCCGCGCCCATTCCCGAGAAGATGTTGCAAGGCCTAGTGCCTTTCAACATACTGGGCATGGTCGGGCGTTCCAAGCCGGATTTGTCGGCTTTCTCCAAAGAGGCTTTGGCTGAATACGTCAAGGTGTACCAGGACCCCAAGGCCGTACACGCGGGTTGCGAAGACTACCGGGCCGCGGGCAGCATAGACTTGCAGCACGACAGACAGGACAAGCGCCGCAAATTGAAAATGCCGTTGCTGGTGCTATGGGGCAAACACGGTGTGATTGAACGCTTGTTCGATTGTCTGGCTGACTGGCGCGAAGTGGCCACCGATGTGCGCGGTAAAGCCATGGCTTGCGGACACTTCATACCTGAAGAAAAGCCGCAGGAGACTTTGAAAGAGATACAGCGTTTTATCAGCGCTTATCCGCTGTAAACCCAATCATGGCGGGTGGCATTTCAAACGCGCCAGCCCAGGTCTTTGTTCGATTCAAGGCGCTTTGAAAGCAGAACCTGGCTGGCCAAACAGGCGTTGCGCATTTCGGTAAGCGATGTTGCGGGCCACAGCGGGCGGCAGGCTGGCCAGCCAGTCCTGCGCTTCCCGCGTTAAGTTATCAACTTGGCTCCAGCGCGAGGGTATCCAAGTGTCCGAGCCATACACAAAACGGTCCGGAAAACGCAGAAGCAGGGAGCGCCATTCATCCGACAAACCGTTGCCCACACCCGAGCGGTAAGACAACTCACCGTACAAGCGCGGATAACGCTCGAGCAATTCGGCCACTTTGGCCGCAGGCTCGACCATGCCCGTGTGGGCCCAAAGTATGCGCGCGCCCGGCTGAAAACCGAACAGCTGTTCGATGGCAGATGCATCTGAATGCGCCATCATCCATAGCTCGTGTTTGATCGCCAAAGCGGCCAGGCCGCGCATCACCGGGGTATCGACTTCGTGGCCGTCGACATGAAATTCACCGATGCCGTGGTAAATGCCGCGCTTGAGTTCTTGTTCCAGAAACGGCAAGGTGTCCGGGTCTTTGTACCAGCTGCTGCGCTCCGCGCCCCAGCTCGAGAGGTCGCGGGTTTTGCGGTAAGGCCGCACAAACGGTATGAAGCGCTGCGGATAAGCGGCGTACAGCAGCAAGGTGCCGTCGTTAGGTGTGCTGGAGACAATGGCCGTGCCTATGCCGGCATGGTCCAGAATTTTCAATGCCGCTTCAGGCGTATAGGCCGAGGTAGCACCTACGCTGAAATGCACATGGGCATCAAACAGCGGTAAGGGTTCACGCGCAAACGCGACACAGTAAGTCAGCAGCACTGCCGCGCTGATGCTTTTGAAAACAGCGGTTCGGCTGCAAGTTAAAGCCATGGGGGTTCCTTTGAAAACTGAAAGCACTCTGAACAGGCGAACAGCGGTGGCTGAGCCGGTGAATGAAAAAACGGTTTGTCAGCGTGACTAGGCTGGCAGGGCAAACACGCTGTCCAGCCTGGCGGCTGTCGCTACACCCAGTTCGACCAGGCCGGGCAATTCGCCAGAAGCAATATTGTCAACTTGCATGGAGGCCAGGTTGTCGCGGCTCATGAGCGGCGGGCCGGGCAGCATCTCCATCACCAAGGCCTGTAAATAAGCCATGGCCTCGGGCAAAGCCAATACCGGGCGCGGGTGACCTGCCCAGCGGCCTGCGTGCTGCACCAGCTCTTTCAGCGTGAAAATCTGTGGCCCGGCCAATTCGTAAATTTGTCCTATGGTGTCGCGCTGTTGCAATGCATGAACCATGGCTTGTGCCACATCCTGTACCCACACCGGTTGAAAACGGGTGTGCGCACCGGCCAGCGGCACCAAGGGTGCAATGGCTTGCAAGCGAGCAAACAAATTGATGAAGGCGTCGTCTTCGCCGAAGATGACGCCGGGGCGCAACACCGTCAGTTGCAAACCGTGAACCACCTCGGACTGCAACGCGGCTTCGCCTTGCGCCTTGCTGCGCTGGTAAAGCGATGGCCCTTGCTGATCGGCACCGAGTGCGCTGACATGCAGCATGCGCTGAACCCCAGCTTGTACACAGGCATGGGCGATCTGGCGCGGCAGTTGCACATGCACTTTGTCAAAAGATGCTCGGTCGCCGTGCAGTATGGCGACCAGATTCACCACGGCGTCATGGCCGTGCACCAGCGTAGCAAGTGCTTGCGGGTCGTGCACATCGGCTTGCACCACGGTGACAAAGGGCAGCATTTGTACCGAACGTGCCGGCAAGCGGCGCGTGGCCACGGTCACATGAATACCGGCGCGATTCAGCGCCTCGCAGACATGGCGTCCGACAAAACCTGTGCCACCTAAAACGAGAACATTTTTCATAGACAGGACTGTAGCCTGAATGCCGCTGCGAATAGCTGTGGCTTGCACAAATACCTGTTGGCGATAATCGGGGAATGAACCAACTCGACGCATTAAAGCAATTCACCACCGTGGTGGCCGACACCGGCGACTTTCAGCAGATCAGCCGCTTTCAGCCTCAGGACGCGACCACCAACCCTTCGCTGATTCTGAAGGCGGTGCAAATGCCGGCCTACCAGCAGTTGTTACAAGACACGCTGGCGCTGCACGCCGGTGCGCAGCTGGACGTGGTGATGGACCATTTGCTGGTGCGCTTCGGTTGCAGCATTCTGGCGCTGATTCCCGGGCGCGTGTCCACTGAGGTGGATGCACGCCTGAGTTTTGACACCGACGCCACGGTGGCGCGCGCGCAGCGCATCATTGGTCTGTACCAGGCGCAAGGCATAGACAAGGCGCGGGTGCTGATCAAAATTGCGGCTACCTGGGAAGGCATTCAGGCGGCGGCGCAACTGGAACGCGCAGGCATACACACCAATTTGACTTTGCTGTTTTCCTTTGCCCAGGCCGTGGCCTGCGGCGACGCCGGGGTGAAACTGATTTCGCCTTTTGTTGGACGCATTCACGACTGGTATAAAAAATCCGCCGGGGCGCAGTGGGACGAGGCAGCCAACGCCGGTGCTAACGACCCAGGCGTGCAAAGCGTGCGCCGCATTTACAACCATTACAAAAAACACGGTATCGCCACCGAAGTCATGGGCGCGAGTTTTCGCAATATTGGCCAAATCATTGCGCTGGCCGGTTGCGATTTGCTGACCATCAGCCCGGACTTGCTGGCTCAATTGCAAGCCGAACAGACCCCTGTGCAGCAGGCTTTGAGCGCAGACCAGGCCGGACACATGGACTTGCCTGCACTGCATTTAGACCAGGCCGGCTTCAGGTTCGCCATTAACGAAGACGCCATGGCCGGGGACAAATTGTCGGAAGGCATACGCGCGTTTTGTGCGGATGCGCTCAAGCTCGACAAGTTATTGCACACAGCCTGAAAGGTTTCAGGCCAGCAGGTCGATGCGCAGGCCTTTGTCAAATTGCAGGCGCGGGTGTTTAACCCGCCGCACTGGCACGCTGTTCCAGCGCACCAGCGCTTGAGACTGCGTGCGCTCCAGCAGCGGCAGGGTGGCCGAGTCGCCGGGTCGGTTCATCAGCCGCAGGTTTTCAGGCGGGCGCTGCGGACGTATTTCTTGTAGCTCAATAAATTTCACTTGCGTATTCAATGAATTTGAAAGTACGCAAATATTAATTGATAAAAACCTTAAATTAAACTTTTAAATTAAAAATTCAGAAGATTCCCGGGTTTTATGCGGCACAAAGTAGTTACTTTTTTTGCAGCGACAGGCAAGGGTCAGGCCGGGACACAGGTGGCGTCACCCAGACGTAGTCGGCCTTGCCTTGCCAGCTTTGCAGCCATTCAGCCTGTGCTGCTGCGTCAGCAAACGGCCCGTGTTCCAAAAACAGCACGCTCAAGCTGCGCATGCCGGGTCGGTTGGCCGCAAGAATGTGTGGCACGCCCAGGTGCTTCCATGCGTGGCCGTTGCCCGACAGCAGCACCGCGGGCAGGTGTTGCATCAGCTCGTTTGCCATAGAGGCGTCACGCGCGCGTTGCACCGCCATCATGCCTTCGAACATCATGGCGGGCAGGGCGCCGCAATGGCCTTCGTCAATCTCGCGGCGCAAAGCGGCCAAGCTGTCATCGCTTAAGGGCGCGTGAAGCAGCAGGGCTTGCAAGCCCACGCCCAGGCTACTGCCTCGGCTTTTGAATACAACCCGAGTTTGATCCCGCGGCAGGTTGCCGCCATACACAGTCATGCCCTGGTCCAACGCGGCAGCAAACAAAGGCTGGTGCAGCGGCCACTGCCAGCCAGTGGCATCAAAGCCGGCTTGCTCGAGACGCGACAGCAGCATGTCGCCGGTACCCACCACTTGACCTGCGTCCAGGTGTTCAGCGACTATGTTGCGTTGTTTCAGTGCGGGTTCGCGCAGCAGTTGTGCACGCAATTCGTGGTGGCGCGGGTTGTCGTGGATTTCGCCGAGCAGCACCACATCCGAGAGGGTCATCTCAGACTGAAGTTGTTCTAGTGTGGCAATTTCCGCGCGCCTGACATCCATCAAAAACTCGTCTGTTCCTAAGCGGGTTTGACCCCATGCCTGGCTTGAAAGAGTAAAGACAACTGATAAGAGGACTAATTTAATGCCGCTCATCGGTAGCAGCATACGGTTTGACAGGGACTGAAGATTTTTCATAGGTGATTTCTTTGGCAAGTTCAGGGTAATCAGGCAGCATACTGACGCCGTACAAAGGCTTGTAAGCACCTTTGTGGCAAGTGGCACATCCTACCTTCGGAAAATCCCCTTCCTCGCTCAAACGGTATGAGGGAAACAAGGGCGCGAGTTCGGTTAAATAATGGCTGTTGATATCGCGCACCATGCGAATACCGTACCAGGCGGTAACCCGCTGAGGTGTGCTGACACTCCAATCGCCCATGGCACGTGTGTTGTGACAATAGGTGCAATTGACGCCCAGCGACGTGGACATGTACACCATCAGCCCGTATGTGTGTTCAGCTTGTTTAATGGAGCGGCGGTTTTCACCCGCGAGCGCCTGTGTTCCTTGAACGCGGATATTCAAGTCATCATTGACTAAATAGGTGCTTAAGGGATTGAAGGGTAAGGAGGAGTTAGCCACTTCGGACATGGTAGGCGTATTTTGCCCTGCTTTGTCACCCAACATGGTACCTTGGGAATGCGGTAAACCGGGGTTGTTGAACCAGTCGCCGCTTGGAACAGCCTGGCCGCGGTGGCAGGTCCAGCAGGTCACACCCGTGTCTTTGACATGGGTTTTCCATTGGTTATTCAAATTGCGCGTCATTTGCAACATTCGCCTTGCCACCACTTTGGTGTATTTTTCGTCAGAGGCCAGGTTTTTGGTGTTGTGGCAGAACTTGCAACCCTCTTCTGGTGCTACCCAAGTGGACATGGCGGCCATTAAGCGGGAAAACTCCAACGCTGACAAGTCATTGAGCACTTGAACGTTTTCGTACAGTTCATTCACTGATTGGGCATCAGGCTCGGGCGGGTCTACTGGTTCAGGCTCGGGGATCTCGTGAATGGCTGCGTTGGCAGCAAGCACACTGGGTTGGTAAATTTGCAGCATGCCAGTGCCGCGGTAACCGCGCTGTACCGAGGTGGGTCCTTCGCAAGCTGTTAACAGAAAGAGCATGCTGACCCAAAAACAAGAGCGCAGGGGAATACCACTTAGAGAACAAGCTTTGCCGAGATGATTAAACATGGACACCCCCTACGAATTGGCATAAAAATGAAAACAAGAGAGTTCATAAAAAGACTATGTGTCATGATAAATTGACACTTTATATAGTCAATACATAAATTACGAATAATTATTAATTATTTATATTGATATCACTAAATTTTTTAATATCTCGCTCCCCCCGTATGTGGGGGAAGCAGCCAGGGGGATGCGCTCAGGTAGCAGATTTATTCAGCTTGAAGTTCTTACACCATCCGGCTGCGGGAACAATGCGACCGCCATAAAAAGAACACTCTCCCTCAGTGGCACTGCCTTCATAGAGTTGGCATCTGCTGCAATATTGCTCAGTGGTGTGTCGTGGATAACGCGTTTTATCTACGTTTTTGGATTCCAATTTGAAGCCCATGGACTTGGGATATGAATCAGCTTCCGAGAGTTTTTCACCAGGAGCAGCAGCTTTCATTTTCTTATCTGCTGCGGATACCTGAGTGGCTAAAGTAGCGCTTGTGAGTGCGGCTGAATGAATCAAAAAGATGCGTCGATTGAGATTTTTCATTGGGATAGAGAAGGGAGGGTTAGTGAAGTTTCCGAACCAATCGCACAAAATGCGACTCTTCGGGATGTTTTAACGAAACACCAGAGAAGCCAAAATCCATTGTGAAAACATGTGGATCAAAGTCATTAACGATGCGTGTGTAACGGCTCCAAAAAATGCCAGGAGGAAAGTTTGGAAACAATTCCAACCTGACGCGTGGATTGCGGCAGTGCTGCTCGGCAATGAAAGCCAAATCTTTCAGATGAGGTAACTTCCAGTCATTGAAGCCGTCAATACTTTGCCGGTTCAGCTCGGTCACAGTGCTGATAGCCTGAAAATAAGTCATAGCTTCAGCATTGCCGACGCATTGCTGGTTCACCCAAGTTTGTCCAATCGCACACCTTTGCCACTGTAAGCGCGCTCGGTAATCAAACACCCAACCTCGTTCATCTGCCTGAATGTGCAAAGGAACATCAGTGAGTGGTTGATCACAGATTTGCTGAGCAAAAACCAAGTTTCCCCAAAAAAGTAATGATGTCCAAACAGCATTGAGTGAGCATGAGCAAAATACTTTGATAGGGTTCTTGGTGGGTTGCAAAATGATGAAAGTGGGGAATTACTTGGTGTCAAAACCAATGCCAGAGGGCTTGCTTGGGAAACCTTTACCGTAATCAACTTTGACCGGTTTAGTTTGCCGACTTGCAAGGCCCGGTTCAATGGGTAATCCACGATGAAGATTAAAGGCGTAGGCTTCGATGGCAAGCATTTCAGGCCCGCTCACATCCAATGCCTTGCCGCCTTGGGGGTTTTGGATACACCAATTAGCCATCTCACGCCAAGTGACCACTCTGTCGAAGGCCGTGTGGTATTTGGGGAAAGTTTGCGGGTTTGATGCCGCAGCATCTGGATGGCAGTTGCCACACGCCAGGCCGTTGTTTTGCGTCGTTGGGTTACTACCGTGCCATATGTTGTAGCCCTCTTCTACTGCTGCCAGAAGCTTTTTTTCTTGTGCTTTGAGTTCCTCTTTGGTGAAAGGCTCTCGGGCGCTGGCTTGAAAATACACCGCTGATGTGGCGATCATTAACAGGACTGAACCAGTCAAAGATCTGAGGATATTTTTTGTTTTCATGAATGAAACGCCTCCTTTTATGGGTTAACCGAAAAGCGGCCCGCCATACTGCGGGCCCCACCATGCCAATGTGATTAGATTTTTATGCCATTCTTGAGGAATGGAGTCAGTGAGTCAGCGAAAGGCAAGTGCTGTGCTTTGCCTCCGCTTGCACTGAATGAAGCTTGCAAAGTTCCCATGCCGTCTTGTTCGTTACCTGGGTCAGCACGGTATTGCTGGCTCTCTGGGTATTTGACATTGACAGGCGGATAAGGCCATGGCCATGATGTGCTCATGGCACCAATGGAAGTCATGTTGCCGATCTTGTTGTAAATGGTTTGATGGACATGGCCGTGGAACGATGTCACATTCGCAAACTTAGACAGAATCTTGCGAATTTCAGGTGCGTCAGAAGTTTGGAAATTCCAACGGGGGTAGTAGTCCCACAGCGGTGAATGGCTGAAGGTAACAACCGGTGTGTCTGGTGACAAATTGGCCACATCCTTTTTCAGCCATTCCAATTGTTCAGCTTGAATTCCCCACAGACCGCCAATGGGGCCTTCCAGCATTTCCATGGCCTCCATGCGTTGCTTGTTGGTCAGACCCTTATCGGTCCAGAAGTCCTTGACCAAAATGGAATTGAAACCGATGAAATGGACACCCTTGTGATCAAAAGACCAGTAGTCCTTGCCAAACATACCTTTCCAAGCCGCACC
>Ga0209768_10002851_pt1 | contig 10586 bp, 11 predicted proteins | sample LauGreSBDMM110SD_3_FD_187564 | JGI IMG/M metagenome (GOLD analysis project Ga0209768, IMG submission 187564) | Freshwater lake microbial communities from Lake Michigan, USA - Sp13.BD.MM110.SD (SPAdes) (version 2) | ecosystem: Environmental > Aquatic > Freshwater > Lake | place: Lake Michigan... | reverse complement strand
CTGCGCCGCCACAACGACACGCCATCCGGTGCGCGCATGATCGCCATGTTTGCCGGTGGAACCGCGCTCTCGCTGGGCTTGGCGGTGGTCTGGGTGGGTTTGGGCCACACCACCTTGCCCACCGACGTGTCGTGGTGGCCATATGCGCTGGGCTTGGGGTTGACGTTTTTGGCCTCCAACCTGGCGCTGCAATATGGCGCGGCGCGCCTGAGCGCCCACACCACGGCGCTGGTGATGCTCTCAGAAGTGGTGTTCGCCGCGATTTCTTCAGTGGCGCTGGGCGTGTCTGAGTTGTCGGCCCGCACCCTGATCGGCGGCGGTTTGATCGTGCTGGCCGCGGCCTTGAGCGCTTGGCCCAGCCGGCCTCGCGCCATCACTCCGGCTTGATCGTGGCGGAATGATTGCGGGGCTGCCTCTTGGCGCTGGCTTTTTCGCGCCATTCCGGTCCACGCCGATAACATACCCAATATGCCTGAACTATCTGAGGGAAAGGGTTTGGCCATGAAAACGATCTCTTCCACAGAAGTACAAACCCGGTTCGGGTCGATTGCCAACATCGTGAAAAGCGGGGAACCCGTAGCTGTCACCCAATATGGCACGCCCACCCTGATGATTCTTCCGTATGCGCTCGCCACCGAGGCGCTGCGTGAGCACAACGCACGCAAACTGGTGGCTTTCATGGAGGACATGCCATTCGCCCATGTTGACGCACCTGAGCTGACACCAGAACAAATTAACGCGCTTGTTCATGAGTTACGGCCGTGAAAGATATATCTGGTCCCTCAAAATGAAAGATGAAGTACACCAATGACGGCCCCCTTGATGCGAGTTCTATCTCTACATTGATCCGTTTTTATGGCTTTGGTTATTTAAGAGCCTCTTTGGTTCAAAAACCACAGTAATCTTCTGAGCAATCAAAAAATGAGTCCACTCGCCCAGCACATACTCGCGCAAACGAAAGCCCAACCAGAGGGCGTGCTGCTTTCGCCAAAAGTCTTTTTGCACTTGGGGTCGCGCGCAGCGGTTGACCAAACGCTCTCGCGCCTGGCGCGCGATGGCAAGCTGCTCAGGCTTGGTCGGGGTGCCTACGCTGCGCCAGTTCAAGGCCGCTTTGGTGCGCGCCCGCCCACGTTCGCATCGGTTGTGCAAGCCATCGAGTCGGCCAGTGGCGAGGCCGTGGTGGCCAGCGGCGCGGCCGAGGCGAATGCGCTGGGCTTGACCACACAGGTGCCCACCCGTGAGGTACACCTCACCTCTGGGCCTTCGCGGCGACTGACCTTGGGCAAACGGGCCATCGAACTCCAACACGGCAACCGCTGGCAAATGCTGCTGGGCAAGCGCCCGGCGGGCCAAGTCATTCGCGCACTCATTTGGCTGGGGCCAGAACAAACGCCCCTGGCGCTTGAAGGGATCAAGCGCCAACTGTCTACCCACGAATGGGGTGCCTTGCTTAAAGCACGCACCAGCTTGCCACTCTGGATGGCCAAAGCGGTCAGTGAGGCGAGGCTTGGCTGAGGCCTTGGCTGGAAAAAGACTATGCCGCCATGCTGGAAGAGGGTTTGCTTTCCACGCACCAACCCCGCTTTGACGCCATCATGGCGGCTTGTGCCCATTTGCAAAACTTGATCAACCGCTGAAATGGTTTGAACCCTTGTTTTTCACGCCCGGCGCTCAGGCTGGACTTAGACTGGCACACCCAACCACGAAAGCCACCATGTTTGACCTGCACAACCCACTCGATGTGATCGAAAAAGATGTGGTTTACAAAACCGCATCGGGCATGGATTTGCAATGCCGCATCCACATGCCGGCCCAGCCCGGCCCACAGCCTTGGCCAATGCTGCTCGATGTGCACGGCGGCGGTTGGAACCGCTTTGACCGCACCCGCGACGGCCCGGTCGACCAGCAGCTGGCGGCGCTGGGCATGGTGGTGGCGTCGGTGGACTTTCGCCTCAATGGCCAAGCCCCGCACCCAGCGGCGATGCAAGACATCCACAGTGCCATCCGGTGGCTCAAAGCCCATGCGGCAGACTTCAACGCCACGCCAGAGGGCATGGGCGCTTTGGGCTTTTCCAGCGGCGGCCACCAGGTGTTGATGGCCGGCATGCGCCCGCACCATGCGGCCTATGGCAGCGCAGAGGGGGACGCACAAAACGCCGAGCTGTCCTACCTGATTTGCAGCGGTTGTGGCTATGACCTGATCACCGCCATGACCGAAAAATCGCCCGTGGCACCGCACCAATACGACCACTTCAACTTGTACGACTACATGGGCGGGGTTGAAGGCGTGCGCGGTGAAAGCCCGCTGCATGTGATCCAAACCCAAGAGGCCCTGGCCACCCCGCCCTTGCTGCTGATCCAAGCCGGGGCCGATGTACTGCCGGGCTTTACCAACGACAAAGCGGCCGAGTTTGCGCAGCGTTACACCCAACGCGGCGGCCAGGTGGAGCTGGCCATCTTGGCCGATGCACCGCACATCTTCATCAATCCCGGCCTGGTGCCCGACAGCGAAGCCATGCGCCGGGGCTTGGCCATGCTCAAAGGCTTTATTGCGCGGCAATTGGACTACCAGGCCCAGCCCTTCGCCCCAGCCCGCTGAGTGGGTAGACCCTCGCCCATTGGGGTCAATGCCAATGGCACCCACCCGGTGGGACTGATACATTTTTCGGTACTCCGCGCAGTAACCGCCCATTCACCCCCACCGAGCGAGATAACCATGAAACACCTGATCCGACTCTCCATTGCCAGCTTGTGCACCGCCTTGGTTCTGCCCTTGGCAGCCCAAGCCCAAGAAACCACCTTGCGGGTGGTCAGTGGCTTTGCCGAAAACCTGAGCTACGTCATCCGCATGCAGCAAATGTTCGACAAGCTCAACAAAGAGGGCAAGGGCGTTTTGCAAATGAACTTCATTGGCGGCCCCAAGGCAATTCCGCCGTTTGAGGTGGGCAATGCGGTGAAAACCGGTGTGGTCGACATGGCCCTGACCACCGGCGCTTTTTATACCAACCTGATGCCAGAGGCCGACGCCTTGAAGATGGCCCAGTTGACCATCACCGAGCAGCGCAAGAGCGGCGCTTTCGATTTGATCAACGAGATCTGGTCGAAAAAAGCCAATATGTATTACCTGGGTCGCATGGGCGAGCAGCAACCTTTTTACCTCTACCTCACCAAGAAAATCGACAAGGCCGATTTGACCGGACTGAAGCTGCGCATCACCCCGGTTTACCGCGACTTTTTCCAGGTCATGGGCGCCACCGTGATCACCACCGCGCCCGGCGAGGTTTACACCGCCTTGGAGCGCGGCGTGGTGGACGGCTATGGCTGGCCGCTGACGGGCTTGTTCGATCAGAACTGGCAAAAAATGACCAAGTTCCGTGTCGAGCCCGGCTTTTACAACGCCGAGGTGTCGCTGGTGGTGAATTTGGATGTGTGGAAAAAGCTCAACCCCAAGCAGCGCGAATTGCTGCAAAAGCACATGCTCGAACTCGAAGCCGACAACACCGCTTACTGGAAAAAGAACAGCGAAGACGAGATCAAGCGCCAGGACCAAGCCGGCATCCAAGTCATCAAGTTTGACCCGGCCACCGCCAAGCAATACCTGGACAAAGCCTACGATTCAGGCTGGGCCGGCGTGATCAAGAACAGCCCCGAGTACGGGCCCAAGCTCAAGCAAGCCCTGACCAAGTAATCCGCCATGTGTGGACCGATGCCATGCGTTGCATGGCGGGAGGCTTGACGTGCAACAACTGGAAACCTGGTTTGGCCAGCTGCTCACCGCCTTGGCGATGGCGGCTGCCGCCTTGTTGCTGGGCATGGTCTTGATCATCAGCGCCGATGTGCTGTTGCGCAATGTGCCCTTGGTGCCGGGGATGATGGGACTGGACTGGGCCAACCAAGTCTCCGAGAGCATGCTCATGCTCATCACCATGCTGGCCGCCCCGTGGCTGCTGCGCCGGGGCCAGCACATCCGGGTAGACATTGTGTTGCGCGCCATTCCCAAAACCATGGCTTGGTACACCGAATGGTTGGCCGATGTGTTGGGCCTGGCGTGTTGCTTGCTCATGATGGTCAACAGCTGGAGCGCGCTGATGGCCAGTTACCGATCGGGCTCGCTGGCCATCAAAACCCTGGTCACCCCCGAGTGGTGGTCGCTGGCCCCCATGCCGGTGGCGTTTGCTTTGCTGGCGATTGAAATGCTGTTTCGCATGTGCCGTTTGTGGCACGCTGACAAAGGGCCGCGCGACGACGCGGTGTCGGCATCATGAGCTGGGAGCTGGCCGCGTGGTTGCTGCTGGGCGGCTCGACCGTGCTGATTTTTTTGGGTCTGCCCGTGGCCTTTGGCTTTTTGGTCATCAACTTGGTGGGCGCGTGGCTGTACTTGGGTGGCGAGCCAGGGTTGGTGCAACTGGCCCGCTCCAGCGTGGTGTCGGTGTCGAGTGCCGCGCTCACGCCCATCCCCTTGTTTGTGCTGATGGGCGAGGTGCTGTTCCACACCGGGCTGGCGGTCAAGGTGATTGATGGCATTGAGCGCTTGATCAAAGAAGTGCCCGGCCGCCTGGCGGTGGTGGCGGTGGTCGCGGGCACGGTGTTTTCGGCCATCTCGGGCTCGACCATTGCCACCACGGCGATGTTGGGCAGCTTGATGGTGCCGGTGATGTTGGCGCGCGGCTACCACCCGACCATGGCCACCGGGCCCATCATGGCCATTGGCGCGGTGGACATGCTGATTCCGCCATCGGCGCTCACCGTGTTGCTCGGCTCGTTGTCAGGCATCTCCATCTCCAAGCTGTTGCTCGGCGGCGTGGTGCCTGGCTTGATGCTGTCGCTGGCTTTTGTGGCCTACATCATCGTGCGCTCGCGTTTGCAACCCAGCTTGGCCCCCATGGGTGAAAGCACGCCCTACCGGGGCTGGGACAAGTACCGCTTGTTTGTGTTTTACGTGCTGCCGCTGACGTCGATATTTGTCATCGTCATCGCCTCCATGACCTCGGGCTGGGCCACGCCCACCGAGTCGGCCGCCATTGGGGCCTTGGCCACCATGCTGTTTGCCATGGTCTACCGCGCCCTGACGGTCAAGAACTTGGTCAGCGCTTTGCTGGGCACGGTCAGCATCTCGGGCATGATTTTGTTCATCATCGTCGGGGCCACCACCTTTTCGCAAATCCTGTCTTTTTCTGGGGCCAGCAATGGCTTGGTGCAGTGGATCACTGGCCAAGCGCTGGAACCCTGGGTGGTGGTGGCGGCCATGATGGCCTTGCTGATTTTTTTGGGTGTCTTTGTCGATCAGGTCAGCATGATGATGATCACCTTGCCGATCTTCATGCCGGTGGTCACCAGTTTGCAGATTGACCTCGTGTGGTTTGGCGTGATGTTCCTCATTTGTATGCAGCTTGGGATGCTGCTGCCCCCGCATGGGATGTTGCTCATGACCATGAAAGGGGTGGCCCCACCCGAGGTCACCATGGGCCATATTTTCAAAGCGGTCACGCCCTATGTCATCATGAGCATCGTGTTGCTGGTGCTGGTGTTTTGCGTGCCCACCGTGGCGGTGTGGTTGCCCAACCTGATGGACTGACCCGCCGAACTGAGCCGCCCACAGCGACCACCGCCGCACCCCCACAACCAGGAGCCTCTTATGAAAGCCAACGTCAGTGCCTTGCCCCAGCGCGATGCGCTTAAAAACCGCATCTCCGAGCCCGAGTGGGAAACGCGTGTTCAATTGGCCGCGTGCTACCGCTTGGCGGCGCATTTTGGCTGGACCGATTTGATCTACACCCACATCTCTGCCGTGGTGCCAGGCAGCGACAACCAGCATTTTTTGCTCAACCCCTTTGGTTGGACGTTTGATGAAATCACCGCCTCGAGTTTGGTCAAGATCGACCTCGAAGGCAACAAGGTCGACGGCTCGCCCCACAAAGTGCACAAGGCCGGTTTTGTGATCCACAGCGCCATTCACCAAGCGCGGCCCGATGCCGCCTGTGTGTTCCATTCGCACACCCGTGCGGGCATGGCGGTGTCCATGCTCAAGTGCGGCTTGTTGCCTTTGTCGCAACACGCCAATTTGTTTTACGGCCAAGTGGCGTATCACGACTCGGAGGGGTTTTCCATCAACCTCGATGAGCGCACTTCTTTGCAGCGCGACTTGGGCGACAAGTCGGTGATGATTTTGCGCAACCACGGCACCTTGGTGGCGGGGCCGAGCATCCCGATGGCGTTCAGCATGATGTCGCACCTGGAAAAAGCCATGCAAGCGCAGATCGACGCCATGGCCACCGGCCAAGAGCTGACCACCACCCCCCACGCGGTGTCGCAAGCCACCGCCGAGCGCGGCTTCACCAGCCGCACCGTTGCCGATTACCAAGAAGGGGAGAGCCCCTTGGGCCGCATGGAGTGGCCGGCCATGCTGCGCATGCTCGACCGCATCGACCCATCCTTCCGCGATTGAGCGCCGCACCGGTGCCCAGCGACACCCCGCTGCTTGGCCCGCCAGCAACGCCCCCCACCAACATCCATTGCCCATGAGCGTCGCCGTTTGTGCCGTGCCGGCTTTGCCGCACCTGGACCCTTTGCTCGGTGGTGTGCGCCACTGGCTGGCCGCAGAGCACATCCCACACCACAACTTGCCCGACGTGCAAGCCCTGCTGAGCGACCCCCGCTTGATGGCGCAGGTGCAAGTGGCAGTGGGGTTTGGCACCATGCCCATGACAGCCGCCGTGTTTGACGCCGCGCCTCGGCTGCACGCCGTGGTGTCTTGCGTATCGGGCACCGACGGCTTTGATGTGCCCGCCGCCACCGCACGCGGCATCTTGGTGGCCAATGCGGCCACGCCCGACAACCAACGCGGCATGGCCGAAGCCGCGGTGATGCTGATGCTGAACTTGGTGCACGACCTTGACGGCTCACGCGAAGCCATGCGCCTGGGGTTGCCCCGCCCCTATCCATTGAAGTCCCAATCCCTGTGGGGCAAAACCATCGGTCTGGTGAGCTGGGGCCGCATCAGCGCCATGACCGCTGATTTGCTGCGCCCCTGGGGGGTTCGCATGTTGGTGCACAGCCGGCGCGAAAACCCCGGCCCTGTACCCGACCATGTCACGCTCACCCCGTTGGACGCCTTGATGCGCGACAGCGATGTGGTGTGTGTGCTGGCCGGGGCCCAAGCGGGCGCGCCGCCCATCGTGACCCGAGCGCACTTAGGCCTGCTCAAACCGACGGCGTTTTTCATCAGCTTGGCGCGCGGCAGCACGGTCGATGAAGGGGCCCTCACCGAGATGCTCGCCCAAAAGCGCATCGCCGGTGCAGCGCTGGATGTGTTCCACACCGAACCCTTGGCCGCAGATTCTGCTTTGCGCGGTTTGGACAACGTGATCCTCACCCCGCACCGCGTTGGCCACACCTTTGAGTCAGACCGCTCCTTGATTGCCGCCACCACGGCCAATGTGCAAGCCCTCTGGCGCGGTCAAGCGCCGCCTTTGCTGTGCAACCCGCAAGCCTTGGCGCTGTGGCCGCAGCGGCGTGGTCATTCTTGAACGCTGGTGCATCCAGCTCCTGGCAAGGGCACGACACCACTTCGCTTAACGGTTCGCGCCCCAAGGGTCGCTTGCCATGAACTGCACCGGGCTCTCGCCGGTTGGTCAGCTGATGGCACCCCCAGCCAAGCGCACATCGCCCACATCGCCGCTGGCCCGGTGTTCCACACACAGCGCCAGCAACTGCTGCACCGCTGCCACTTGCGCGGCCAGCGCCATGCTGGGTGGGGTGGGACGCCCGGCACGGGCAGCTTGCTCGGGCAAAGCCGGCAGATGCACAAAGCCACTCATCACACGCTGACCGTGCAAGTGGTGTTGTAGCGCGTAGAAAACATGGTTGCAAACAAACGTGCCCGCGGTTTGTGAGATGTGCACCGGGTGCCCAGCTTGTTGCAAGCCTTGCGCCAAGCGCTTGATGGGCAAGGTGCTGAAGTAAGCCGCAGGTCCGCCTGGCACCACCGGTGTGTCGATCGGTTGCTGCCCGGCGTTGTCGGGAATGCGCGCATCGTCGACGTTGATCGCCACGCGTTCAATGGAAATGCCATCGCGGCCCTGCGCCAGACCCAAGACCAGCACCACATCGGGTGAGTGTTGCGCCAAGGCCTGCACCAGCACCTGGGCCGATAAGCCAAACACGCAGGGCAACTGCACGGCCTGCACCTGAACGCCAGCGATAGACGCCCGCGACAGATGTTGTGCCACCAACCAAGCAGGGTTGACGCTGTCGCCCCCAAAGGGCTCAAAGCCGGTGACCAAAATGCGATGTTCGGGCATGGCGCGCATCACGCCTTAAACCGTGCGCTCGCCGTAGCGGTCGGACAAGGCGTTGAAGTGCGGTGCATCCACCATCACTTGGCGCTCTTTGAACATCATCAATTGGTCTTCGATGCCGTTGACCGAGCCGTGGTCGTGCAAATGTTGCAGGCTTTTTTGCATGGCCATCAGCGAGGCCTGCAAGGCCAAGTTGGCGTACAAAACGACCGAAAAGCCCATTTTGGCCAGCTCTTTTTGCGGCAGCAGCGGCGTTTTGCCGCCCACCACCAGGTTGCACACGTGCACGCCAGGCACCTCGCGTGGGATGGCCGCCAACTCCTCGATGTTGAGCGGGGCTTCGATGAACAAAAAGTCGGCCCCCGCCTCTTGGTAGGCGCGGGCGCGGTCCATGGCGGCCTCCAGGCCCTCCATAGATCGGGCATCGGTCCGGGCCAGAATCATCAGCTGATCGTCTTCGCGGGTGTCCACGGCGGCCTTGATTTTTTGCACCATCTCCGACTTGGCAATCACGGTCTTGTTTTCAAAATGACCGCAGCGCTTGGGAAAGGTTTGGTCTTCCAACATGATGCCGTTGGCCCCGGCCCGCTCGAGCACCCGCACCGTGTGCACCACATTGATGGCGTTGCCAAAGCCGGTGTCCCCGTCCACCAGCAGCGGGATGTTGACCGCATCGCGGATGGCGCCCACGTGCGCGGCCAGCTCTGCCAGCGACACCAATCCAATGTCGGGTGCACCCAAATAGGTATTGGCCACAGCGGCGCCGCTGACCATCAGCATGCGGTGCCCGGTGGCCTCGATCACCCGGGCCGCCAGCGCATTGGCTGCACCCGGCATCAAATGCCCGGCACCGGGCGTGAGGGCTTGGCGAAATTGCTGGTTCAACAAGGCGTTGGCGACGCTGCGGGGCATGGTGGATTCCTCAAAACAAAAGGGTTGTGCAAGTTGCGGCGCATTGTTGAGCCCACGGTTTGGGTTTGTCAATGTCGCAGGGGACTGTACTGCGCCGCCCACCACCGATGGGTGCCTTGTGAGATTTTCATTTTGGCGACAATCCGTCGACCACAAGCCCCCACTTTCGGAGAAACCCATGCCCCAACTCAGCGACTTTCAAGCCCAAAGCATCGACGGCAGCAGCGTCTCATTGGCCAGCCTGCAAGGCCGGGTGCTGCTGATCGTGAACACCGCCAGCGCCTGCGGCTTCACACCCCAGTTCGCAGGCTTAGAAGCTTTGCACCAATCCCATGGGGCCAAAGGCCTGACGGTGATGGGCTTTCCGTGCAACCAGTTTGGCGGCCAGGACCCCGGCAGCAACGAAGAGATCGGTGCCTTTTGCCAAAAGAACTATGGCGTGAGCTTCCCGATGATGGCCAAAGTGAATGTCAACGGCGCCGACGCCCACCCCTTGTTCCAATGGCTCAAAGCGCAAGCCCCAGGCATTTTGGGCAGCGAGGGCATCAAGTGGAACTTCACCAAGTTTTTGATCGGCAAAGACGGCCAAGTGCTGGCCCGCTACGCGCCCACCGACACACCGGCCAAGATCGCCAAAGACATCGAGGCAGCGCTGGCCGGCTAAGCCCCGTCAAGCCAACACTGCGTCCACCACCTCCACCCAATGCCGCACCGGCACATCGGTGCCGCTTTGCAAATGGGTGATGCAGCCAATGTTGGCGCTCAAGATGGCGCTGGGTTGCATTTCGCTCAAGTGGCCCAACTTGCGGTCGCGCAGCTGGGTGGCGATGGTGGGTTGCAACACGCTGTAAGTGCCCGCCGAGCCGCAGCACAAATGCGCCTCGTTGCTGGCGACACGCACCTTGAAACCCAAGGTGCTCATGTGGGTCTCCACGCCGCCTTTGAGTTGTTGGCCGTGCTGCAAGGTGCAAGGCGGGTGAAACGCGAGTTGCCCTTGTTGTAGGGCTTTTTCAGGGCGAATGCGCTGCTGCAAGGTGGGCATCAAGTGGGGCAGCAATTCGCTCAGGTCTTTGGTCAGTTCGCTGATGCGGGCGGCTTTCTCGGCATACACCACATCGTGGCGGAAGATGTGGCCGTATTCTTTGACGGTGACGCCACAGCCCGAGGCGTTCATCACAATCGCTTCCACGCCTTGCGCCACATACGGCCACCACGCGTCGATGTTGTTCTTCATTTGGACATGGGCCGCGTCTTGGTCGTTCAAATGGAACTTCACACCACCGCAGCAACCCGCCAGCGGTTCGACCACGGTTTGAATGCCGCAGGCGTCCAGCACCCGCGCCGTGGCGCTGTTGATGTTGGGGCTCATGGCGGGTT
>Ga0209768_10002849_pt1 | contig 10591 bp, 8 predicted proteins | sample LauGreSBDMM110SD_3_FD_187564 | JGI IMG/M metagenome (GOLD analysis project Ga0209768, IMG submission 187564) | Freshwater lake microbial communities from Lake Michigan, USA - Sp13.BD.MM110.SD (SPAdes) (version 2) | ecosystem: Environmental > Aquatic > Freshwater > Lake | place: Lake Michigan... | reverse complement strand
AATTTTTTGACCTTTTTTAATCTGCCCGTTTTTTACTCGGAAAATTACTTCAATTCCACGAAACGGATTGTAATGCGAATCAAAAATCAATGCCTGTAATGGCTCGTCTACATTTCCTTTTGGAGGCGGAATTCTTTCAATAATGGCTGCCAAAATATTCTCAACACCCAAACCGGTTTTTCCCGAAGCATGAATAATTTCGTCTAATTTGCAACCCAATAAATCTACAATATCATCGCTTACTTCCTCAGGATTTGCACTTGGTAAATCTACTTTATTCAAAACAGGAATAATTTCCAAGTCATTTTCTAGTGCCAAATACAAATTCGAAATCGTTTGTGCCTGAATACTTTGCGCGGCATCCACAATCAAAAGTGCGCCTTCACAAGCTGCAATCGATCGCGAAACTTCGTAAGAAAAATCCACGTGGCCTGGAGTGTCAATCAAATTCAGAATATATTGCTCGCCTTTGTAAGTATATTCCATCTGAATCGCGTGACTCTTTATGGTAATCCCACGTTCGCGCTCCAAGTCCATGTTGTCCAGCAATTGCGCCTTTTCTTCACGAGCAGTTACCGTTTGTGTAGCACCGAGTAAACGGTCAGCAAGCGTACTTTTTCCGTGATCAATATGTGCAATAATGCAAAAATTTCTTATGTTTTTCATGCTCGAATTTTGTCTGTTTTTTGGGCGTGACCCTCCGTAAAAACTACGGGTCGGGCTTTTCGCTGTATCCACGCTAAAAAGCGTGGGATGCCGCTACAATCCCTCACACAAGCCCTATACTATTTATAAAATACCTGACAGCCACTGGCTGTCCTCCTCTTAATCTCAAATCTCACGCAAACCCTATAATAAGGATATAATCTGCAAATATAATCTAATTTAGTCAGTTTCAAAGAATGAAATCAGTCTTTACGCTTTGCTATTTTTTCTAATCTCATAAAATCGTACTTTTGCACAAAATAATTCGAAATATGATTAAAATCGGCAACATAGAACTTCCAGATTTCCCTTTGCTTCTCGCGCCAATGGAAGATGTAAGCGATCCGCCATTTCGCAGATTGTGCAAACAACACGGAGCCGATTTGATGTATTCTGAATTCATTTCTTCTGAAGGATTAATTCGCGATGCTATCAAAAGCCGAATGAAATTAGATATTTTCGATTACGAACGCCCCGTTGGAATCCAAATTTTTGGTGGCGATGAAGAAGCAATGGCACTTTCGTCAAAAATTGTTTCTACCGTAAACCCAGATATTATTGACATCAATTTTGGTTGTCCCGTCAAAAAAGTCGTTTGCAAAGGCGCAGGAGCCGGAGTTTTAAAAGATGTAGATTTAATGATTCGACTAACGCAAGCCGTTATCGATAGTACGCATTTACCAGTAACCGTAAAAACGCGTTTGGGTTGGGACGATACTTCTATCAATATTGATGAGGTTGCCGAACGTTTGCAAGACATTGGCGTTGCAGCTTTAAGCATTCATGCCCGAACTCGCGCCCAAATGTATAAAGGACAAGCCGATTGGTCGCACATTGCTCGTGTGAAAAACAATCCAAGAATTACCATGCCCATTTTCGGAAACGGCGATGTTGATACCCCTGAAAAAGCATTAAAATATAAAAACGAATACGGCATCGACGGAATCATGATTGGTCGCGCTGCCATTGGTTATCCCTGGATTTTCAATGAAATAAAACACTACTTCAATACAAGGGAACATTTGGCAAAACCAACCGTTGTCAATCGGGTTGAAGCGGTGCGAAATCACCTAACTTGGGCAATGGAATGGAAAGGAGAACGATTGGGAATTGTGGAAACGCGTCCCCATTATTCAAATTATTTCAAAGGAATTCAATCCTTCAAAGAACACCGACAAAAATTGGTTACACTCAGTACGCCCGAAGAATTATTTGCTGCTTTAAATGAAATTGAGGATGTTTATTCGGATTACAGCTTTATATAGTTTAATCCAACAATTTCTTATTCACGCGGCTACTCGCAATCAACGAAGCTATAAATCCTAATGAAATTATTGTTACCAAAACTAGTAACACATTTTTAAATAAGAAAGCTACAGGATAAGCAAGTGAGGGCGTAATCATTATTACTTCGAATTGTTGCTGAATTAACACCAAGATAATTCCTAAAACAAGTCCCAAACTACCTCCCAATACACTCAGTAAAGTTCCTTGAAACAAGAATATTTTTCTTAAATCTTTTACTTCTGTTCCAAGATTGTAAAGCGTTTTTAAATTTCCCCGTTTGTCTAAAATCATCATGATAATAGCTCCCGCAAGGGTGAATAACGTTAGAATTATCACGAGTGTAAATAATAGATAAATTGCAGTATTTTCGGTGTTCAACATTTTATACAAGGCATCATTGAGTTGCGCCCTATTTTTTATGGTAATTTTGTTGTTAAAAATAGTTTGTAGTTGCTCCTTGATTCGATTTTCATCTGCATTGGGGTTCAATTTTAGTTCCAAAGTAGTAATTTGATTGGGCTGAAAACCAAGTAATTCTCGCGCGACTTCAAGATCTGAAAACACATATTTAGAATCCAATTCTTCGCTAACGGCATAAATACCAACAGGGATTAATCCAATTTTTGTAAAAGCATCATCGGGATTTTCTATGTTTCCCTTACCCGGTTTTGGCGCAAATACTTCAAAAGCATTATTGAAATCAAATATTCCTAAAGATAATTTTTGGGAAATTCCATAACCCACCACTACCTGCGATGTTTTTGGACTTAGCCATTGTCCGTTAAAAAGACTTTTTTGTACGTTGCTGACTTTGGAAAAAGAAGCGTCAACACCTTTTAAATAAGTAAATTGTTCTTTCCCGTCAAACATAAAAAGCACTCGTTCCTCGATGATTTTACTAAAAGAGGCAACGCCGTCAACAGACTTGATTTCTTTTTCTTGTTGCGGTGAAATAGTATAGGATTTCCCTAAAGTGCTGCTAATTTTTAAGTCGGGATCAAAATCATTGCTGAACGATAAACTAAAATTTACTAAGCCACTAAAAATGGATAAAACCACAAACAAAACCATCGAACTAACAATAATTCCAAGGGAAGCAATGCCATTAATAATGTTAATCGCATTGTTTTTATTGGCACTTTTCAGGTAGCGTTTGGCTATGTAAAAAGGGAAGTTCAAATTAGGTTGTTCTTCGTTTTTCTAAAAGATCACGGTTTTCAATAGGATTTTCTTTTGATGCTAAGGCATTGTCAATCTTCTCAATATAATCCAAAGAATCGTCAATAAAGAAAGTTAAATTTGGTACTTTACGCAATTGAAGTTTTACTCTTTGCGATAAATCGTGCTTGATTAATTTGGTATTGGATCGAATTGCCACCAATGTTTCTGCCGCTTTTTCTTGTGGAAAAATACTTAGATGAATGGTTGCAACGGATAAATCGGTTGTTACAATTACCTTGGAAACGGAAATAATTAAATTAGATATTCCATTTTTTCGTATTTCACCTTGCAAAATATCTACCAAATCTTTTTGGATTACACCGCCTATTTTTTTCTGTCTATTTGTTTCCATGCTGCAAAAATACAATTTTTTTGAGTTCCAACGTTTCAAAGTCGCAATGCTATAAAGTTTTTTAACTTTGTTTGGTAATAAAAGCACTAATTTTACTATTTATTTTCGATTAAACTAAAAACGATTATCTGAATTAACAATAAAATGAGAAAAATAGAACACATTGGAATTGCTGTTAAAAGTCTTGAAGTTTCAAATGTAGTATTTGAGAAACTCTTTGGCGCCCCAGCCTATAAATCTGAGGAAGTTGAAAGTGAAGGCGTAAATACTTCTTTTTTTATGAATGGACCAAATAAAATTGAGCTCTTAGAAGCTACAAATCCAGAAAGTCCCATTGCAAAATTCATCGAAAAGAAGGGAGAAGGAATTCACCACATCGCATTTGATGTTGATGATATTGTTTCGGAAATTGCGCGATTAAAGGCAGAAGGATTTATCGTTTTAAACGAAATACCTAAAAAAGGCGCCGACAATAAATTAGTAGCTTTTTTGCATCCTAAAAGCACTAATGGTGTTTTGATTGAACTTTGTCAGGAGATTAAAAACCAACCTGAATTATAGTAAATTAGAATAATTTGCATGGATTTTTGAATCATAAAAAATTATAAAAATCAAAATCTATTGTTGAAATAGTTGCAGAAAATCAAAAATAGTAGTACTATTGCACCTCTATAAAAGGTCCTATAGCTCATTCGGTTAGAGCAACTGACTCATAATCAGTAGGTGCTTGGTTCGATTCCAAGTGGGACCACCACAAAACCCTTGTAAGTATCAGTATTTACAAGGGTTTCTTATTAAAAAGTTGAGCAAAAAGTTGAGCAAAACACCGTGCTCAACTTTTTTTATTCAGTTATTTTGGTGTGTTTTTAGGGTTTTTTATTACGGTAAATCCGTAATAATCAACACCGCTTTTCTTTTTCCATTAATTATATTGAATCCCATTTCATACTAATAATTTACTATATTTGATTTTAAATCTCCCCAATGAAAAATATCCTATCCGTTATTATATCACTAATAACCACACTCGTTTTGGGACAAAATTTGTAATAACGATATGAAGGATTATAGTAAGTACTTTGTGGGTTTTTCTGATAAAGCAACAGATATCATAAGGGATTTGATGAAAGAAGAATTAATGAAGTTAATGGAAGACAATAATAATCGTAAAGTGATTGAAGATTACTTATACCTTACAAATAATTTAGCTGAGATGGATTTTCGTCTCAATCCAAATTACAAACTCTCGGTAGTGAATCAAATTGGTATTGACAAAGGCTATACATTTGACAAAGTGAAATGGCCGAACTTATATATTAAAAGCATTTTGATTTCTGAATAATACAAAAATAGGATTCGACTTTATTTTATCGGCATCAATTTTTGGTTTCTCATTAAAGTCAAAAACATTAATAAAACATCTTTTTTTATTTAAAACTATTGATGGATTATAATTTCTTAATTGAATTGAAGTAATTTCGGATTTTATAAAAAAAAATTATCACAAGCTATTCTAGAACCCAATTTCATTTTTATTTTATCATAAAATAATTGACCCTCATATTTATCTCTTAACTTGAAAACATCTTTTAGATTTAGAAATCCCAATACAAGTTTTAATATTAATTCAACTTCATAACGATTAAGTTTGTATGGACTAAGTCTAATAATTCAATTTTCAGATCAATATAAATTTGACCTGTTATTTTTAATTAAAATCACAAAAAATAATCGATTTTATCGAGTCTTACTTAACGATAATTTTATCAACAAACATATAAGGTCCAATTCTTGCAACAACAATTTTCACCCCTTTTCCCAAATTATATGCCTCTAAATTGATATTGCTTGATGTAAAATTCTTTTTACTGAGTAATGTTCCCGAAATGTCATAAATTGAAACTTCTGCATTATCGTATTCAATTTTTTTATTAATGATTAACTTTATCGTTTCATTGGAAGAAAGTATTGTTTTTTCTAAATAAGTATCGGTTTTATCGAGAAAATCTTCATTTTTTGTACTCAACATCGCATCACTTACGGCTATAATTCCAATTTTATCTATAACTCCATTCTCAAGTTTAATGGTGTTATTTCCTGAGTTTAGAGCTCTAATTATTGGAAAATTGGTTGGACTACCCGAATTAGAACAATAAGCATCAGAATAAGGTAAAAGAACCGTTTCTGTTGCACCACCATTTACTGTTACTTTCAAATTTGACTTTAATGGATTTGCATAAAATACTTTTATAAAATAAAGATCGGTAGCAGAAACGTTAATCGAATTGAAGGTGAGCGATTGTCCATCCGCTAGAACATTCACAGCTTTGGCACCAGAAGCATTTACACAGCTTATTTCTGTTCCGCCCACAATGAGGCCAGATTCTGCTTCATAAGAATTTACTGTTGAAATATTGGATTCTCCAGAACCGTTATAAGCCCCAATATTTGTGGCTGTTGTCAGATTTACTGGATTACCAAAAATATCTTTTGAAGCTTTGGAAGTAATAGCTGCAAAAATACCATTTCCTGCTAAGGGAAAAATGGGCTCTGAAAAAGGTAAAGCACTACCTAAAGCAGGACTCGATGACAAAAGTTTGTATCCTGAAAAATGCCTCATGCCTGTATCTACAAATTTTGGATCCACCTCTTTTCTATAACTATCTAAAGCCTTAAAATTAAATTTGATTGATCCTCCAAATAGTATATTTGTAGAAGAATTCATTGTGTTTACATCTAAAAAGTATTCTAATGCGCCAAGTCTGGCAGTAGGTTCTAAATAAATGATATTATTTACAAAGTTTAAAGAAGTGGCTATTAAACTAATTTTAGAATCGGCCATAATGTTTTGATATTTTAAACCCTGATAAATAGTATTATTGTAGACAAAAACATTAGTACTCTTTATGTTAGAAGTAGCACCAGCATAGTCACTAACCCATAATAATTTATTTACCCCACTTTTATCTCCCTCATTAACACTAATATTATAACGCCATATTATATTGTCATTTTTCCCTAATGTTTCGCAAAAACCACCAGCAGAATCTTCTAAATAATTATATTGAAATAAAACATTCTTATTTCCAAAATCAACGTGCATACCCGATGAATCTCCTCCGCCCCTAGCATGTTGTGAAGTATTGTATTGTGCAACAACATCATCCGACCCAAATACCCACATGCCGCTTCCTCTTGCTGTCATTCTTGAATCTGAGTTCGAACCCGTAAATCGCATCAAGTTGTTTTCATAAAGCACTCTTTTTGTCCTTGACATTATGGTGCCAGATCCTCCTATATCTATAAATTTATTATTTCTGATAATAGCATCTGAAACATATTGTTTTAACCAAATACCTACTCGTTCTATGTCAGTAAAATAGCAATTTTCGATGATTACATCATTTGCAAAAGCATTAATAAAATGAATACCCGAAGTGTTAATTGCGTCAAATTCAGTTCCAACGCTATTTACAGCATAAATATTTTGAAACCGTAAATTTGAAAACCGTAAATGCTTAAAGACCTGACCATCTTCAAAATTTCCAGAACTTGGCAAAACATTATCACCCCAATAGTATATACCATACGATTGATTGTCTACAGAACCAGGGAAAGTGTCAAATCGCTCATTTTCGATTTGCAAATTACGAAATTCTAAATATTGTCTTTCATATATTCTTATGGTGCTAATTGGGTCACCTATCCCATTACTTCCATCACTTGCCGAAAGAATTGGCAAATCACCTGTTCCGTAACTATCATAAACAATTGGAGACCCTAAAGTTCCTGAAGATTTAACAACATATTGACCAATAAATTTATCGCCTCTTTTAAAGAAAATTTTACTACCAGGAGCAGGAACAGGCGATAAGTTATTTAATTTTGTAATAGTCTGAAAAGGACTCGCTTCAGTTCCTGGATTTAAATCATTTCCTGTCGAGCTACTGAAATAATAAGTTCTCTGTGCAAAAGATTGTCCTAAAAAAAACAACAATAAAACAGTTGAAATTTTCTTAATCATGTTTTAAATATTTAAGATTTAAAATTATAAAATATGTAATAAAGAAGATGGTGTCTTTTAGGTCAAATAAAGGGTCAATTAAGGCATAAATTAAAATACATAAACTAATAATTTCCATTATTAATGAATTCCTCTTTACTAATGCAACTCGTTGGGTGTAATTATTTGAAGTAAAAAAATATTGATTAGATATTTATCAAGATGCTGAAATTCAGTATTTTGAAGTCGCAAAACAAACAATATCTATGTCAAATATAATAAAAAATTATTTAAGAGTTTTAGAATTTATAAGTTCTTAAATTGTGAATTAGAATTCAAATCAGATGCTGGTAGAAAACAAAAAATGTCTGATTTAGAGGTAGTTGCATTGGGTTTAACTGCTGAATTTATGTCCATTTAATGCGAATCAAGAGTTAAAAATATTAAGTTTATAAAAGCGGAAGCGATTTTACCAAAGATATGAATCAACAGTGCTTTTGCAGACCTCACTTTACTAGCTCTTTGAATAGCTGTTTTTTGAATTAGTCAATTAAATAAAGACTCAATAGGTTGTCTAATTCTTGATACCGCTTTTGAAAACAAATCATTTGCAACTTTGTCTTTATTTTTTAATTTCTTGACACTGCCCTATGATACCTTTGACTGGTGTCATCATAATTGAGTTTTTTTCTTGCTCTAATTCATAAAAAAATCTAGATTATTGTAGATTTTATCTCCAAAAAAATTTCTTTTAGTTTTTCAGACTAAGCTTCTTTGAAAACAGTTAATTCATTTACTGAGGCAGGAGTTATTTAAATTTCCCCAGGAAAAGGGATTTAATTCAAAAGTCTAATAGCCAATGCATTTAATTTTATACCATAATAATACAAACTTTTAATAGAATAATATTCTTTGTCTGTTAGTTCTTTGGCTAATTTTCCATTACGCTTTCCTGAGCAAGTGATTATTGGCATTGAATCCAGTAAACTTTGGTTAGCAAAACAGTCAGAGGTTAGAAAATCTTCAAACAACGAAGATGTAAAACTTCTAAAAGCTTCCGACAATTGGTTAAGTCTATTAGAAAAAGCGGTTTATGAACCAATTTTCGGGAATCAATCACGAAAATAATCACAAGTATATTTGTGAATTTGTTTGATGTTAAAGCGGTGTTCTTCTTGAACTGCAAATAGATAAATGGTCATAATTTCTTGGTCTGTTAAATCTTGCTTATCATTATTACTAAAACGTTCGCAAGTATATTTTAAATCTTTTTTAAATCTGTCGCAGATTATTGAGTAGATTTTTATTAATTTTGGGGCATTAGGTTGATTAATCATAATATTTAAATGTGTGTTAGACACACTATAAACCCAATGATTATCAGCTTATTAAATCAATTATTTTAAAGTTATTTCTTTCTTTTTTTATTCTTTTTTCAACTCTTGATTCGCATGAACAATGCGTTTTTAGTGGCCAGTTTAATTATCGTGTGTATTTTAGTATCCTTATACTATATAATCTGGTAAAAGAACTACCTTGTCATAAGAGTTATTATTTTATATATTTAACATGCTGAAATTCAGAATATTGACAAATAATTATTCATTCTTTATCTTTAAATTATTACAGACAAAACAGTATCAATCAAATGACTAAATTATGAATTATAAATTATTAACTACCATTGCACTAAATCTTACCGCTTGCGTTATGTGTATTGCGCCAGTTACTATTTTGGCACAAAAAAAATCTATTTCTGATAAAACTAGGCCTAACATACTGCTTATACTTTCAGATGACCATAGCGCACCCTATTTGGGGAGTTATGGAAATCCAGACTTGAAAACACCCAATTTGGATCAATTGGCAAGCGAGGGTATCCGTTTCAACAATTGCTTTACTGCTGCACCGCAATGTGTACAGTCTCGGGCTTCAATAATGACTGGAAGAAATGTTGTCGATATAGAAATGCTATGCTTTTCAGCAGCTTTAGATAGAAATACTATCACTTATCCTGAACTCTTGAAAAAAGAAGGGTACTATATTGGTCTTTGTGGTCGCCCGTATCATTTGGATGGCTCTAACCAAGCACCTGAAACAGCTGAAGTTTTTCAGAAATATAAATTAAAAACTTTTAGAGAAAGGTTTGATTTTGTGAAAGAGGGTTCAGACGAAGAAACGATTACTCAGTTTCAAGAATTCTTGAATAAACCGCGTGGAGCAAAACCATTTTTTATGCAAGCATGCTTCAATGATCCTCATCGTCCATTTGGGGCTCTTGATTTTGAACCCGATCCTAGTAAAATTACAGTGCCAACAGGAATGCCAGATACAGCGTTGTTGAGAAAAGATTTAGCTGGACATTACGGAGAAATACAGCGTTTGGATTACCGTGTTGGAAAACTAATAGATGTTTTAAAAAGTAAGGGACAATTAGATAATACCTTGATTATTTTTATGGGCGATAACGGAGCCGCTCTTATTCGTGGGAAGGGGACTCTTTATGATTGTGGCATACATGTTCCGTTTTTGGCGCGATACCCAAAATTAATCAAAGCTGGGTCTGTATCAAATATTCTTATCTCTGGAGAGGATGTTGGTCCAACCATCCTTGACCTTGCTCGTGTTTTACCCGATAATAAAATGACTGGAAAAAGTTTTTTATCTGCTTTTAAAGGAATTGAAACTAAGGTAAGAGATTATGCTTTTGCAGTTCGTGGGACACATAGCTCATCACTTCCTGGGTATTCTGCATCTTTTGACCTATCGAGAACAGTTTTTAATAAAAAATATAAATTAATTTACAACCCCATGTTTAATTTACGCTACGATCCAGTTGATTTCAATGGAAGTAAATTTTGGCAGGATCTTGTTCAAGACTATAAAGCAGGTAAACTTCCTGAGTTATATTCGCAGATTTATATTTTTTCTCCTGAACGTCCAATGTTTGAACTATACAATTTAGAAAACGATCCAAATGAATTCGTAAATTTAATAAAAAAACCAGAGTACGAAGAAACAGA
>Ga0209768_10002845_pt1 | contig 10599 bp, 5 predicted proteins | sample LauGreSBDMM110SD_3_FD_187564 | JGI IMG/M metagenome (GOLD analysis project Ga0209768, IMG submission 187564) | Freshwater lake microbial communities from Lake Michigan, USA - Sp13.BD.MM110.SD (SPAdes) (version 2) | ecosystem: Environmental > Aquatic > Freshwater > Lake | place: Lake Michigan... | reverse complement strand
TGGTGTACGACCAAGAGCTTTTTCCGGTAATCATTTCCCACCAAACTCCGACATATTTAACAGGTTTTATCCAAGAAGTATCTTCAATTTTACAAGGGTCGTTTAAATTCAAAGTCATTTTTGAAGACAAAATTTCTCGCGCATCATCACTCGCCATAATTGTTCTCCAAGGCGAATTGCTTGGTGCTTGAATATGACCTTTATCGCCTTTTGCATCTGGTGTTAACCACGATTCGAAAACCATATTTTTATCATCTAAATTCAAATTCATGCAAGAATAATCAATTAATGCCGCTTCATGTAAATTGACATACAAGCCATCATCGGTTTTCATCATCAAAGCAGTTTGAACTCCAGTATCAGAAAACCAAGTTTGTGAAGCATTTTCAGACCTTGCTTTGCTTGACAAATTTCTAATTTCAGATAATTTTGAAGTTGTATAATCATATTCTTGCGTGTCATAATCACCAGAAATCCAATAAGCGGTATGATTTCCAGCCATTGCAAATTGTGTTCTTTCTTCTTTGATTACAAAATAAACAAGATTTTTTTGTACAGGAAACTCATATCTAAATCCTAAACCTTCATCAAATAATCTAAAACGAATTACAATTATTCTGTCGGTTGATTTTTGATTTAATGTCATAGCCAATTCATTATAATGATTTCGAATTTGAGCAACTTCACCCCAAACTGGTTTCCAAGTTTCATCAAATGTTGCCGTTTTTGAATCGGAAACTAAAAAGTCATTTAACAAAGATTTTTTGTCGTTTTTTAGCTCAAGACCTAACTTGCTTTGTTTTATAACTTCTTTATTTTTGTAGGTTAGTTTATACGTTGGCGTTCCATCATTTAACAATGAAAAGTTCATAGTGAAATTTCCGTTTGGCGATTTTAATTCTTGCGCCTCAACACAATTTACAGCCAAAAGAAAGGCGAAAAGTAGTAAGATATTTTTTTTCATTTTTACGTGTTTATTTAACAGTTACTAAATTATTTGGTTCTACAATTACTTCTTTTCCATTTACAAAAACCGTAATACTATGATTTCCTTCTAAAGAGAAATTAGTTTCATATTGATTCACTACAACTTTAAGTATTTGGTTTCTGAAATTGATTTTAAACGAATAACCTTCCCATTCTTTTGGAATTTTTGGCGCAAAATGTAACGCATCATTTTTGACACGCATTCCGCCAAAACCTTCTACAATACTCATCCAAGTTCCCGCCATTGAAGTAATGTGACATCCTTCTTCAACTTCCTTGTTGTAGTCGTCAAGATCCAGTCTTGAAGTTCTCAAATAGAAAGTATAAGCCATATCCATTTTATCTAATTTTGCCGCTTGAATGGAGTGAACGCAGGGAGAAAGGGAACTTTCGTGGACTGTGAATGCTTCGTAAAACTCGAAATTACGTTTTAATTCTTCTGTTGAAAAGTGGTCTTCAAAGAAGTAAAACCCTTGTAATACATCAGCTTGTTTGATATAAGGCGATCGCAAAATTCTGTCCCAAGACCATTTTTGGTTGATGGGTCTTTGGCTTTCGTCCAAATCTTTTACTAATACTAAGTCTTTGTCCAAGAATCCGTCTTGTTGCAAATAAACTCCTAATTGTTCTGATTTTGGAAAGTACATATTGTCGGATACTTTTTTCCAATCATGTAATTCAGCATCTGATAATTTCACTTTTTCGATAATTCGTTTATAATCAGATGGATATTCGAGAGACACTTTTTGAATTTGCTCATAAGCATAATCAATACACCATTTTGCAATATAATTGGTATAAAAATTATTGTTTACGTTGTTTTCATATTCGTTTGGTCCGGTAACTCCTAGAATCACGAATTGGTTTTTGTCATTCGAAAAGTTGGCTCGTTGGTGCCAAAAACGTGCAATTCCTATCAAAACTTCCAATCCTTTTTCTGGAATATAACTGTAATCGCCAGTGAAACGGTAGTAGTTGAAGATGGCAAAAGCAATGGCGCCATTTCTGTGAATTTCCTCGTGAGTGATTTCCCATTCGTTGTGGCATTCTTCGCCATTCATTGTCACCATTGGATACAAAGCAGCTCCGTTTTTGAAACCTAGATTATTTTGGGCGTTTTCAATGGCTTTGTCTAGTTGATTATAGCGATAAGTCAATAAATTTCGTGCCACTTTTTGGTCTTTTGTTGCCATATAAAATGGAATGCAATAGGCTTCAGTGTCCCAATAAGTGGAACCGCCGTATTTTTCGCCAGTAAATCCTTTTGGACCAATATTCAAACGAGAATCTTTCCCTGAATAAGTTTGGTTCAATTGAAATATATTAAAACGAATTCCTTGCTGTGCTTTCACGTCACCATCAATAGTGATGTCTGACATTTCCCAGATTTTTGCCCAAGCGTCAATTTGTTCTTCTAATAATTGTCTATATCCTTTTACCAATGCATCTTTTATTGCGTTTTCAGCTCCCGATTGTGTGTTAGTGTGGTTTAATGAAACTGTATAACCACCTATTTTTTGAATCGATGAATTTTGCCCTTTTGCAATAAGAACATCGAAGGACAATTGAATTTTATCGGTACTAGTTTTAACGTTCGAAGTCGAAATATTGCTGTTTTTACCATTTACCAAAATGGTATTTTGCATAAAAGTTGTTACTTTAAAATGTGTTTTATAGGTTTGAGCTGTAATAAAAGCTTCATTTCCGTTCCTTTTCACGTCAAGAATTTCCCAGAACTTCTCATCCCAGTTGGCATCCTCATTGGTTACACCAGCATCAATATAAGGTTTGTAAATTATTTTTGCATCCTTGTTTAAAGGAGTTATTTCATAATTTATTACGCCTATTTCATCAAGATTTATAGAAAGGAAACGACGAATATTTACTGCAATTTCGGTTCCGTTTTTTAAAGTGGCTTCAAAAGATCGGTTGTACCAACCTTCTTTCATATTCAATTCGCGACGAAATTTTTTAACTGCCGTACAGGTGTTCAAATCCAGGTTTTCGTCATTGATTTCAATGTCGATTCCAATCCAGTTTGGAGCGTTTAATACTTTGGCAAAATATTCAGGATAGCCATTTTTCCACCAGCCCACTTTGGTTTTGTCAGGATAATAAATACCAGCAATATAACTTCCTTGGAAGGTTTCTCCTGTGTAACTTTCTTCAAAATTAGCTCGTTGTCCCATAGCGCCGTTTCCTATGCTGAAAAGACTTTCGGATGATTTCACGCTCTCTACATCAAATCCTTCTTCAATGATAGACCAGTTGTCTGCTTTTATATAATCTTGGTTCATTTTTTTTATTTAAATATTCGAAGATTAAAAAATTTAAAGATTATTGAATTGTACCTAATCCTAAATATTTTTAATTCTTGTTTTTTTCAATCTTATAATTTTTCAATCATTTAATTAATTTATCGATAAATTTTTTATCAATATGTGTAAAATCTTTAAAAATATATTTTGCTTCGTGCAATGTTGCTATTTCACCAATTCCTACACTCGTCATTCCTCCAATATTTGCTGCTTGAACACCTGCTGCCGAATCTTCGAAAACTATTGAATCTTCTGGTTTTGTATTCAATAATTTGGCGGCAAGCAAGAAAACTTCAGGATCGGGTTTTGCATTCGAAACATCATTTCCGTCGACAATAGCGTCGAAATAAGATAGTGTTCCTGTTTTTTCGAGAATAGGTCTGGCGTTTTTACTTGCCGAGCCCAATGCGATTAATTGATTTTGTTCTTTCAAATATTTTAAAACAGGCATAACCCCGTACAATATTTCGCTTTCGTCCATATCGACTAAATAGGACAAATAATCCTCATTTTTTTGAACTAGCCATTTATTTTTGTCTTCCTGAAAAGCTTGAACTTTTCCTAATTCTAAAATTATATCTAGTGAGCGAACACGGCTCACGCCTTTTAATAACTCGTTGTGTTCGTGTGTAAATTCGATTCCTAATTGGTTGGCTATTTTTAGCCAAGCTAAATAATGGTACTTTGCCGTGTCAACAATTACGCCGTCAAGGTCGAATATAAATGCTTTTGTATTCATTTCATTTAATTTTTGATTCATCATTAATGGTAAGTGCAATAATTCCGGCAAGAATCATGGACGTGCCACCAATCAAAAGCGCATAAATGGGTTCATTATTAAAAAATTTAGAAACTAAAAATCCTAAGATAGAGGCTGCAACCAATTGTGGAATTACTATAAAAAAGTTGAAAACTCCCATATAGTATCCCATTTTATCAGAAGGTAAAGAGCCTGAGAGCATTGCGTAAGGAACAGACAAAATACTTGCCCAAGCAATTCCGACACCTATCATAGGGAGCCATTCTATCGTGAAAGTTGTAGGTTCGGAAATAAAATAAACAGAAATCAATCCTAAACCACCGCAGGTTAAAGCAACAAAATGAGTGAATTTTCTACTCGTGTATTTTGCTAAAATAGGCAACAAAAAAGCAGCAATTGCAGCAATTAAATTATAATTGGCAAACATTTCGCCTACTTGATTTGCACCGGTATTGTAGGCCTCGGAAGTTGTGTCTATTGTTTTGTATATATGCTGTGTTACGGCAAGGGTAGTGTAAATCCACATTGAAAATAAAGCAAACCACGAAAAAAATTGCACCCAAGCCAATTGTTTCATGATCTTTGGCATAAACTGAAAATCGTTCATAATGGTTATAAAACCATTTTCTGTTGCATTCGATTTTTGCATGAATCCTGAAATTATCATTGCCAATCCGCCAAGACCTATTAAACCCAATGATAAAACATACAAATCTTTTTTTAGATCAAAATGATATATTACAAATGAAAACAAAGCACTTGTTGCCAGAAATATAATTCCCTTTGTTAAATGAGATTTTCCATTTGCTGCAAACCATTCAGCAGGATGTGTTTCTTTTTTGAATGATGTTTCTTTGTTTTTTTCAAATGCTTCCAATTCTTCTGGAGAATATTCTTTGGATGTTATAACCGTCCATAATACGGTTATTATGAAAACTATTCCACCAAAATAAAATGAATATTTTACCGTATCCGGAATTATTCCAAGAGGGGCAGTATTATTAACTCCAAAATGTGTAAAAATTAATGGGAGTTTTGAAGCAAAATAGGCTCCAATTCCAATGAAGAAACTTTGCATTGCAAAACCGGTTGTTCTTTGAGAGTCGGGTAAATTATCCCCAACAAATGCTCTAAATGGTTCCATTGAAACATTAATGGACGCATCCAAAATCCAAAGCATGCCGGCGGCAAACCATAGAACAGGAGAATTTGGCATTATAAACAAAGCCGCAGATGCAAGTATGGCTCCTGCTAAAAAGTAGGGCTTTCTTCTTCCTAGTTTTGTCCAGGTTCTATCGGAAAAATACCCTATGATGGGCTGGACGATTAATCCTGTTAATGGTGCGGCAACCCATAGAATTGGGATGTCGTCAATATTTGCACCTAATGTTTGAAATATTCTACTTACGTTTGAATTTTGCAGAGCAAAACCCATTTGTATTCCTAGAAATCCGAAACTCATATTCCAAATTTGCCAGAAACTTAATTTACGCTTTTCCATTATCGTATTTTAAATGAATTTACGATAAGCGCCTTGCTTATCAAAACTTAACTTATTTTTCGAAGTAAAAGTAAAAGTTTTGAATCGTGTAAATATATAAAAGATTTTAGATTTTAGAATTTAGAAATTAGAAATTTTTGAATTAGCACTAACTACAACGAAATAGTTTGATAACTAATGTAAGAATTGATTCTAATTTGTTGATTCTCGTTCTATTAGATGCGATTCTATTATTACTGTTTTATATATTTCTTCTTGTTGTTCCTCGTCCTGATTTTCATCGTCTTCAGACTCTAATCTTTCGATTAGAATCTTTGCCGCCATATTTCCCATTTCTATCCCATTTTGGGTCACCGTAGTGATAGTTGGTGTTGAATATTTAGAAATTATTCCATCCGTAAAAGCGATAACAGCTAAATCTTCCGGAACTTTTAATCCCATTTTGTTGGCAATTTTAATGATGGTAACGGCAAATAGTTCATTCACAGCAAAAACGGCGTCAATAGCTTTGTCTTCCAATAATTTTGCAATGGTAATTTCGCAATTGTCAACGTTTTCAATTTTAATGATCAAGTTTTCGTCAAAAAGAATTCCGTTTTTTAATAATGCTTTGGTGTAACCGTCAGTTCTTAGTTTACCTACACTCACATAATCTACTGTTGTAATAAGCGCAATTTTTTTTCTTCCTTTGTCAATTAATGACTGAACTGCTTCAAAAGCAGCTAATTCATCATCTATTATTACTTTGTCACATTGAATATCATCAGTTACCCTGTCGAACATAACCACTGGCATTCCTTGATTGATTACTTCATCTATATGGTGAAAATCTTTTTTCTGTTGAGTTTCTTTGGAGAGTGACATAATAAATCCATCAATGCTTCCGTTAGCCAGCATTTCCATGTTCAGCACTTCTTTATCAAAGGAATCGTCAGACAAACAAATGATGACACTATACCCATTTTCGTTAGCTATTTGCTCAATTCCATTGATGACGGTGGAAAAAAAGTGATGCACAATTTCTGGAATAATAATTCCTATGGTTTTTGTTTTTCTGTTTTTTAAACTAAGGGCAATATTGTTAGGTTTGTAATGATAAAATTTGGCAAAAGCTTGAACTTTAAGCCTCGTTTCTTCGCCTATTTCAAGGCTGTTTCTCAGGGATTTAGAAACAGTCGAAATAGACACATCTAGTTCTCTAGCAATTTGTTTGAGTGTGACCTTTTTTTTCATATTTGTGATTTGATAAAAATCAATTTCGTAATAAAGATAGAATTAAATTTATATAATTGTAATTTTAGGCTCAAAAATAGTGATAATATAGAAAGTTTTCAACACTATCACGTTTTCGTAATCTATTTGAATATACCTTTTGTTGAATACCAAAAAATTTATGTAATTTTAACATTCGAAGTAAAGGTAAATTAAACAAAAAACCTAATTAATTTAAAAAAAGAGTATGAAAACAATTTACAAAAAGTTGTTATTTTTATTACTATTCTTACCATTTAATGTTCTTGCACAAGGAATATTAGAAGGTACGATTGTAGATTCAAAATCGAATCAACCTATTCCGGGAGTAAATTTGGTAATTCAAGGGTTCACTACTGGGATGCAAACTGATTTTTACGGGAAATTCAAATTACCTAAAGTGAATATAGGCGATAAAATCGTTATTTCGTTCATAGGATATACCAGTGAAATAATTATTTTCAACAATCAACAATCAATAAATGTAAGTCTTGTTGAAGAGTCTAATGAACTTAAAGAAGTTGTAGTTCAAGTAGGGTATGGTTCTGTTAAAAAGAAAGATGCAACTGGATCCGTTGCTCTGATTACTGCAAAAGACTTTAATAAAGGAGCAATTACAAATACTGAAAATCTAATAAATGGTAGGGTTGCCGGAGTTGTAGTAACTCAAGGTGGTCGTCCAGGTGATGGTGCTGCAATTAGAATTCGTGGAGGTTCTTCATTGAATGCTTCTAATGATCCGTTAGTAGTTATTGATGGTTTGCCTGTTGATAAAGGTCTTTCTTCAGTGAACCCTAACGATATTGAATCTTTTTCTATTTTGAAAGACGCTTCTGCAACTGCTATTTATGGATCTCGAGGTTCGAATGGGGTTATTTTAATTAAAACTAAAAAAGGAACCAAAAAAGATGGAATTCAATTTTCATTTAATTCCTATACCGCAGTAAATAAATTAGCAAAAAAAGTCGATAATTATTCTGCAAACGAGTTTAAAGACATCATCAAACAATTTGTACCAACTCGAGTAGGTCTTCTAGGAAACTACAACACCGATTGGCAAGATCAAATTTTTCATGATGGAATTACTTCTGATAACAACTTTTCGGTTAGAGGAAACATTTTAAACACTATGCCAACAAGGTTATCTGTTGGGCATACAAAAATTGATGGAGTTTTAAAAACTTCTGAATTTGATAGAAAAACCGTTGCCTTGTCATTGACACCTTCCTTTTTTGATAACCATTTAAGAGTAGAGGTAAATGCAAACTATGCATACGAAAAGAATAGATATGCAGATGAGGGAGCAATTAATAATGCCATTGCTTTTAATCCAACTTTACCTGTTTATGACCCTAAATCTCCATTTGGCGGCTATTACGAAACATTTACCCCTACTGGGACTGGCTATACTGTATATGGACCTGCAAACCCATTGGCTCTTTTAGAGCAAAGAGAAAATCGCGGGGCAAATAGCAGGTATTACGGAAACGTTCAAATTGATTATAAACTTCATTTTTTCGAGGATTTGAGATTTGTTGTAAATGGTGGTCTTGATATTAATAAAAGAGAAGGTACTGATGTTACAGCTCAAAACGCTAGAAGCGGAATGAATGGATTGTCTTTATTGGGTTCGAATAGTAATTCTTGGGGTAATTCTGAAAACAAGCTTTTGGATGCTTATCTAAACTACAATCATCTTTTTGGAAAGGTAAAAGTAGATTTTACTGCAGGTTATTCATATCAAGATTTTCAGGACGAAAGCTATGGTTCAGGAAATAATCTAAGATTAGATTCACAGCCAGATGTTTATACATCTCCAGGGGTGAATTTACAAGCGTTTTATGCTAGAATGAACATCGATTTATACAGTAAATACTTGATTACTTTAAATTACAGACGAGATGGAACTTCAAGAGTTCCTGAGTATAATAGATGGGGAGATTTTCCAGGAGTTGCAGTAGCTTGGAAAGTTTCAGACGAAAATTTCCTTAAAGACTCTAAAGTAATCAGTGATTTGAAATTTAGAGCCGGTTGGGGTGCAACAGGGCAACAAGATATTCCAGCATCGTATGATTATTTCAAACGTTATAATTTGAGTGGGCCAAATTCTGGAGCTTCTTATCCATTTGGTGATACTTACTACATATTAGGGAAACCAGAAGGGTATAACGAAACTCTGAAATGGGAAGAAACAACAACTTATAACCTAGGTGTTGATTTTGGTTTATTCGATAACAAGCTAACGGGTTCATTAGATTTTTATCAAAAAATCACTACTGATTTGTTCGCCTATGTTGACGAAGGAGCACTGCAAAACTTTAGAACCAGAGGGACAGCAAATATTGGAGAGTTAAACAATAAAGGAGTTGAGTTGGGATTGAACTATAACGCAATCCAAAATGACATTCATAGATTAAGTTTTAATTTTAATGCTGCTTATAACGACAGAAATATTACAAGTCTAATAGGAAACGAGTATTTTTCTGGAGGAATAGGTTTAGATTTATATTCTCAAATTCTAAAAGAAGGTTTGTCTCCAAATTCTTTCTGGTTGTACCAACAGATTTATGATGCCAACGATCGTCCAATAGAAGGGGCTTATGTAGATAGAAATAAAGATGGAGCAGTCGATTCAGCTGACAAATACGAATTTCACAAACCAGATGCAGATTATACATTTGGTTTTATGACCAATTATAATTACAAAAAATGGGATTTTTCTATGGCTTGGAGAGCAAGTGTAGGGAACTATATCTATGACAATGTAAGTGGAAGTAGATCTTTTATTTCACAAGGAATTTCAGACAACAACCCAAATGCAATTAATAATGCACCAGTAGATTTTAGCATTACACAATTTAGCCAAAGAAAAGCAGAGTCAGATTATTACGTTCACGATGGCTCTTGGTTGAAATGGGATAACTTAACGATAGGATATTTGTTTGACAAACCTTTTGGATTAAAAGCCACCAATGAATCAAGTTTGAGACTTTATACAGGTATTCAAAACGTATTGATTATTTCAAAATACAAAGGAATGGATCCTGAAATATTTGGTGGAAATGACAGTACGATTTATCCTCGTGCTAGAATGGCTATGTTAGGTTTAAACTTTAATTTTTAATTAAAAACATCATGAAAAATATAAAATCAATAAAAATTAAGTTATTCGCCTTTATCGGGATGATAGTCTTGTTTACGTCTTGTCTAGACGAGATGAATGTATTCCCTAAAGACGATGATGATTTCAGTTCGGAGAAATTTTATGCTGATCCAAGTTCCTATAAGCAATTTATGGCTAAGATATATGCAGGTTTGGCAGTAACAGGTCAAGCAGGTCCGGCAGGCACTCCTGATATTCAAGGAATTGACGAAGGATTTGGTCAATATTTAAGAGGGTACTGGCAACTTCAAGAACTTCCTACAGATGAAGCCATGGTAGCTTGGGGCGATCCTACACTTCCAGAATTGAATACACACACTTGGACAAAAGACAACAGATTTGTTAGAGCATTTTACTCAAGAGCCTTTTTTCAAGTTTCCTTATCCAATGAATTTTTGCGTGAAACTACAGAAGATAAATTATCTTCAAGAGGTGTGTCAGCTGAATTGAAAGCTGATGTAAAAACATTCAGAGCTGAAGTACGATTTTTAAGAGCTTTGTCATATTATCACGGTGTCGATTTGTTTGGAAAAGTCCCTTTTGCCACTGAAGATGATAAAGTAGGGGTGAAACCACAAGAAAAATCCCGAGTTTTTGTTTTTGATTTCTTAGTTAAAGA
>Ga0209768_10002835_pt1 | contig 10617 bp, 12 predicted proteins | sample LauGreSBDMM110SD_3_FD_187564 | JGI IMG/M metagenome (GOLD analysis project Ga0209768, IMG submission 187564) | Freshwater lake microbial communities from Lake Michigan, USA - Sp13.BD.MM110.SD (SPAdes) (version 2) | ecosystem: Environmental > Aquatic > Freshwater > Lake | place: Lake Michigan... | reverse complement strand
GAGGTGAAGGCGGCGGAGGCGGTGGTGAGGGCGGCGGTGAGAGGCGGCGAGGACACCTTCGTGGCGGCTGAGGCGGCGGAGGCCACCTTCGATGCGAGGATGGCGGTTGCGATGCTGGCGGCGGCGGAGGCGACGGGCGATAAGGAGACAATGGCGAGGGTGAAGGCGCGGGTCGACTGGGATGCGAGACAAAGGCAAGATGAGGCCGATCGGCGAGCGGCCTGGAAGAGATATGAAGAAGCTGCTTCAATGCCACCAGAACAACCCCTGCCACCTCCCGGAACACGTATAGGAGGAAAAAGCAAACGTATAATTAAAATAAATGTAAAAAGTAAAAAGAAAAGGAGAAACAGATACTAATTAGTTTTTATTTTTATTTTTACTTTCTTTTTACTTTTTACATTTATTTTAGTTTCCAGATTAGTAGACGTTAGCTTTTGCAGTTCCACCCCATATTTTGCTTTAACATGTTTATCTGTAAAATATGGAAGTTTTTTGGTATAGTTCTACTACCAATACATCGAGATGGAGACCATAGGTTAGCTATTTAATTCTTAATTCTACTTAAAAGTGACATATAAAATAAACATAACTCATAACTTGTAGTTAGTACTAATGTGTTTAAATTGTTTATAAAAACGACTTAAAAGCATAACACTAACTATAGTATATGTAATTTTACATATATGGTGGTATGTCCGAGCGGTTAAGGAGACAGACTTGAAATCTGTTGGGCATAGCCCGCGCAGGTTCAAACCCTGCTATCACCGTTTTTTGTGACACTGTGCCCGAGTGGTTAAGGGGATGGATTGCTAATCCATTGAGCATTGCTCGCGCGAGTTCGAACCTCGCCAGTGTCGATTATTTTCATTTAGCTTACATTAGCTAAATGAAAATAAGTAGTATAAGTCGCGATGGCTTGTGCTACCGCTTTTAGGTTATAATTCTTGGTATTTTTCCATATTTGTTTTTTCCAAAAATACTTGAACAATACACTGCTTATCTTTCTTATTCTTAGTAATTTGTAAAGTGTTTAATTAATTTTTTATATAAATATATATTATAGATGAAAAAACATAATATATCAAGAAAAAAGAGAACTTATAAAAAATATAATAGGGCACAATTTAGGAATTTTAACAAGTATACTAATTTGACCAGTAAAATGAAAGGAGGAGTAAAATGGTCACTGTTTGGTAACAGTGCTACATGGAAAAAAAAGTTAGAAACTCTTCATAACAATATAAGGAAAGATACAACTTTCGAGTTGGCCGGTGCTCCTCTCACCAAAGATCTAACAAAAGACTTCGCAAAAATATGGGTTGTAAACGCTATACAGCGTTTGAACGCTGATTTGAAAATATCAGAAAAAAAAACACGGGAATTAGAGTTATATATAACGCATTATGAAGACAGAGAAAAATATGAAAGAGCATATAAGAATAATACCTTGAGGCGCGCCACACGTGGCAATAACATTCCTTACTCAGAAATGAAATTAAAAGCAGAAAACCTTCTTCAAAATATAAATATAATTGATTATAACTCAAAATTGAAAGAATGGCTTGAAACATTTATAACGTTCCTAGATAATTCTACGTATTTCAGTGTTATGCAAGAAGACGAGATTATGAAAATGCTAACAAAGATAGAGAAAGAGAAAGAGAAAGCGTCGGAGCTCAAGGCCGCCGCGGCTGCTGCGCCCGCGCCGGAGGAGGAGGAGGAGGAGGAGGAGGAGGAGGAGGAGGATCAGGCTAACTTTAAATCTAGACTAAAAGAAGGGTATGTGAGGAGAGTGGATGCCGATAGGAGAGTGAATGCCGATAGGATAGCGGCTACCGAGGCGAAAGCAGCAGCAGAGGAGAAGGGAGCGACCAAGGAGAAGGCACCCGAAGACTGGTCATTTTTTAGTATATTCGGTAATACACAACAACCGGAGTCTTCTGCGTCAGAATCGCCTTTGCCGGAATCTCACATATCTATGCCAGATCGTTTGCGCAGTGGTTATAGACCCAGACCAGCCAACGTTAACCTAATAAAAGTGGGTGGAAAAAGCAAATACACATTTAAAAGAAATGTAAAAAGTAAAAAGAAAAGAAAAAACAGAAGTAAAACCTAACACTAATTAGTTTTTCTTCTCTTTTTACTTTTTACATTTCTTTTAAATGTGTATTTGCTTTTTCCTCCAGATGGCCAACCTCTAAAATATGGAAGTGTTTCTGGTCTACTTCTACTACCAATACGCCGAGAAGGTGGCCATAGGTTAGGTATTAAATTTTTAATTCTGCTTAAAAACGACGATTCATCTTCATTTGATATGCCTTCATATAAATCTATTAATTTTACTAAATTGCCTAAATCAGAACTTGTTGGCCACTTGATACTATCTTTTTGTTCAAGAATTTCAAGATTTTGTCTCAACCATTCTATTAATTCTTCTTTGTTTTTGTTCAATTGGTTTACTGCAATAGATGGATCTTGTTCTACTTTTGAAATGAGTAAATTTATACCTCTATGTAATTCTTCTCTTGATTTACTTTTATATTTATTCAATAGTCTTAATAAATTGTTTAAAACACTCGTAGACGGTAGGCCAGAATTATTAAGGGTTGTTTGCAGCAGTTGCATTATATCTTCTTTGTTTTCGTACATTTGTTCCAATGCAATTGATGGATCTTGTTCTACTTTTAAAAGAAGCCAATCTAGTTCATCTTTAAATTGAACTTCAAATGACCTGCTGTTATGCGCTTTCAGCTTATCAGCTATTGACTTGGCATATTCTCTCGCAGCGATCAGATTCTGTCTGTTTTTTTCGTCAAACAATTCTTGTTCATAATCCACTTTCGGTGGATTTGCAACCATATCATGTTGCGCATCAGCTAAAGGATCTTTTGGAACCTCTTCTTCATTCCTACGATACTTTTTTGATGTACTATAGCCAAACGGCCATCCTCCTTTCATTGCATGACTCAAATTAGTATACTTGTTAAAATTCCTAAATTGTGTCCTATTATATTTTTTTAAAGTTCTCTTTTTTTTTGATATATATTATGTTTTTTCATCTATAATATATATTAATAAATAATATTATTTATTAATATTTTGTTATACTTTAAAAAAATTGAATAGCTTTTTTTTAATATAATTGTTTGTATTGTAATAATCAAATAGCTATGTCGTCTACTACTAATGCCGCAATTGTTCAGCGTGTTGAGCTCCTTGAGAAGCAAATGGCTATCATGCTTAAGGCTGATGTTCCTGTTGAAGCTGTTCCCGAAGTAAAGGAAAAGCCCGGCAAGAAAGTCAAGTCTACAAAAAAGGAAGTCTCTTCCGACGAAGAGAAGACCAAGAAGAAGCGCACGAGCGGTTATCTTGTCTATAGCGCAGAGAACAGGGAAGCAGTAAAGGCAAAGCTATCTGTTGATGGTGCCAAGTACAAGAACCAAGATATCATGACCGAGCTCGGTGCTATGTGGAAGGCACTTAGCGAAGAGGAGAAAGTGCCTTGGAATGAAAAGGCAAAGTCATCTGAAGCCGACGTTTCGGATTGAATATGAAACATAGTAAAGGGTGTTTAAACAATAAATAGCAAAAATACAAAAAAATAGCATACAACTTTTTTTTTTGCATTTTTGCATTATTATTGCATTTTTGCATCATTATTGCATTTTTGCATTATTTAATTATTGTCTGATTATCAATAATAACTCCACGTACCTTATAATCATGGCAATCTAATAAAACTCCATTATGTGTCTTATAATAGTTTTTTTCATTGTGAGTAATTGCCTCTACTACCTCATAATTAACATCTTCAGGTATAGTAGTCGTTTGTGTAACAATATTACATTGTTTTCTTGGTCTTCCACGAGAACGCTTTTCATTATTAACACTACTAATGTCAATGTTAGTACTATTAGCACTAACAGTATTAACGTCCATATTAATTATAGGCTGTTTTGTTTTATTTTTTAAAGTTAATTTTTGATCTAATTTAATATTATTATTTGAAATAATAGATATTAATGTTTCCTCATTAATATCTAATTGAGATGAAAATAATTTTATTAGATCAGCTAACAACATAATACAAATGTAAAAAAGCAAATTAATAATTTCAATTTTTTTTACGTTATAAAGTGACTGCAGCTAATTTGTATAGCTATTTACAAATTTATAAACATCGTTCTCTTTTTCATATTTTGCAATAATTTGGGGATTTTTATTATTATGTATAATATCTTCTGTTTTATAAATATTGTTATTATTATCTATATAATAATTAATACCATTAATTTCTTGGATCCAAATTTCTAGTTCCATATTTTTTGCAACTTCTTCATTAATGTTTGAACTTATTACTCCATGAGGCCTATTTTTATCATGTGTTCCACAAAATTCCGAACCATCTTGTTTTTTTCGTGTACACTGTTCTCGACAAGCTTTTTTAGCAATGCATCTATTATAGAAAGGAACAACAGATTTAGAACGTTTTCGTTTAGCAAAATCTTCCTTTGTAATTTGCAACCTATCAAGGTCATATACAAATTTTATTAACTCACTTTTATCGTTAAATTCCATATTGTTATTTGAAACAATATATGTTTTAATTGTTGATTTGATGTTGTCTACATATTCCGAAACTTTATCATTAATACGCTTTTCCATATTGTTACTATTAATAATATATATGCTTTTAAGTTATAAAACTAAATCAATTTTATAATTTTATTTTATTATTAAAGTTATAAAATTGAAGGCTGTCTTTTATTATTATTTAAGATGTAATAATGTCAACACTGAGCGTTGAACAACAAATTTGTTTTGATAAATATGTTAATGGAGAGAATTTATTTATAACGGGTCCTGGTGGAACAGGCAAATCCTTTTTAATCAAACATATTGTTAACCATGCGGAAACTAATAATAAAAATATAAAAGTATGTGCATTAACAGGGTGTGCAGCTATTTTGCTTGAATGTAAGGCTACAACATTACATATGTTTTCTGGAATTGGACTAGCAAACAAAAAAAACGACTATATAGTCAATGAACTCTTTACAAAAAACACACATAAATTAAAGAATTGGAAAAAGCTGAAAGTTCTAATTATTGATGAGGTTAGTATGATGTCATTAAAACTTTTATTATTATTAGACCTTATAGCTAAAAAATATTATAAAAATGATCAACCTCTTGGAGGACTACAAGTAATTTTTACAGGTGATTTTTATCAACTCTCTCCTGTATTCTCTAATGGTTGTGAAAAAGAAGAATCTATGTATTGTTTTCAACATGAATTATGGGAACAATTATTTCCAAAACCAAATCAGATTGTGCTTAAAACCATTTTCAGGCAAAACGATGAGTTATTGTTAAAGGCATTAAAATATATTAGAAAAGGCCAAATCACCCCGTCTACACAACTAGCATTGGAAGCACGACTTTTTGATAAATCTAAATTGGATGCATTAAAAAAGGAAAAAGTGTTGACTATTCTCTCACCTATAAAGAGGGATGTTGAAACTATTAATGCAAAAGAATATGCCAAGCTAGAAAAAGGCATTCAAGAAATTGAATATGCTATGAGTTATGTTGATTTAACCGATAATAGTGATGAATTTGAAAATAATAGATTGTTGTTTGACTTATATCTTAAGAGCAACAATTATATTAAACAGGACTATGATTTCTTGGCAAATAACATTATTGCTGAAAAAACACTTAAACTAAAAGTGGGAACTCAAGTTATGTGTATAGCAAATATAACACATTGTGGTGAATTAATTATTGCTAATGGGAGTCAAGGTATTGTAGTAGGATTTAATGAAAAATCCATGCCTTGTGTAAAATTCAATAATATAGTTAATCCTATAACAGTAACAAACTTTATTTGGAAATCAGAGCATAATAAACGTGTTGGTGTTAGTCAAATTCCGCTTATTTATTCATGGGCTATAACTATTCATAAAGCACAAGGTTTAACGCTTGAAAATGCCATAATCGATATTGGAAGCAACATTTTTGCTTATGGACAAACATATGTTGCATTATCACGTGTCAAATCACTCGGTGGACTGTACTTAACACATTTTGATTATACCAAAATAGCATGTAATCCACTTGTTAAAGCATTTTATGGGGATAGTTAGATGTTATGTGTAATGTTTATTCAACTCCTCTAACACCAGTTTCAAAAACAGAACTACATTCTTATGCATATTGTTTTAATGTTAGTAAATGTTACTTAATGTTACTTACTATCGCTACTAACATTACACAATGTAATATACTTGGTTTCTAAAAAAGACATAATATAGTATAAATTGACTTGAGCTTATATATTATATTTATTTATATATAAATATAATATAGTTATATACAAATAAATATGAGTTGTAATGCTAATTATACAATAAGTGTGGTTATAACTTCTTGCAATAGACCGAATGAATTAACAAGCACATTAATATCTTTTTTTAAATTCAATACTTATCCTATAAAAAAAATAATTATTATCGAAGACTCGGGCATTAAAGGATGTATAGATGATTGTTTAAAATACATTCCTTCAAATATTATACAAGTTATTATATATAATGAAAAAAACATAGGTCAAATACCATCAATTGATAAGGCATATTCATTTGTTGACACAGACTATATATTTCATTGCGAAGATGATTGGGAATTTTATGACTATGGATTTATTGAAAAATCATTAGACATACTATTAGAAAATGACAGAATTTTTACTGTATATTTGAGAGAGTATAAAAATTTTATACTTTTTCAAAATGGTCATCCAGTAAATCCGCAAATTTACAATAACAAATATCGCCTAATGTCAGTTTTTCAAGAAAGAAGCAATATATGGGCTGGTTTTACTTTTAATCCGGGATTAAGAAGATTTAAAGATTGTCAAATGCTTATGCCTTATGGTCAATGGATAAATTCTAAAGAATGTAATGTAGGTGGCGTTGAACAAGCATTATCTAGTTTATATTATAAAAGAGGATTTGTAGCAGCAATTACTTTAAGTGAAAAGGGCTTTGTAAAACATATTGGATGGGACAATCCAACTACTAGAAATTATTAAATAATATTCATAAGTTTTGATTCTTAAGTCTTTCATCATATATATCATTAACATCCATTTGACTAAATAACTGTAAATCACGTTCCCATCCTTGTGCATCATACCACTTATCTGCGTCGCCTCTTATCATTTTAACATTTTTCCAATACTCTTTTGATTGAATCGCATAATGATTAATAAGTAAAGGTGTATCTGGTTCATTAAAAGATACATTTTTTCCCGTAGAATTATTGTTATAAAAATGACTATGAATACCCAAACATATATTAGCATTTGTTTTAATAATAGATTTATAAGAATTATATCTGCCAGCCGGTCCATTTTTTATACTATTATATTCTCCTCTATAAACAAAGTTTGAGACAACGTTTTCTGGTTGTTTTTCAAATCCACCTGAACCAAAATGAACCCAATTAATATGTAACTGATTTTCATTTTCATATTTTTTTAGTATATTTTTAATATTTACATCTTGTGGGCTATATAAAAATTCATCTAAATCAAAAATACCCAACCATTCGGTTTCTTTAAAATGTTGTTTAAAAAAATGATTATAATATTGACTTTGTCTATTATTATATTGACCTTTCTCATTTAACCCTTGAAATTCATTTGATGTATTGTAAAGTGTTACTTTATGGTCTTCAATATATGGTTGAAGAATAGTTAAATAATTATCATTACTATTATCATTTATAAGATAAATATGATCTACTCCGTGAAAAAAATAATGATCTATCCATTCTTTTAAAATATGAGATTCATTTTTAAAAATTGCACCAATTGTAAAATAATACATAACAACTATATAGTCTATATAGACTATATATTTAAATACTATTCAAATACTATTCAAATACTATTTAAAGATAAAAAAAACAATATATATATATTAGTTTTAATATGAAACAAGTTAAAGGAATTATACTGATTATATCTTGTCAAAAGTATAAAGAAACTAGATTGAAAGAATATAAATTAAAAAATACTAATTATGATGGTTGGGAAGTAATATATGTCATAGGTGATTTATTTTTAAATGAAAAGTATATTTTAAATGATAATATATTATATATAAATACCGAAGACTCATATATTCATTTACTAAAAAAACTAACCTTAGCTATCAAATACTTAAATGATATTTTCATAATTGAAGAAGGTATATTAAAGTGCGGCGATGATCTAATATGGAATGAAGATAAATTATTGACATTTTTAGCATCCAAAAAATATGATTACTACGGTCAATCACCTAATCAAAAAAATATAAACTATACAGATTTAAATCAATTAAAAAAAACAACTAACTCTACTTGGATATCTGATTATTATAAAAATCACCCCGAAGATTTTGATAATCCGTATCACAATCTTAAAAATATTAAAATACCAAATTATGTAAAAATACCAAATATTCACGGAGCATCTGGTGTGATTTTTTATTTATCAAATAAAGCATGTAAAATTTTAGTAGATCACATGGAAAATATAAATTATAACGTGCTTGCTTTTGATAGTTTTACTGAATGTTATCCTTATACTATTGATGATATTGGTGTAAGTTTTATAATGTATATGAACTATATTCCTTTTATACATAATTCAAATATGTATGATGATTTTAATGATACAAACAATGCTATAGTTGTGCATACAAATAAATATAAATAAATACTATTCGAGTTATTTTAAATACTATAATTATTTTAACATTTTAATACTAATTTATATAATATATAAATTAGTATAGTTAACAAAAAAGAACAAATATAAAAAATAGTATTGTAATATGTTACACTTTACACTTAATTAATTTATTATCAGACATTAAAATAGCTAAATTTGATACGTTTGAATATGTAAAGATTAAATAATTACATTTAGATAAGAGTATAGTATCTATTATACATTCTAGATGAGTATTTGGATCATTAATGTTAAAAATTTTTGATTTAAAGTTATTTAAATATGGATGAGGACTGTTTTTATCGGGATTTGCGTACCAAATCATATCCAATTTACTTGCATTCTCTTTATCGTATCTTTTAACATTACGATAAATAAATTTTATATGTTTTAAATCATTATCATTGATTAGTTTATTTAATGTTTCATTATTATCCGATGCAATAAATAGGGTGCGTATATTATACATTTCTACATATTTTTTAATTTCTATTAAATATTTTGCATATGTTGTTGGATTATTATAAGAATGAGCAATATTCATATCTGTGAATCTAAAATGAATTCCTAGTGTATTATTATCAAATTCTAACAATTCATTATTTATAATTTCTCTAACTTTTTTTGAAAATCTTATTTTTTTTGATAATAATCGATATTCGTTATTGTTATAAATGGTATTATAGTCTACTGTTTCTTTTTCACTAGTTTCTAAAAATACAATTTTTGTAATATTTTCATTGTCATATGAACTCTCAAAAATTAAATTAAATGGGGCAGCCGTATCTTTATAAATATATAGATTTAATATATCGTCTATGGCAATATTGTGTAGTTTAATATATTTATTTACAAATTGTAAAATACACATAATTGCTCCTGTTGTTGCACAATGTAAACTTTCATCTATTACTAATAAATTCATTTATAGTATTAATATAAATATATATATACTCTATTTAAGTGATTTCCAATAATTTAAATATTTATTTTTGGCATTTTGAAAATAATTTATGTAATAAGTATTCATATCTTTATTTTCTTTCATTGTATCACTATCTTTAGCATCAATATAAGACACCATAGGTATTAAATATACATTACCATAACCCCATATTAAATTATCTGCCACTGGGTTTGCATGATTTGATAAATTTATAGTATTAGTACTACTATTATAATGATTTGTTATAATTTTTTTAGCAATAGCACGTTTAATTCTATAAAAGGTTGTACCGCTAGAGCAATAATTAATATATGTTTCTTTTAAATTGTTATCATTATAAGCATCGGTTGTTGTTTGCATTTGTATAATATCTAAATCTTTATTATGAATTAATTCATAATGATATTCTTTCCAATATGCAGAATATAAATTTAACGCATCGTCTTCAGATATAAAGCAATGTTCATCTTCAGTATTTTCTACAAAAAATACTAATGCTTTTATATGTGAAGATGTACAGCCATGATGTCCATCACTCATTATATTATTTTTAATTATATTATATGGATAAAAATTATTTTCACAATCGACTGCTTGTATGCGAAAACTATTGACACTATTATTTGCTAGTAATTTTTCCATATGTGCTTTTCTATCTGGACGCCGATCTAAATTAATCCAATATATATTCCATGGTAATTTAGGTAAAGGATCAATATTCATGTATTAACTTAAATAAAATAATTTATTTAAGTTATAATTTATTTAAGTTATAATTTATTTAAGTTATAATTTATTTAAGTTATAATTTATTTAAGTTATAATTTATTTAAGTTATAATTTATTTAAGTTATAATTTATTTAAGTTATAATTTATTTAAGT
>Ga0209768_10002829_pt1 | contig 10627 bp, 10 predicted proteins | sample LauGreSBDMM110SD_3_FD_187564 | JGI IMG/M metagenome (GOLD analysis project Ga0209768, IMG submission 187564) | Freshwater lake microbial communities from Lake Michigan, USA - Sp13.BD.MM110.SD (SPAdes) (version 2) | ecosystem: Environmental > Aquatic > Freshwater > Lake | place: Lake Michigan... | reverse complement strand
ACAACTCGGACCTGCACGCGATCAAATAATTGTCGATCAGTCCAACCAGTTTTTTGAATAGCAAGTGCTAACTCATACTCATTTAAAAATAAATACTTAGCGCCATCGATTAATTGCGCAATCTCTTTGCCATCCATCCGAGCCATTTGTTGTGATGGATCAGCTGCTACAGCAATCTTTAACTCTTTAGCCATTTGGGAGTAGCGCATCATTGCTTCTGGATCATCGGGAGAGATAACTAGTAAATCAAAATTGCCAGTTTTAGCAATTATTGGAGCAAGTTCAATATTTCTTGCCTCACTCATTGCCCCTGGAAAAAATGATGCGATCTGATTTAACTCAGTATCGGTGGTAACCATAAAGGTTGCTGTATGAAGTGTCTTTGAAACTAATACATGTGAAGTGTCTACGCCGTGCCGCTGTAACCAGGCTTCATAGTCAACCCAATCACGACCAACTGCTGCGATTAATATCGGGTTAAGTCCAAGGGCGCCCATTCCAAATGAAATATTGGCACCGCACCCACCGCGCCTAATTACCAGAGTATCTACTAAAAAGGACAGAGAAACTTTTGCTAAAGAGCCAGCAACTAGTGAATCGGTGAACTTGCCACCAAAACTCATAATGTGGTCGCCACCGACCGAGCCGGCAACTGCCACCCTCATTTTATTAATTTAGCTTTTAGTTAAATGAATCGCCACAAGCACAAGAGCCTCCGGCATTTGGATTATCAATTGTAAAACCTTGCTTTTCGATGGTGTCAGTAAAATCAATTGTGGCGCCCATTAGATATGGCGTACTCATCTTGTCGGTAACAACTCGAACCTTTGCTGCACCAAATTCAGTTACGGTGTCACCTTCTAAATTACGGTCATCAAAATAAAGTTGGTAACGAAGACCTGAACAACCACCAGGTTGCACAGCAACGCGAAGACTTAAATCATCACGTCCTTCTTGCTTTAATAGAGCAGAAACCTTTTCGGCTGCAACATCAGATAATGCAATTGAAGATGATGAAATTGCAACATCGGTTGCAGTTGTTGACTCTGTGCTCATATTCACTCTTCTCCATTACTTTGCCTAGGCTCATATGTTACTAGTTCCGGCCAGTGTTTTAAGCACCAAAACCTGTGAGCGTTTACACTCCCCTCATGGGAATAACTGATCTGCTGCTGCAAAAGGGTGAGCGGGATCTAAATAGTGAGCGGGGCGTCTCCTGTGATGGTGAATTACCTGCTGCTAGTGATCCGCACTTAGTAGAACGGGCAAAAGCTGCAAGGGCTGCCCTTGGTAGTAAAGCGATGGTTTTAGGACATCACTATCAAAGAGATGAAGTAATTGCATTTGCTGATATTCGTGGTGACTCATTTAAGTTGGCACAAGCAGCAGCTGATAATTCAGAAGCTGAATTTATTTTCTTTTGTGGCGTTCACTTTATGGCAGAAAGCGCCGATATTTTAACTACCCCAAATCAAAAGGTAATTCTGCCTGATTTATCTGCTGGTTGCTCAATGGCTGATATGGCAACGGCTTCACAGGTTAATGATTGCTGGCAGGTGTTAGGTAAATTAGGGGTAGCAGCAAAAACTATTCCTATTACATATATGAACTCTTCCGCTGCCATTAAAGCTTTTACTGGTAAAAATAATGGCGCAGTTTGCACCTCATCTAATGCAGCTAGAGCTATGAAATGGGCATTTGAAAATGGTGAGAAGATTTTATTCCTGCCAGATCAACACTTAGGTAGAAACACAGCAGTTTTATCCCTTGGCCTGACACTTAATGATTGCGTTTTATGGAATCCGTGGCAACCAAATGGTGGCTTAACTGATGATCAGATTAAAAAATCTAAGGTAATTTTATGGAGAGGTCATTGCTCAGTGCATGGGCGATTCTCTGTTCAAAATATTAAAGATGTTAAACAACAAGTACCCGGAATAAAGGTGTTGGTGCACCCAGAGTGCCAACATGAGGTGGTCTCAAATGCTGATGTCGTAGGAAGCACTGAGATGATTATTAAAACCGTTAGAGAATCAGCACCTGGCTCAAAATGGGCAATTGGTACTGAATTAAACCTTGTTGCGCGATTGGCAAATGAGAATTTGGATAAGCAGGTAGTTTTCTTAGATAAAACTGTGTGTTACTGCTCAACAATGAACCGAATTGATCTGCCCCATCTTGTTTGGGTTATGGAGTCACTTGTAAGTGGCCGCTTGGTCAATCAAATAAAGGTTGAAGCAGAGATTGCTAAGTATGCAAAAGTTGCATTAGAGCGAATGTTGGCTCTACCTTAATCTCATGGTTGATAAAAAAGGCAAGCCAACTCCTAAGCGTAAAGAGGCTCAGGCTAAGTTAAATCTTTCACCGCTATCTCCTGGAGCCAGTAAAGAATCAAAAAAAGTATTAAAGGCACAAACTCGAATTAGAAGAATGGAATCTAGAGCCGCATATATGCGTGGTGAAGAGAGCGCTCTGCCTGCTAGAGATAAGGGACCAGTACGTAAATTTGTTAGAAATTATGTTGATGAGCGAAGGTCAGTAGCTGAGTATTTCCTAGTAATGATTATGTTTGTTTTATTTTTAACACTTATCCCTATCCCTGTGGTTCAATTATTAGCAGTTGCAATTATGTACTCAGCAATGGTATTTATAAGCGTAAGCGGATTTATGATGTCAAGAAAAATTAAAAAGCTAGTTGCAGAGAAATTTCCTGGTGAACCAACTAAAGGCCTTGGTTTATATGGTTGGATGCGCTCTACTCAACTTCGCAGATTACGCGCTCCCTCACCACAGGTTGGCCCTGGATTAAAGAAGAAAAAATAGGTAATTAGGCTCTTGGTTTAGGGCTTACTGTTTTAGTTGGATCCTTTTCAATTACTGCGCTAAGGGCTGCATCAATCTCATCCATAATTGATTTATCAAGTTTGATCCCAGTTGCCTTTACATTTTCTTTAATTTGAGCAGGCTTTGTTGCCCCAATAATTGCACTTGAAACATTTGAGTTTTGTAGCACCCAAGCAACTGCAAGCTGAGCAGGTGTTAGATCAACTTTTTTAGCAATCGGTAGTAATTTCTGGGCCGCAGTTAATATTGGCTCAGTCATAAATTTAGAGATCATATTTGCGCCACCTTTTTTATCAGTAGCCCGAGATCCGGTAGGTGCTTTTTGACCAGGTAAATATTTTCCAGTTAACACACCTTGCGCAATTGGTGACCAAACTATCTGACCAATCCCCTCTTTTTCACAAAGTGGAATAACCTCAGATTCAATTACTCGCCAAAGCATTGAATATTGAGGTTGGCTGGAGATAAAGCGGTAGTAACCTTTTTCATCTTGAATCTTTAATGCTGCTGCAATCTGTTGGGCATTCCACTCGGAAAAACCAATATATAAAACTTTGCCACTTCTGATTAGATCATCAAATGCACCCAGTGTTTCCTCTAGCGGTGTTTCATAATCAAATCGGTGAGCTTGATATAAATCTACATAATCAGTCTTAAGTCGTTTAAGGGAGGCATTACAAGATTCCATAATGTGTTTACGGGAAAGACCACGGTCATTTTTTCCCTCACCAGTTGGCCAATAAACCTTGGTAAATAATTCATAAGATTCACGCTTAACACCTTTTAATGCTTTACCTAAAACAGATTCGGCTTTTGTGCCGGCATAAACATCTGCGGTGTCATATGTGGTGATACCAAGATCAAGGGCGGTCTTTACGCACTTAATGGCTGCATCTGATTCAACCTGTGAACCGTGGGTAATCCAGTTTCCAAATGTTAATTCGGATACATACATTCCAGTGCTGCCAAGGCGTCTATGTTGCATATTTAACTTTAACCTGCGAAAGGATTTAGCGCAATATTGCGTGGTGAGTTGCTATTACGCCTGCCTTAATACAACAATTGACCTACAACCAAATATTGAAGGCTTTCAAATGTAATTGGGGGAAGTCGGTGTAAATCCGGCGCTGTCCCGCAACCGTGAGAAGATTTTTTCAAGTCGGATTACCCAACACATTTACTTATCCACCCGTCGAGGATTGCGGGGCGAGGATTCTCACCTAAGTGAGTCTCTGCGCTTTCGTAAACCTCTCAGCTAGAGAGGCAATAATGTTTAGCGATATATCTACTGAGGCGAGAAAGTTTTTTTCTGCCATAGTTGTATTAGTCCTTGCTGTTGGTGGTATTGCCCTTTGGTCTACTCAAACCCGCGATAATTGCGTAAATGTTCTTATTGATTACGGCTCCTTAGATTCTCAGAGCAAAGGACTTGAGAAATGTATTGCCACAACTGGTGAAATTACAGCCTTAGAATTGATACAAAATGCAAATTTTAAATTAGAAGGAACAAAAAAGTATGGAAATAATGTAGTTTGCCGATTAAATAATCTACCTAAACCAAATCAACCAATCGGTGTGATTGGGCATGAAGATTACATTGAAGAGTGCAAGGAGATGCCAGCAGCTTTTGCATATTGGGCAGTACTTGAAAAAAGATGGCAAATAATTCCAAACCCTTTTGACTTAAATGGAAAATGGGCGTGGGCACAAGTTGGTGTGGCTGAGTTAGCCATGAAACAAGGTGATGGCCTGGCATTTGTTTTTGTTACTAATGGCGATGTAAAGTTCCCTGATTAGGAGTTGAAATGCAAAAAACTATGTTTGAGCAAGAACCGATAATCGTCATGACTAAAACAACTTCAAGAATTAAATTAGCGATTTCAAAAGCATTTGCGTTAGCTCTGCATGTGGCAATACTTTTTGCTGGTACGAGCCTTGCAGAATATGGCTGGCGTTATTGGGGTGGGCACTACTAAAGTTATTAACGAACCTTTGATGGCAAAAAAGGTAGCTCTACAACATTAAATGATGAATCTACGCCTCTGATATCAATTAGAACCTGATCTCCTTTAACAATTGAAGGATTAATTAATGCCAGACCAATCCCTTTTTTAAGGCCAGGTGAAAATGTTCCACTTGTTACCTGTCCAATAACTTTTCCAGTTAAATCTTTCACCTGCATATCTTTTCGTGGAATTCCGCGATCTGTTGCCAGAATTGCCCTTAACTTTAATTTAGTACCCTCTTGCTTCTGCTCAAGCAACACTTGCTTACCCCTGAAGGAATCTTTTTGCCAACCAATTGCCCAACTAGCTGATGCTTGAACCGGTGATATTTCAAGTGATAGTTCATGGCCATGTAATGGATACCCCATCTCAGTGCGCAGAACATCTCGTGCTCCTAAGCCACATGGTGTGCCATTAAGTTGCTTAATTACTGTTATCAATCTGTCCCAAACTTTTTCAGCAGCTGCCCATGTTGGGATAATTTCAAAACCTAGTTCACCGGTATAACCAGTTCTACACAAAATAACTGAGCAATTATCTATTGTGGTATTAATAAATTCCATGTAATCAATTGAGCTTTTTATTCCAAGTATCTCTAGTACTTGTACTGATTTAGGTCCTTGTAGCGCGATCACCCCATACTCATTGTGCAGATTCTTAATCTTTACTGAATCTGGAGCTTTATTATTTAATATTTCAAAGACTGAACTGGTATTAGATGCATTCGGTACTAAAAATAGATCGGTATCTGAGTTTCGATAAACAATAAGATCATCAACTACTCCACCATCTTCATTACATAACAAAGAGTATTGGGCTTGCCCAGCTGTAATTCTATTTAAATCATTGGTTAACATTTGATTTAAATAATTAAGTGCACCTGCTCCCTTAACAGAAATTTTGCCGAGGTGGGAAACATCAAATACTCCTACTTGCTGGCGAACTGCAGAGTACTCTGCAACTACTCCAGTATTTGGATACTCAATTGGCATTAGCCAGCCACCAAAATCTGCCATCTTTGCATTTAACTGCAAGTGCCTAGAATTAAGAGGTGAATTATTCATTGGCCTAACCTACACGCCGTGATTAAATTTTAATGCAGGTAGCATTTTCCATGATTATCATCTTTTAAAAGTATCCCTTAGGCTTACCCCCTAGCCGATACTGTGATGTGATTAACTGAAAAATGGGAGTTTAGATGTTAAAGATTAAACTAACTGAGCGAGCAGATAGTGAAATCGTGGTGGTTGGGCTTGGATTAGTCGGCAAAAAATTACAAATTGAATCAACTGGCGCGCAAATAGACACCGCTGCCTTGCTCACCACGCTAACTAGCATGGGCGCTAGCGGTGAGGTTGATGAAGTAATTAAATTACCGAGTAAATCAAATAAGTTAATCGTTTTTACTGGCCTTGGAAAAATTGAATCAAACTTTAGTCCAGAGCTTTTACGCAGAGCTGCTGGAGCCGCTGCTCGACATTTACTTGGTAATAACTCGGCAAGCTTTGCTCTTCCACATAAATCTGTTGCAGAAATAGCTGCAATTGCAGAAGGAGCCGCGCTAGGTTCCTATGCATTCACAGAGTTTCGCGGCAGTAGCAAGGGTGCTCAAAAGAACCCACTTTCATCAATAACAGTTATCACTCGATTTGCTAATACCGCCCAAGCAAAAACTGCAATGAAGCGTGCTGAAATTATTGCTGAACAAACTTTTCTTGTAAGAGATCTTATTAATACCCCACCATCTTCCTTAACTCCTGATTCATTTTGTCTTCGTACTAAAAAATTAGCATCAAAGTATGGGGTAAAAGTTGAAATACTTAACGAATCAGCACTTCGCAAGGGTGGCTACGGTGGAATTATTGGCGTAGGGCAAGGTTCGGTTAATCCCCCAAGACTTCTTCATCTTTCCTATTCACCTGCCAAAGCTAAAAAAAGATTTGCCTTTGTAGGTAAAGGAATTACCTTTGACACTGGCGGTCTTGCACTTAAACCAGCTAATGGCATGGAAGCAATGAAGGCAGATATGTCTGGAGCAGCAGCTGTTGTTGCAGCTATCTTTGCAATTGCACAGTTAAAGCTTCCAATTGCTATTGATGCTTGGGCGCCCCTTGCTGAAAATATGGTTAGCGATACCGCTACTAGACCAAGTGATGTAATTACTATTTATGGTGGTAAAACTGTTGAGGTATTAAATCCAGATGCAGAAGGTAGATTAGTTTTAGCCGATGCCCTGGTCAAAGCTGCTGAGGTCGGCAAGAAATTTGGTGGCCTAGATGGCATTATTGATGTTGCCACGTTAACTGGTGCTCAAGTTGTTGCACTCGGTAGTAGAACTTCTGCAGTTATGACAAATGATGAAAATTTTAGTGGTCAATTTTTAACTGCAGCCAACATTGCCGGTGAATCATTTTGGCCAATGCCTCTACCAGTTGAACTTCGAGCATCACTTGATTCACCAATTGCAGATTTAGCAAACATTGGTGATCGAATGGGTGGGATGTTGGTGGCAGGATTATTTTTAAAGGAGTTTATTGATCCACAAACTCCATGGCTTCACCTTGATATTGCTGGGCCAGCATTTAACGAGAAAACCGCTCATGGTTATACACCAATTGGTGGCACTGGAATTGCCCTACGCTCACTGCTTTGCCTAGCTGAGTTGGCTTCATCACAACCATAGTGCTTACTAATTCTCAGGTATTAATAAGTAGCAATTTTGTGAAAGGATTACCTCATGGCCGATTTTGATCTTGTAATTCTCGGTGGTGGTAGTGGTGGCTATGCAGCAGCACTTCGAGCATCCCAGCTAGGTCAAAAAGTCGTACTAATTGAAAAAGAAAAACTTGGCGGCACATGCCTGCATAAGGGTTGCATTCCAACTAAGGCCCTACTTCATGCTGGTGAGATTGCTGATAACACTCGTCATGCTGGTGAGTTTGGTGTTAAGGCAGATTTTCATGCCATGGATATGGGCGCAGTTAACTCATATAAGGATGGCGTGGTTTCAAAGTTACATAAAGGATTAGAAGGTTTAGTTAAATCAAGAAATATTACCTACGTTCAGGGATCTGGCAAGCTGATCTCTAAAAATACAATTGAAGTCAATGGTGAAAAATACGCTGGTAAAAATATTATTTTAGCAACAGGTTCATTTCCAAAGACATTACCTGGTCTTGAAATTGATGGCAAGGCGATAATGACTAGTGAACAAGCGATACATCTTGATTATGTTCCAAAATCAGTAATTGTTTTAGGTGGTGGCGTTATTGGTTGTGAGTTTGCCTCAGTCTGGAAATCATTTGGTGCAGAGGTAACAATTATTGAAGGACTTTCTCATTTGGTTGCTCTTGAAGATGAATCATCTAGCAAACTACTAGAGCGGGCATTTAGAAAGCGTGGCATTAATTTCGAACTTGGTGTTAAGTTTAAATCTGCTGAACGCGGTAAGAAAGATGTAACAATTACTTTAGAGGATGGTAAAAAATTTAGTGCGCGGATCTTATTGGTTGCAGTTGGTCGTGGCCCAGTATCTTCTGGTTTAGGTTATGAAGAGGCTGGCATAAAGATGGATCGCGGTTATGTATTAGTAGATGATAAATGCCGAACAAATGTGGCAGGTATCTGGGCGGTTGGAGATTTAATACCAACTCTGCAATTAGCACATGTTGGTTTTGCCGAAGGAATTATGGTGGCTGAAGAAGTCGCTGGTTTAAAGCCCAGGGCAATTAATTATGATGGCGTGCCTCGTGTTACCTATTCTGAGCCTGAGGTGGCATCTGTTGGCCTTACTACCGCCGCCGCTAAGGCTGCTGGCCATGATGTAGTTGAATTAAATTATGATTTGGCTGGAAATGGAAAGGCTAATATCTTAAAGACTGCTGGATCAGTGAAATTAGTTGCGAAGAAGAATGGGCCAATCTTGGGAATACATATGGTCGGCTCTCGAGTCGGTGAGCTTTTAGCTGAAGCACAGTTAATTTATAACTGGGAAGCAGATGCTGGCGATGTTGCCCAACACATTCATGCCCATCCAACCTTGTCTGAGGCAATGGGTGAGGCACACTTAGCCCTGGCCGGTAAGCCACTACATGCTCATGGTTAGGAGAAAATAAATATGACATTTTCAATAACTATGCCAGCACTTGGTGAATCAGTAACTGAAGGAACTGTTACCCGTTGGCTTAAAAAAGAGGGCGATCAAATCGCAGCTGATGAACCTTTATTAGAAGTCTCTACCGACAAAGTTGATACTGAAATTCCATCTCCAGTTGCAGGAGTATTACAAAAAATTATCGTCCAGGTTGATTCAACCGTGGCAGTTGGCGCAGAGCTTGCGGTAATTGTAGAGTCAGTAGGTTCTAACACCAAACCTGATGTTGTAGTTGTCGAGCATAAAACACTGATTACTACTCCTGTGGTAAAACAAAAACCTGTGGCAGTAGCACCAGTTGAAGTAGCACCAGTTGAAGTAGCCCCAGTTATTGAACCTAAACCGGTAGCCGTAGCACCAGTTGTGGCAGCTCCTGTTGTTGCACCTGCCCCAGTTATCAGTGCACAGGTAAACACAACTAGATCAGATGATGCTTATGTAACACCAATAGTTAGAAAACTTGCTGCTGAAGCTGGCGTAAATCTTTCCACAATTACTGGAACTGGTATTGGCGGGCGAATTCGTAAGGAAGATATTTTAACTGCTGCTCCCCGCGCAGCTACTACACCCACAGCAACTGCTCTATCTTCAACTCAATCTAATTACACATCAGCCACTTCAGCTTCGCACTCGGTGCCAATTGCTGTCTCACCCCTTAGAGGTACAACTGTTTCAATGTCAAGGTTGCGTAAAGTAATTGCTGATCGAATGGTTGAGTCATTAAAGATATCTGCTCAATTAACTACAGTTGTTGAAGTTGATGTTACAAAGATAGATCGACTGCGCATCGCTGCTAAGGCTTCCTTTGAATCTAGAGAAGGAGTTAAGTTAACTTTTTTACCATTTTTTGCTGTTGCAGTATGTGAGGCATTAAAACAACACCCGGTTTTAAACTCATCAGTTGAAGGTGATCAAATTACCTATCATGGCGCCGAGCATTTAGGTGTTGCTGTCGATACCGAACGTGGATTATTAGTTCCAGTAGTAAAAGATGCTGGTGATTTAAATATGGGTGGTATTGCGCGGCGAATCTCAGAGGTGGCATCTCGCACTAGAGAGAATAAAATAACACCAGATGAACTAGGTGGTGGCACATTCACTATTACAAATACTGGCTCACGTGGGGCGCTATTTGATACACCGATAATTAATCAACCACAGGTAGCAATCTTAGGTTTAGGCGCAGTTGTTAAAAGGCCAACAGTTGTGAAAGATATAGATGGGGGCGAAACTATTGCGATTCGCTCAATGGTATATCTAGCTCTTTCTTATGATCATCGAGTCGTTGATGGCGCAGATGCTGCCCGCTTTTTAGTAACATTAAAAGAAAGATTAGAAGAGGGTCGCTTCGAATCTGATTTAGGTTTGTAATTTGCCAAAGATTACTTCAATCGCAGTAACCGGGGCCTCTGGCTTAATTGGAAGCGCACTTGTTGGCCAACTTAGAGTTGATGGCTATCAGGTAAAAAAACTAGTAAGGCGATCACCTAGAACTCAAGATGAAGTCAGTTGGGATCCAATTAAAGGTGAAATTGATCTTGCCTCTTTAGAGGGTGTTGATGCGGTATTTCATTTAGCTGGCGCAGGAGTTGGTGATAAAAGATGGTCAGCAGCTCACCGTTCT
>Ga0209768_10002826_pt1 | contig 10638 bp, 8 predicted proteins | sample LauGreSBDMM110SD_3_FD_187564 | JGI IMG/M metagenome (GOLD analysis project Ga0209768, IMG submission 187564) | Freshwater lake microbial communities from Lake Michigan, USA - Sp13.BD.MM110.SD (SPAdes) (version 2) | ecosystem: Environmental > Aquatic > Freshwater > Lake | place: Lake Michigan... | reverse complement strand
GATTTCGGGCAAGTCCATACTTTGACCGGGCTTGGTCACCACCACGGCGCAGGCGCGCTCGCCCAGTCGCTCGTCAGGGTAGGCCACGATGGCCGCCATGGCCACTGCGGGGTGGCGGTACAGCAGCGATTCGATCTCGACCACCGGTATGTTCTCACCGCCACGGATGATCACATCCTTGCTGCGGCCGGTGATGCGGATGTAGCCTTGCTCGTCCATGCGGGCCAGGTCACCGGTGTCAAACCAGCCTTGCGCGTCGGTGCCGTTCAGTTGTGGGCGCTTGAGGTAGCCGCCAAAGTTGGAGCACGAACGCACATACAACTTGCCGGGCGTGCCCGCAGGAAGTGCGGGTCCAGAAGCATCGATCTCCACCACTTTGAGTTCCACGCCGGGCAATGCGAGGCCATCGGTAGTGAAAGCGCGTTCGTCAGAGTCGTTCAGCTGGATGAGTGTCACAGCGCCGTTTTCGCTCATGCCCCAGGCGGATACGATCTTGGTGCCGAGCGCCGCGCGGGCCTGCTCCACCAGCGGGCCGGGGATGGGGGCACCGGCGCACAAGAAGGTCTTGAGCGTGGGCACGGGAGTCTTGCCCTCGACAACCGCGCGGGTCAAGTCGGAGAGGAAGGGTGTTGAGGCCATGGTGAAGCTGGCCTTTTCGGTGTTGATGATCTCCACCGCCTTCTTGGGCTCCCAGATGTCTTGCAACACGGCACTGGCCTTGAGCATGATAGGCATCATCAGGCCGTACATGAAGCCGGTTTGGTGCGCCATAGGCGAGGCCATTAGCACCACGTCTTCGGCATCGAGTTGTAAGCGCTGTGCATAAGGAATGATGTTGGCCATCACGGTGTTGGCCGAGTGCATCACACCCTTGGGCTCGCCGGTGGTGCCAGAGGTGTAGATCAGCTGGGTGATGTCGTCCGGGGCGGGACGGTGAGCGCTCAGGATGGCAGCCGCATCGGCTTCCTTTTCCCATTCAGGGCCGCTGAGCAGGGCCTCGAAGCTGTTGGCGCCCTGGCCGTCGATCACCACAATGTGTTTCAGGTCAGGCAGGCCTGGCTGAATGGCCGTGATCATCTGCTCGAAGTCAAAACCCCGGAAGGTCTTGGGCCCGATGATGACCTTGGCTTCACCGTGCTTGAGCATGAAGTTCAGCTCGCGCTCCCGGAAGATGTGCATCAGCGGGTTCAGCACCGCACCGATGCGCGAGCAGGCCAGATAAGTCACGGTGAATTGCCACCAGTTGGGCAACTGGCAGGCCACGATGTCGTTCTTTTGTACACCCAGGCGCGTCAGGCCCACAGCGATGCGGTCGGCCATTTTCGACAGTTCGCGGTAGGTGAAGTGCTTCACATCGCCGGCTTCGACGCGGTAGGCGGTCAGGGCCAGCTTGTCCGGGCAGGCGGCCAAGCAGGCGTCGAGTTCGCCGTTGATGGTGCGGTCGTGCCAAAGGCCTTGGGCGATCATCGGGGCACGGCGGGCGGGCAATAAAACGGCATCGAATTCCATGTGGGTCTCCTTGGGGGCGAAATGTTTTTTTGAATGTCAGGCGGGCACGTTCTTGCGACCGGCACGGGTGCGCGCAATGATTGTTTTCATGATCTGGGCCGTGCCGTCCCCGATCTGAAAGCCCAGCACATCGCGCAGGCGTTGCTCCATCAGGCCGCGGTCGTAGCCGCCGTGGCCAAAGCACAGCAGGCACTGGTGGATCACGTCATAAGCCAGCTTGGGGCCCCACCACTTGGCCATGCCAGCCTCGGCGGAGTGAGGCAAGCCTTGGTCCTTGAGCCACAAGCCCTGCAGGCAGACCAGTCTCGCACCTTCGACTTCGGTGTCGTACTGGGCCAGTGGGTGGGTGACGCCTTGGAAGGCCGACAGCGGCTGGCCAAAGGCCTGGCGCTGGGTGATGTACTCCCAGGTTTCATCGAGGGCCGCGCGTGCCACGGCCAAGCACTGCAGGCCGATCAGCGATCGCGAGTAGTCAAACCCGTGCATGACCTGCACAAAGCCCTTGTTCTCGTCGCCCAAGCGGTGGCTTGCAGGCACACGCACGTTTTCGAAAAAGATGGAACCGCGGCCGATCGAGCGCTGGCCATGGCAGTCAAAGCGGCTGGTGCTCAGGCCTGGTGTGTCCATGGGCACCAGCAAGGCGGTGACGCCATGCGCGCCCGACTCGGGTGTGCCGGTGCGGCCAAATACCACGGTGATGTCGGCTTGATCGGCGGCAGAGATCGAGGTTTTCTCGCCGTTGATGACGTAAAAGTCACCGTCGCGTTCGACCCGCAAACGCAGATTGGCCGCGTCCGAACCGCCACGCGGCTCGGTCAGGGCAATCGCGCAAATCGCGCGGCCTTCGCGGATCTTGTCGAGCCAGGGGCGCACCACTTCTGGATTGCCGTATTTGTAGAGGATCTGGCTGTTCAGCGAGGCCAACAGGTTCAGATACGAAAAGCTCAGGTCGGCGCGGGCGATTTCCTCGTGGATCACGCCTGCAGCCACGCAACCCATACCCAGGCCACCGAATTCTTCTGGGACCTCGGGGCAGATGAAGCCCAACTCGCCCATCTCGCGCAGCAAGGTGCAGTCAAACTCGCGCGTCTTGTCACGCTCCAGAAAGCCGGGCTTGATCTTTTCATCGGCAAATCGACGAACGGTCTCGGCCAGTGCCTGCAGGTCTTCGTTGATGTAGGGATTGGGGTTCATGGTTTCTCGATCCGGTATCTGACTTATATGTAAATATGTTGTCCTATTTTAGAGTTCTTTAATGAAAGTCTTCAAGACATTTTGAAATCACAAAACTTATCGTTAACCCCAATAAAAAAGGGTTGGAACTTTTTTTCGATCGTTCCGGTCAGTCAATTTATTCAAAATTGAGACAACATATTGATTCAATTAAGCAAAGCCACGAAGTTGAGTATTGGTCGCGCTCTGACACACATTGTCATTCGCAGGCTAGGCCATTCAGCGGCTCAGGAGGCAGGGGCAACAAAGGCGCAGCCTGTTACTTTGAGCTCCTGCGGTTGGTTGTGGGGCCCCCATTCGAGACCCAAAAACCAATTGGGGGAAATGAGCAGATCCGGATGCCCCATGGCCTGCGCAGCTTGGACACCGTAGTTCAGAGGGTCGGTTTGGCCTATAGCCTGATCGAAAGCCTGCAAACGGGGGCGAGCAGCATGGCCCTCAAACGGACTAAGCCAACTGCCTTGGTTCCGGGCGTCCTTCATCGGGTGTGTGGGCGCATCTCAAAAGCCAGAAGGTCGGTGCGCCAGGGCGCGCAGGCGCTCTGTGTCGGCCCGCACAAACACCGTGTCTGCGCGCACAGTGAGGACCTCGCCGGCCCAAATTTCACACATGACTTTGGATTTGCGGGCCAGTGGCCCATCGACCCAGGCCTTGAGGAGCAGTTCCACGCCCATGGGGGTGGGCTTAAGGTAGTCGATGTTCAGATTGCCGGTGACACATTGGATGGCGGGGCTGCTTTCTGGGGGGCGTTGCTCTTGGCGGTAATGCCAGGCCATGGCTGTCCATCCGCTGTGGCAATCCACCAGCATGGCCAGTAAGCCACCGTAGACCAGACCCGGAAAGCCGGTGAACTCAGGACGGGGCGTGTGGCGCAGCACGACAAATTGGCCAGATGCGTCCCAATGGCTCTTGATGCGCAGCCCCGTGGGGTGCGCCGGGCCGCAGCAGTAGCAAACCATAAGTGGGGCTGCACGGTCTTGCAGCGAATCTGCAGGAGCACTCATTTCAACACCCTCTCACACAATGACCTGCACCACAACAGACAGTTGTGATGCAGGTGGACAGAACCGCTTAAATGCCGCTCAAAGGCGGCACAAAGACAGCCCAGTTCATTACATCTTGCAAGCAGGCGAGGCTGCAGGTGTGATCGAGGCTGGGAAAGAACGCTCAATGACAGGGCGCAACATACCGTCGGCTGTCTTGACGCGGGCCACATAGTTGGGGATCACCATCTGGTTGTCGGCCGCACGCACCGGCGCTTTGCCGTACAGGGTGTCCACCGTGGCACCACGCAGCGCCTTGGTCACGTCTTCGGGCTTGACGCTCTTGGCCAAAGTCACACCTTGGAAAAGCACCATGGCACCGTTGTAAGCCTGGCCTTCGGTATCAGATGGCAAGCGGTTGTGCTTGGCCTTGAAGGCACTCACAAAGGCTTTGGTTTGCGGGGTATCGATGTCGGGAGTGAAGCCCACGTTGCCTGGCACATTGGTCAAGGCGTTGCCGGTGGCGTTGATCACGAAGTTAGACAACAAGGCGTGGCCGATCAGCGGGGTTTGCGGGATCAGGCCGAAGTCAGACGCTTGCTTGGTGAATGCGATGGCACCGGCCACTTCGGCGGTCCAGATGGCGTCAACCTTGGCGGCCTTGAGCTGCTGGATGTAGGGCGCGTAGTCTTTGGTTCCCATGGGCACCATCAGCTTGAGCGCCACTTTCTTGCCCTGTGCCGTTACGGCCGATTCGAAGGCTTTGGCCGAATCCTGGCCCCAAAGGTAGTCGGCGGCCATGATGGCAAAGTTGTTGCCAGGAACGCCTTTGAGCCAGTCATTGACCATGGCCATGTCCATCGCATCCGAGTGGTTGGTGCGGATGAAGCGTGTGTTGCAGGAGTCGCCTGTCAAGCGGTCCGCCTTGCTGATGGTACCAATCAGGGCGGCGTCCCAGCGGCTCAGGTTCTGGCTGATGGTCAAAGATATGCCCGAGCTGATTGGTCCGATGATCAGGTTGTGGCCTTCGCGCGAGAGTTTTTCTGCAGCGCGACGGCCTGCGTCGGGTGTGCTCTCGTCGTCGCCTTCGGCCACGATAACGCGCCGCCCATCCACGCCGCCACGGGCGTTGGCTTCTTCCACCGCGAAACGAATGCCGTTGGCCACGTCAGCGCCCATGGTGGCAAAGCCCCCGGACTTGGATGTGATGAGCGCCAGGCGCACCGGGTCTTTGGCTTGGGCCAGTGCGGCCAGCGGCATGGTGGCGGCTAAGGTGGTCAGTGCGATGAGTTGATGAATTTTTGTACGTTGAAACATACAGTCTCCTTGATTTGAAAAATGGCCAATCAATGGCACTCTGCTTACAAAAAATGAGGTGGGCTTGCGCCTGCCTCACACCAAAATGTGTTGCTCGATGTCTTTCAAGCCCTCTGGACTATTCAACACCGGGCCTTGCGCGACCACGTTGCCCTTGGCCATCGCCAGGTAGCGGTGCGCAACGCGCACCACAAGGCTAAGGTTCTGCTCAATCAGCAGCACAGAGGTGCCTTGGTCAGCCACCCGCTGGAAGGTGCCGGCCAGTTGATCCACGATCACTGGGGCCAGACCTTCGGTGGGTTCGTCCAGCAAGATCAAATCGGGGTTGGCCATGAGCGCTCGGCCGACCGCCAGCATCTGCTGCTGCCCACCCGATAAGGCCGTTCCGGGTGTGTGGGCGCGCTCTTGCAAAATAGGAAACAGCTTGTAGATTTCTGACACATTCCAGGGACCTTTGCGGCCGGTGGCCGCACCCAGCAGCAAGTTTTCTTCTACCGTCAGGTTGGCCACGATGCGACGTCCCTGCGGCACCACCGCCATGCCATGTTGGGCTGCGACATAGGGGCGAGGTTGAGTGATCTCTTTGCCACCCATGCGAATGTGACCGCCCTTCATTTGGGCCAGGCCTAAGATGGTGTTGACCACCGTGGTCTTGCCCACCCCGTTGCGCCCGATCAGGGCCACTTGCTCACCCGCACGGACATTCAGACTCAGGTCGTGCAGGATGTGGGCCGAGCCATAAAAGGCATTGACGTTGTCAAGTTCGAGGAGGTTGGTCATGCTGAGCTTCCCAAATAAGCTTCGCGCACCCGAGGATCGGCGCGCACTTGGGCGGGTGCGCCATTGGCGATGACGCGGCCTAATTCAAAAACAGTGACGACGTCGGAGATGCCAAACACCACATCCATGTCGTGCTCGACCAGCAATACCGATACCTCCCAGCGTGAGGTCAGCGCTTTCAAGTGCTGGGCCAAGTCGTGCGACTCCTTGACCGACAAGCCCGCCATGGGTTCGTCCAACATCAGCATCTTGGGTCGACCCACCAAGGCCAGCGCCAGGTCCAAGCGGCGTTGTTCGCCATAGCCCAGGTCTTCGGCCATCACATTGCCCAAGCGGGCCAGGTCCAGTTCTTCCAAAACGGCTTCGGCATCGGCTGCCGAGTCGCTCATGCCCATCTTGTAAGAGGCCAATTCCACCTGTTTTCGCACCGGCATGCCACCAAAAATACTGGTGCGCTGAAAGCTGCGCGACAGCCCCAGGCGGCGTCGTTCCACCGCACCAAGCTGACTCACATCCTGGCCGTCCAGAATCACCTGACCGCGTGTCAGCGGGCGGCGTCCGGTGATGGCGTCAATCACCGTCGATTTGCCCGCACCGTTAGGGCCAATCAGGCCGAGAATTTGCCCTTTCCCGAGCGTCAGTGAAACGCCATCGAGGGCCTTGACCCCGCCGTAATGAATGGCTACGTCCCGTGTTTCAAGCACATAAGAAGTCATGCGTTTCTCCATGAAGGTTCAATGACCTGACTTGCTGGTGGCGTTAGCTCTCGTGTGACGCGGCTTCATCAGGCGCTCCAAAGCCCCTGCGATGCCATCTGGCGAGAACACAATCACAGCGATCAGGGCGGCCCCGAAAATCGCCATCCAGTAGGTGGCGAAATCGCCCAACAATTCCTTGAACAGGAAGTACACGATGGCGCCCAAAATGGGACCGATGACCGACTTGAAACCGCCCACCACCACCATCACCAGGGCTATGCCCGAGACGCTCCAGTGCAGACTTTCTGGCGAGATGAATCCTGTGTTGAGTGAAGACATCACGCCCGCCACACCTGTGACCACCGCCGACATCGCATACACCAAAGCGCGAGGCACGGTGGTGGTGATGCCGATGAAGCGGGCGCGCTCTTCGTTGTCACGAACAGCCTCAGTGATGGAGCCAAAGCGCGTGCGCAAGAGCCACACCACGGCCAGCGTCACCACAATCAACACGGTCCAGACGATCAGGAACAACACGTCAGGCTTTAGAAGTACCGACTGCTTCACCCCAAACAAGGTGCTGGGCCAGGGGATGCTCATGCCGTCCGCACCGCCCGTGAGACCGCGAGAGCGGGTGGCCAGCAAATAGGCCATTTGCCCTATGGCCAGCGTCAGCATGCCAAAGGCGATACCCGGCACACGCACAATGACCAGGCCGATCAGAAACGCCAGAACGCCAATGCCCAGCAAGACCACGAAAATGGCGATTTCGGCACTAAACCAGTCCAGTGTCAGGATCACGCCCATGGCGTAACCGGCAGCGCCAAAAAATAATGCATGGCCAAAACTGGTCAAGCCGTTTTGGCGCAACAACACCCCCACACCGAGTGCGAAGATGGCATAGATCACCGCCTGTGCAAACAAGCCCAGCAAACTGCTGGAGGGTGTGAGAAAGGCAATTGCCACGCCCGCCACTAAAGCCAGCAGCGCCAACATCAAAATTCGGGAAAATCGCATGATGCTTGCTCCGGATTTAAGTGCGGCTACCGGCCAGACCGGACGGCTTCCAGATCAAGATGGCGATCATGAAGATGAAGGGCAATAGCACCGACACCTGCGGCATGTACACCGCGCCAATGGCCTGCATCATCCCCAGCAGTAACGCAGCGATGAAGGCTCCTGCGAGCGAGCCGAGGCCGCCAATCACCACCACCACAAACGAGTCGATCAACACATCCGAACTCATGTGCGGTGTCAGCGACAAAAACGGGCCAGCGACGACACCTGCTAGACCGGCCAGCGCGCTGCCCAGGCCAACCACGCCAGCGCTGATCGCGTCAGTATTGACACCCTGCATTGAGGTGGTCACTGGGTCGGTGCTGGCCGCACGAACAAACAAACCGATGCGTGAAAAGCGAAGCCACAGCGTGAGGCCTAGAGCGACCGTCAGACCGACAACGATCACACCAATACGGTAGGCTGGCACCTGATTGCCCATCAGATCCACCGTGAAGTTCAACAACTCAGGGGTAAAAAGGGAGTGGTTGGCCTTGCCCCAGATGAACACCACCAAGTCTTGCAGAATCAGCAACAGGCCGAAAGTCACGAGCATCACACTCAGAGGTTCACGGTCTTGCAACAAACGAAAACCATAACGGTCCAGCAGTGCACCGAAGATGGCCATGGCCGTCGGAGCAACCACCAACGCCACCCAGAAATTGCTTTGCATGGCAACGGTAAAGCCGATGTAAGCCCCGAGCATGTACAAAGCACCGTGGGCAAAGTTCACCACGCGTCGTAGACCATAGATCAACGCCAGGCCCGAGCTCATGATGATGAGCAAGGACCCGTACACCAGGCCGTTGAACAAGTTAATGGTCAGCATGTCTTGTCTCCTTGTAAGAGGTCATTTCTGAAGTCGGCGAGAGCCGCCTGAAAAGGCCTCTTTTTTTGTGAAACTCTTCATAGTTCTGTTTCAATCCGTTTCGTCAACACCAGCACGGTGGCTATAAATCGGTTTTGGGTAGCAAGTCGACCCTGATAAAGATCGGGGCTTTAGGGCCCTTAGTGAACGCAACGATCACCTTGACTTGTTGTCCCCAGTTCGGCGCTTATTTGGCGTACTTGCGGAAGTCGGGCTTGCGCTTTTCCTGCAAGGCCTTCACGCCTTCGCGCGACTCTTCGGTGTCGTAGTACAGCTTGAGCGCGTACATGCCCATGCCAGCGATGCCCGCCTGGTGCGCGGTGTCCATGTTGAAACTGCGCTTGGCAATGGCAATCGCCGTGGGGCTGCGCTCACAGATGGTCTCAGCCCATTCCTGTACGGTGGCGTCGAGCTGCTCGTGCGGCACACAGATGTTGGCCAGACCCATGTCCACGGCCTCTTGACCTGAGTAGCGCTTGTTGAGGTACCAGATTTCACGGGCTTTCTTTTCACCGACCACGCGCGCCAAAAAGGCGGTGCCGTAGCCCGGATCGACCGATCCCATCTTGGGGCCGACCTGGCCGAAGATGGCTTTGTCAGAACAAATGGTCAGGTCGCAGATGGTGCACAGCACGTTGCCGCCACCAATCGCAAAACCTTGCACGCGGGCGATCACGGGTTTGGGCACATCACGGATGGCGGTGTGGAGTTCCTCCATGGGCAAACCAATGGTGCCACGGCCGTCGTAGTTTCCATCGTGAGCCGACTGGTCGCCGCCTGTGCAGAAAGCACGGTCACCGGCACCGGCCAAAACGATGCAGCCGATGTCGCGGTCGTATCCCGCCTTGTTCAAGGCTTTGATGAGTTCGTCGCAGGTGGTGCCGCGAAAAGCATTCATCTTCTCGGGGCGGTTGATCGTGATCCAGGCCACGCCGTTGCGGTTTTCGTACAGGATGTCTTCGAATTGCATGGAGTTCTCCAAAAAAATAGTGCGGGGTGGCCGATCAGCCGTGCATGGTCAAGCCACCAGACACGCTGATGACCTGGCCTGTGATGAAGGAGGCGTCGCCGCTACTCAGGAAGACGATGGCGCCGGCCAAATCGTCGGGCTGGCCAATTCGGCCCAGTGGAATGGCTTTTTTGAAGGCGTCCATCAGCTTTTCTGGGTTGGCTGCGCCTTCGGCAAAGCCCGCCAGCAAAGCGGTGTCAGTTGGGCCAGGGCAGACCACGTTGACGGTGATGCTGTGGCGGGCGTGCTCGCGTGCCAAGGTTTTGGACAGGGCGACCAGACCGCCCTTGCAAGCGGCGTAAACCGCTTCGCCAGACGAACCGCCACGGGCTGCGTCAGAGGCGATGTTGACAACGCGGCCACCGCCTCGCGCCACCATGCCAGGCAGTACGGCATGGTGCATGTGCAATGCGCCTGTGAGGTTGATGGCGATCAGCTTGTCCCACTCAGCAGGCACGGTCTTGGTGAAGGGTTTGAAGATGTCCCAACCGGCGTTGTTGACCAGAATGTCGATGGGGCCGAGCAGGCTTTCAGCGGCAGCAATCGCAGCGTCGACCTGCTCACGGTCGGTGATATCGCACTGAAAAGCCATGGCAACGCCACCGGCAGCCACGATTCCTTCAGCGACTTTTTGAGCTGATTGCATGTTCATGTCGAAAACGGCGACTTGGGCACCCTCCTGTGCAAAACGGCGGCTGACGGCCCCGCCTATGCCACCGCCGCCACCGGTCACAATTGCTGTTTTGCCTTTGAGGTCTTTCATGAGGTTCTCCTGAAAATGGAATGGAGTGAATAAATGGATTTGGTTTTATATGTCAATATGTTGTCTCATTATGGGGTTTCCGATATCCCCACTCAATGCTTTTCCATGTTTAATATCCTATGGTTTTCCCTATGAATAAATTAAGTGATGCCCGAATGGAACTGGCCAACCGTATTTTTTTCAAGTTGTATCAATGCGCCAATATGTTGCACAAAACAGGCAGCAGAGCGGTGCAGGACGAGGGACTGACCACGCAGCAGTGGGCGGTGCTGGGGGCCTTGTCGCGACCCGAGGCGGCACAAGGCATGGGGGTGGGCGAACTGGCGCGCTATCTGATGGTCAGCCGCCAAAATCTTTCCGGTCTGATCACCCGCATGACGCGTGACGGCCACATCGCCATCAGCACCGACGGACGTGACAGA
>Ga0209768_10002819_pt1 | contig 10653 bp, 10 predicted proteins | sample LauGreSBDMM110SD_3_FD_187564 | JGI IMG/M metagenome (GOLD analysis project Ga0209768, IMG submission 187564) | Freshwater lake microbial communities from Lake Michigan, USA - Sp13.BD.MM110.SD (SPAdes) (version 2) | ecosystem: Environmental > Aquatic > Freshwater > Lake | place: Lake Michigan... | reverse complement strand
TTGCATTTTGGGATTAGCTTTTTTAATGGGTGCTAAGAAACTTAAATTTCCATAAAGTTTATTGTCGGCATTTTCGCGAACCGCGCATGTATTGAAAACCACGATATCTGCTTGCACCCCTGGTGCAACAGGAAGATATCCCGCTTCATCCAATAGCCCAGCGATGCGTTCAGAATCATGAACGTTCATCTGGCAGCCATAAGTTTCGACTGTGTAAGTGCGGGTCATAAAGGCAAGCCTAACGCGGTGCTTAGAGTGGCAGAACCTCAAAAGTTAAATCACGTCGGTTAATTAGAAGAATTGAATGATTTGGCAGGCGATTCCAATGGTCTTTGCCCCATCCTGTCGATGCCACTTTAACCACGCCTTCCTCAACGCTGTAGCGGAGTTCGTAATGGCTATCTACTGTCCATTCAGTCACATCAGACTCGTTAAATTCGCATACGGCAATCATGTGATCAGGTGAGAGGAGCATGCAATTGATACTCGTAAATTTGCAGCTAGCGGCGATAGTTCGCACCGCTTTACGGACGCCCTCAAGCAACCCCAGTTCATCTATCGCCGTGAGGATCGTGTAGAAATAACGCTCACTATCTGTGGTCGAAGTAAATTGCGAAAGGTATCTTGGGTCAACAAATCTCTCGATCTCGCTAATTGATTTGATAGTTCCATTGTGCATAAATGAGAATTCACCATGCACAAATGGATGATTATTTGATAAATCTACCGCCAGCCCTGTTGAGGCAAGGCGTAAGTGCAATAACGCACCATCGGATTTGAGTCCATTGGCAGATTCAGTGAATTTTTCACTCTCTGCCGCCAAGGTTAAATCTCTTACTAAAGTAGTGCTTCGATTTTCTGCTGAGCTCGCCGAAATTCCCCAACCGTGTTTATGCTCTTTGGAGAGTTCGATAAAGTTTTCAAAACCGTCTCCAACAACATCGGCGAAGGTTCGCTCTTCATTTGCGACATATCCCAGTAATCTGCACATGGGGCAAATCTATCGTTGAAATTTAATTTTGAATACGAATTGGAGATTGACCACGGGCGATGAGTCTTTCGAAGTGGACTTCGCGCTTATCGTTAAAGACCGCTGCCTCTCTGCCGGATTTCTCCATAAAAGCAGTTATCTCATCTCGGGCTACTAAGCCATCACCGGTTAGATCATTTCTCTCGAAGACGTTCCATGCACGCAAGACGGGTGAAACCACATCATCTAAATGTTGTTGTAAATCATAGATTCCAGCCAAGGCAATTTGTACCGCCTTACGACCAAAGCCAGGCATATTTGCCCCCGGCATATCGAAATTAGTGACCACATCTGCGATAGCGCGCATTGAAGCGTTTGGCTCCATATCTAACGCTGCAGAAAGTGTATTTCGGTAGAAAAGCATATGTAAGTTTTCATCAAGTGCAACACGTTGCATCATATTTTCAGCGATTGGATCATCAGAGATCTTGCCAGTGTTACGGTGAGAAATTCTTGTGGCTAACTCCTGAAATGAAACATAGGCGATTGTGTGCAACATATCGTTCTCATACGGAGTCTGATATCCCAGTGACATATGCGCCATGCGTAAGTCTTCAAGTTCGTATGGATCAACCCCGCGTGTGGCCATTAAGTAATCACGAATTACGATTGCGTGACGCGCTTCTTCGGCGGTCCAGCGTTCGATCCAGTTTCCCCACGCGCCATCGCGACCCATGGAAATTGCAATCTCGGTGTGATAGCTCGGCAAATTATCTTCGGTGAGTAGATTTAAAATTAATGAGTCTTGAGCAACCGGAGTTAAGCGAGAATCTTTCGCTTCCCAAGCATCTCCATTTAGCGGCCCTGCGTAATCTCGACCTTCTGACCAAGGGACATACTCATGGGGATACCAATTTTTTTGAACCGATATATGGCGTTCAAGTTCGACTGCAACGACGGGTTCCAAATCACGAATTAATCTCGCTTGAATTTTTGCCGTCTCATCACTCATAGGAGAACGCTACGGGAGAAGAGTGGTTACTGACGAGTCAAAAGGTGTTTTTGGCGCGTTCTTTCGCCTGTAATTCGCGCCACTTTGCGATTTCACCGTGATTTCCACTCAATAAAATCTCGGGAACGCTAATTCCGCGCCATTCTTGCGGCTTAGTAAAGTTGGGATATTCGAGATATCCATCAGAATTATGTGACTCTTCTGTAAGTGATTCTGGATTACCGAGGACTCCTGGTAGCAGGCGGGTGATCGCTTCGATCATAACTAGCGATGCAACTTCTCCCCCACCAAGTACATAATCACCAATTGAAACCTCGTGGACGCGAACGCCGGCTTTTGCATAATCTGCGCCTAAATAGTGTTGCCGAACTCGATCATCAATTCCTTCGTAACGACCGCAGGCAAAGACTAAATGTTTACTTTTTGAAAATTCCTCAGCCATTTTCTGAGTGAAACGACTTCCGGCAGGTGTCAGAATAATTAGATCAACATCTGAAATCAAAAGTGGATCCAGTGCCTGGCCCCAGGTTTCGGCAAGCATCACCATTCCGGCTCCGCCACCGTAGGGAGTGTCATCTACCGTGTTGTGATTATCATTTGTGAAAGATCGCAGGTCGTGAATTTGTAATTCAATTAGGCCTTTATCTTGCGCTTTGCCGAGTAGCGATAGCTGAGCAGGAGCAAAGTACTCAGGAAAGATTGTGATCGCATCAATTTTCACTGACTGTCCTCGCTCTCGTAAAAATCAGGTGGGATTACCGTCATTCGTTTTTCTTTGATATCAACTATAGGCACGAGCTGGCGAACAAATGGAATCAACACTTCACCTGAATCGCTTTTAATTAAAAGTACATCCTGGCCAGGCAGATTTAGGACATCGGTAACTTCGCCAAGCAAATCTCCATCGACCAGATAAGCCTTGCAGCCGACTAGTTGTAATACGTGGTAATCATCTTCTTCAAAGCCAGGTTCGTCGATATCAACTTGTGAGAAAAGCAGGACATCGCGCAATTTTTCAATTGCATTGCGGTCAGTAAATCCTGCAAACCCAAGCAGTAAAATTCCATTGTGCACGCGCGCAGAAACCACAGTTAAATTACCGTGGTTATCGGTTTCAAGTTGTGCGCCGATTGCAAAGCGTTCTTCTGCTAAATCAGTGCGGACTTCAATGGTTGCTTCACCAAGAATTCCGTGAGCGCGACCGATGCGACCTACATTAAGGCGCATGCCGAGTGCCTTTAACTTCTCTAGAGTTATCGAGACTCGTCGGTATCGATGAGATCAACGCGAACTGTGCGACCTGCAATCGCGCTTACGACTGTGCGTAGCGCCTTTGCAGTGCGACCGTTACGGCCAATTACCTTGCCGATATCTTCAGGATTAACACGAACTTCTAGAGTTGTGCCGCGACGATGAGTCTTTTCCTTAACTATGACATCTTCAGGATTATCAACGATTCCTTTAACGAGGTGCTCGAGAGCTTCGTCCATCATTGTTATTCGGCAGCCGCATCTGTTGAAGTTTCAACAACCGCTTCCGCAACAACTTCAGCTGGAGCATCTGCAACCACTTCGGTCGCTTCAACTACGGTTTCTACAACCTCTTCGGTCGCAGTTGGCGCGGAGGCTTCAACTACAACGTCGGACGCCGGAGCAGGATTAGCCTTTGCAGCTAATTTCTCTTGCGCCTTCTTCTTCATTGTTGTTGCGCCTTCTTTTGGTTCATCCATTGCTTGCTTAACAGCAGCTTCATAAGCGATGCTCTTAGCTGGCTTTGGTGTAGCAAATTTAAGTGTTCCTTCAGTTCCAGGAAGACCCTTGAACTTCTGCCAATCGCCAGTGACCTTAAAGATCGCCTCTACAGCGGCAGTTGGTTGTGCTCCTACGCCGAGCCAGTACTGTGCGCGCGCAGAGTTAACTTCCATGATTGATGGCTCTTGTCCTGGAACGTAACGACCAATTTCTTCAATTGACAGTCCGTTACGGGCTTTACGAGAATCTGTTACGACGATGCGGAAAAATGGTGTGCGGATCTTTCCCATGCGCATTAAGCGAATTTTTGTAGACAAGAAGTAGTGCTCCTAAAAAGTGTGTCGCATCTAAAGCTTGTGCAGCGGGGTGCGCACTTACTAGATCCAACTTTGGATATGGATGTTGTGGGGGTAGAGGGCCCCGCAACAGGAGGCTAATCTTGCCATTAACGCGTGCAGATACGAAATTGAGCGCTTATCCGCGTTCTTCGGCTGCCCGTTTAGCGGGGTTGCCTGATTTCGACTTCTTCTTGGCTGGAGTCTGCGCCTTCTTCGAAGATATTTGGCCCGCTCCCATTCCGGGGGGCATGCCCATACTTTGCGCCATTGCAGGTGGCATCGCGCCACCATTTCGCATCTGACGCATCATCTTCTGAGCTGCTGAAAATTTATCTACAAGAGAATTTACATCTTGAACTTTACGACCAGCACCGAGAGCGATACGCGCCCGTCTTGAACCATTTAGAACTTTCGGATCTTGCCGCTCTAGTGGTGTCATAGATTGAACAATCGATTTAGTTCGCACAATCTCAGATTCATCAAAGTTTTCGATCTGTTTCTTCATCGCCCCCGCACCTGGCAACATTCCCAGCAATTTCGACATAGAACCCATCTTGGACATCGCCTCTAACTGCTCGAGGAAATCTTCAAGAGTGAAGTCATCGCCGCGTGCAAATTTCTCTTCCATCTTTGCTGACGAATCGCTGTCGAGCGCTTTCTTTGCTTGTTCAGCGAGAGTTGCCACATCGCCCATACCTAGAATGCGTGAGGCCATACGGTCTGGATAGAAAATATCAAAATCAGTTAACTTCTCACCATTTGAAGAGAACATAATCGGCTTGCCAGTTAACTTTGCGATAGATAGCGCGGCACCACCGCGCGCATCGCCATCTAACTTGGTTAACACGACGCCATCAAATCCAACGCCATCTTGGAATGCCTGCGCTGTGCGAACTGCATCTTGGCCCATCATTGCATCAACTACAAATAAGATTTCATCTGGTTTTACTGCATCTCGAATATTTATCGCTTGCTGCATTAACTCTTGATCTACGCCTAAACGACCTGCGGTATCAACAATTACCATGTTGTGAAGTTTGGTCTTTGCGAAAGCTAGCGCTTGTTCTGCCACCTTAACCGGGTCGCCGACTCCATTTCCTGGTTCTGGTGCAAATACCGGAACTCCGACGCTCTCTCCTACAACCTGCAATTGCGTAACCGCATTGGGACGTTGTAGATCAGATGCCACTAAAAGTGGAGTATTGCCTTGATCTAAATAAAACTTCGCTAACTTTCCTGCAAGAGTTGTCTTGCCGGCACCTTGCAATCCCGCCAACATAATGACGGTGGGCGGGTTCTTGGCGAAGCGAATACGCCGCGCTGCTCCCCCGAGTATTTCAATCAATTCTGAGTTAACAATCTCAAAAATTACTTGAGCCTGATTGCTACCAGATTGAAGAGTCGGTAGGGCCGCTAGTGACTTTTCGCGGATTAAATCAATAAAGGAATTAACGACGGGCAATGCAACATCTGACTCAAGGAGCGCTGCCCGAATGTCTTCACAAGTGTTTTCAATATCTGAAGTGCTTAACTTGCCACGTGAGCGAAGTGATGAAAACGCTCCGGTTAACTTGGTCGAGAGTGAATCAAACATAATGAGCGCACTCTACTTGAGGAGGGAAGCTTTACTCTTCTCAAGTAGAGTGCCGCATCACTAAATTGCCGCTGCTCCTCGCTCGCCAGTTCTTACACGTACAACTTGATCAACTGGGGTAGTCCACACCTTTCCATCACCGATAGATCCTGTGTGGGCCGCCTTTACGATTAGAGCAAGTGCGCTCTCAACTTGCGGTTCATCAACTAGTACTTCAAGGCGAACTTTAGGAACTAAATTGACTTTATACTCAGCCCCTCTATAGACCTCGGTATGTCCCATTTGACGACCGAAGCCACTGGCTTCCGAGACAGTCATGCCGGTAATTCCCGCTTCCTGAAGTGCATCCTTAACGTCATCTAACTTAAATGGCTTGATGATTGCAGTAATGAGTTTCATGATTGTCCTCCCTTAGATGAAGCGAAAGTGCCGCCCTGGCTGTTGTCGAAAATTTCATATGCACGTTCAGCATGCACTGCAAGATCAATTCCCTCAAGTTCTTCATCATGTGTGATTCGGAACCCAAAGATTAGATCAATAGTTTTTCCAATAATAAGTGTTGCCACGAACGAGTACACAAGGACTGCAGTTGCTCCAATGATCTGGCTGACGAGCTGATCTGTACCGCCACCGTTGAAGAGGCCAACTTCTTGCCCAACGAAGCCGATCATGACCGTTCCGACGATTCCACCGACGAGGTGAACGGCAACTACATCGAGTGAGTCGTCGTATCCAAACTTGAATTTAAGACCAACTGAGAGTGCGCAAAGCACACCCGCAATTGCACCGATGACCAGAGCGCCGCTTGCATCAACTGCAGCGCACGCTGGAGTAACAGCAACAAGTCCTGCTACAACGCCAGATGCTGCGCCGAGGCTTGTTGCATGTCCATCGCGAATTTTCTCAACAAGTAACCAAGCCAATACCGCAGCAGTTGTAGCAGCAATAGTATTGAGAAGGGCAAGTCCGGCAGTTCCATTTGAAGCGACAGCTGAGCCGGCATTGAATCCAAACCATCCAACCCACAGTAACGCTGCTCCTAGCATTACAAGTGGAAGGCTGTGAGGACGCATCGGAACTCTGCCAAAACCAACTCGCTTACCGAGAATTAGCGCCAGCGCCAAACCTGCAGCGCCGGCATTTATATGTACAGCGGTTCCGCCGGCAAAGTCAATTGCTCCGAGATCATTTGCAATCCAACCACCAGTCTTTGCAACAAAATCGTCAAATGCAAAAACCCAGTGTGCAACTGGGAAGTAAACAAGTGTGGCCCAAACGCCTGCAAATATCATCCACGCACCAAACTTTGCTCGGTCGGCGATTGAACCTGATATCAGCGCAACTGTAATTGCAGCGAACAAGCCTTGGAATGCGATAAACACAGCGGCTGGAATTGTTCCGATGAGAGCCGTTGAGTTATCTAGCCCCTCGAGAAATAGGAATTCAGTTGCATTCCCAATAAGACCACGATCTCCAACTGAATTACCAAAGACAAGGGAGAATCCCACGACGATCCAAATAACGAAAACTAATGCAAGTGCACCAAAAGACATCATCATCATATTAAGAAGACTCTTTACTCGGACCATTCCACCGTAAAAGAGCGCCAATCCAGGAATCATCAGGGTTACCAGGCCAGTGCTTATCAGCATCCATGCGGTGTCACCTGTATTTAGAACAACTTCTTCCATGAATAAACCACCTTTGTATTGTCAGTGTTGTCGAGAAATCTCTCGCCTTTGAGATGGGGTAAAGGTGCCCATCGCGAGTTACGTTGGCTCGTTTTAAAGGTTAAGACGCGGTCACAAAAGAGCGTCCTGTGTTACAAGTTTGTTACAGGCCTGCAGGGGTTAATCGTTGATCAAGCCGGATAAGTAATGAGCTGGCTCAAAGGGAGCAAAATCGCGCTCATCTTCACCTGTCCCAACAAATTTAATTGGAATATCTAGCGCGCTCTCGATCGCTAGGGCAACCCCACCACGAGCAGTTCCATCTAACTTAGTAATAATTAATCCAGTTACATCCACCGCTTCGGTAAAGATCTTGGCTTGGGCAATTCCATTCTGTCCGGTTGTGGCATCGATAACTAGGAGAACTTCACTTATTGGAAGAGTCTTTTCAACTACTCGTCTAATCTTGCCTAGTTCTGCCATCAGATCGCTCTTGTTATGTAATCGACCTGCAGTATCAATGATTAGATAATTCACTTTTGCTGCACTCGCTGCACTCGCTGCATCGAAGGCCACCGCCGCAGGTTCTGCTCCATCTTTTCCGGAGATAACGGGGATACCAATACGTTGACCCCAAGTTTGCAATTGATCGACCGCTGCAGCGCGAAAAGTATCCGCGGCTGCAAGCATCACAGAAGAGCCAGATAGCTTTAGTAAATTTGCTAGTTTTGCAACCGAAGTAGTCTTTCCAGTTCCGTTAACCCCGACTACAAGAATCACTCCAACTCCGTTTGCAACAGAGAGAGCTCGTGGCTTATTCGAAAGATGAGAATTCAGAATTTGTGTCAATGAAGAAAGCGCATCATCTCCCTTTAGCCCTTGTGCCTCCTTTAAAATCTCAGCAGTTAGCTTTGGACCTAGATCTGCAGCCAGCAATTCTTCTTCGAGTACTTTCCAATCAAGTAGATCAGCTGTTGATTCGCCCTTTAATTTGGCAACAAATTTGCTAAAAATTCCCATTTGAAACCAATTTACTAAGCAGATTCAGAATCGCGCAAGCGCTGTGAAATAACTTCCGTAACACCATCGCCACGCATGGTTACGCCATATAGCGCATCGGCGATCTCCATAGTGCGTTTCTGGTGAGTAATGATGATCAACTGCGAACTTGCACGAAGTTCTTCCAGAATCACCAGTAGTCGGCCCAGGTTTACATCATCCAAAGCCGCTTCAACTTCATCGAGTACGTAGAAAGGACTTGGACGAGCCTTAAATATCGCAATCAACATCGCGACAGCAGTAAGTGACTTTTCTCCACCAGAAAGCAGCGATAGACGCTTGATTCGCTTTCCTGGTGGACGGGCTTCAACATCAACACCGGTATTGAGTAAGTCATCTGGGTTAGTCAGGATGAGTCGACCATCGCCACCTGGGAACAATCGCGCGAAGATATCTTCAAAGTGCTTGGCTGTTTCTTCGAATGCTTCCATGAAGATACTTTGCACTCGATCATCAACTTCCTTGATGATATCTAGCAAATCTTTCTTAGTGCGCTTCAAATCTTCTAGCTGTTCGGCAAGGAACTTCAAACGCTCTTCTAGCGCGTTGTACTCCTCAAGAGCCAACGGATTGATCTTTCCAAGAAGGGTTAAAGATCTTTCCGTCGCAGCCAATCGCTTCTCTTGCTGATCGCGGCGATACGGAATCAACTCAGTCGCAACAATTTCACCTTCATCGGTTTCAATAAATGTTGGAACATCGTTGTGAGGTCCGTATTCATTAACCAAAGTGGTTGTATCAACGCCTAATTCTTCTACGCACTTTGTCTCCAGCGCTTCAATGCGCATACGTTGTTCTGCTCTGGCAATCTCATCTTTATGTACCGAAGAAGTAAGTTGTTCTAGCTCAGTTGCGAGTTCGCGACTTCGGGCGCGCACTGTGAGGGTTTCACCTTCGCGATCAGAACGCGATCCTTCTAACCTGGCGCGTTCAGTTGCAGCTTTAGCGATTGAGCGTTCAATATGGATTAGCGCTTCATATGCTGCTTCAGCAATTGCTGATGAAATCAAGGCACCACGTGCGCGTGCACCTCGACGCGAGACCGCTCGTGCAGATGCTTCTCGTTCGGCGCTTGCAGAATCTTCAAGAGCCTTCGCGCGTGCCGAAATGGAATCAACTCGTTCTTCACTTGTGCGCACTGCTAAGCGAGCTTCAACTTCAGCTGTTCGCGCAAGAGAGACTTGATTGCGCAAGTTTTCAGCAGCGCTGTGATCAGGTTCTGCAGTTTCACCGCGCTGTTGCAATTGTGCAGATGCAATGGTTAGTTCGTTCTCATCGCGCCCTTTGGCAGCTGTTGCTTCGGCGATTGATAGATTCAATCGTTCTACTTCAGCACTCGCTGATTTCATATTCTGACCTGAGACCGCTAACTGCTCAGTCAGAGCAGCAATTCGGGCATCTGATTCATTTAACTTCGATAGAGCGACATCGAAAGCGCTTTGCTTGGAATCTACTTCGCTTTGCGCTGTAACAATTTCAAACTTAAGGCGATCACAATTATGGGAAATCACTTCTAATTTCTTAGTTAATTCTTGTACCAGTGCATTTATTTCAATTAAAGAAGTGGATGATGCAGACCCACCGCGTGCGCGCTTGGCAGTAATTACATCACCGTCGCGGGTTACGACCGTTAAGCCTGGGTTAGAACGCAAAATACTTTCAGCATCGCGGGCGCTGCTGACAACAACTGTGGAAGCAAGCAGTGAAGCCAATAGATCGCCAATTTGCGTAGAGCGCACATAGTTTGAAAGCGGCGTGAGTCCCGCTGGAATACTCGCTGAATTGTGCGTTCCCGGTTCGTAAACTAAGACATCTGCTTGTCCCAAGTTTTCACTTCGAAGCGTTGTAAGCGCGCTTACCGCTGAATTCAAATCCCGGACGACAATCGCATCTGAGAGCGTTCCGAGCGCGGCGGCAGTTGCTGCTTCCCATCCGTTATCGATATTAATGAGCGATGCCACGCTACCCAGAAGAGCAAGTCCGTGGGAATCACGGATTAAGGCCGCTCCCCCATCGCGTGATTGCGAAGTCAATTGCATCGCTTCCAACTTTGATTCAGTAGCATTTCGCTCACGATCGGCAGCGCGTTCTGCATCAACCAAACTTGCTAAATCAACTTTTGCTTTATCAAGACCGCTCTTTGCAATATCAAATTCAGAATCTAAACCAAGTTCACCGGCGTCGGCACCTGCGATATCCATCTCATAAGTTGAATATTCACGTTGTGCACTTTCGGCGCGGGATTGCGCTTCATCACGC
>Ga0209768_10002816_pt1 | contig 10658 bp, 8 predicted proteins | sample LauGreSBDMM110SD_3_FD_187564 | JGI IMG/M metagenome (GOLD analysis project Ga0209768, IMG submission 187564) | Freshwater lake microbial communities from Lake Michigan, USA - Sp13.BD.MM110.SD (SPAdes) (version 2) | ecosystem: Environmental > Aquatic > Freshwater > Lake | place: Lake Michigan... | reverse complement strand
TACTTGCGGCAAAGTTCGTTGTTGTCTATCACTGTGTTCATACAGTCCTCTTCAATTGGTCGGAGTACAAGGATTCGAACCTTGGACCCCCTGGTCCCAAACCAGGTGCGCTACCAGACTGCGCCACACTCCGAATTTTTTATTGTTAATGGAGCGGGATAAGAGAATCGAACTCTTGACCGAAGATTGGAAATCTGCTGTTTTACCATTAAACTAATCCCGCATGTTGAGTAAAGCACATTTATGGCTTTTGCTAAACGCTGGTGCCCTGTCCTTGCTACTGATCCTATAGACCAGTTAAATGTACTTTATTAAAACATACTACGGCGTATTTGGCGTTGTCAAACTATTGTTCAACTGCCCGGGATGCCAAACCTGATCTGTTCACTATGTGGGATTCAAGTATGCTTTAATAAAGTGTCCAGCTACTCACACCACATGAGCCCTGAACTGAGCGGTTACTCTGTCCATAACATTTGTTCTTCTGGCATTGGCGTTATACCTCACCCTAGGCAGTTTCCAGTATCCCTTAAATGGGGACTGTGAGGTCAAGTCCTAGTGTACCCCCTGGTCTATCGTTACAGGGACGCTTTTTCATTAACGTAGAAAAAGTAAGACGGGGTCTGGTGCCGCCACGACGAGTCGAACGCCGGACCTACTGATTACAAGTCAGTTGCTCTACCAACTGAGCTATGACGGCTAAACTACATATTACTTATCGTGACATTTTGTATGTCACACTATTTGTGGTGGAGGTGACAAGGATCGAACTTGCTACATCCTGCTTGCAAAGCAGGCGCTCTCCCAAATGAGCTACACCCCCGAATACTTGGCTCCCCAGCGTGGGATCGAACCACGGACACCTTGATTAACAGTCAAGTGCAACTACCGCTGTGCTACTGGGGAATAATTCTTATGCTTGTGTACTTGCTGTGCCAGTGTCGTTGGTCACATAATTTGATTGACCGCGTGGAGCATTCTTATCACGCTGTGGAGCCTTGACCACAATTTTACTGCAAAGCTCAGCATCAATCATTGCACGTTTCCATTGGTCACGTTGCTCTTTGTTTTTGAACTTGCTGAGTGCAAGACCTGTTTTGGTTGGCTTTGACATTTTGTAAGTACTGGTTGGTTTTAACATATTTTTCCTTTTAATAAAATTGGTGCTCGCTATCCGATTCGAACGGAACTGCTTAACTCCGTATCTTCCTGGCAACGTTTACCTTTAGTCGACTTTGGGTTACTAGTTGTGATCCAGTGTAGTTAAACTTTAGCAAGCATGATTGGCGGAAGCGGTGAGATTCGAACTCACGGAGCATTTCTACTCGACAGTTTTCAAGACTGTTGCAATAAGCCGGACTCTGCCACGCTTCCTTATCCTGGTACGAGAGGCGGGACTCGAACCCGCATGCCTTTCGACGAGAGATTTTAAGTCTCTTGAGTATACCATTTCTCCACTCTCGCATTACTTGGCGGGCCGATAGAGACTCGAACTCCAACGAACGGTTTTGGAGACCGCTATGCTGCCATTACATCATCGACCCTGAATTGGCGGAATGACTGAGACTCGAACTCAGAAAGCGGCTTTCACCACTCGACGGATTAGCAATCCGCTCCAATACCATTATGGGACCATTCCAATTTTGGTGGGCAAGGAGAGACTCGAACTCTCAATCCTTTCGGCGCTGGCTTCTAAGACCAGAGTGTATACCATTCCACCACTTGCCCAAAATTTTCCATATAAAAACATACTCAAGTCCGCGGCACGGAAGGCACTATACCCGCAATGGTCTATGACCAGTCCTAATATGTTTTTATATGGAGACCCGTAGGAGAATCGAACTCCTCTTGCCAGGATGAAAACCTAGTGTCCTAACCGATAGACGAACGGGTCATATCAACATTTAATTTTTTAAAGAACGTGTTTACTAATTGCTCAGTATGTGACTATTATATAACCTTTGGCGTTGTATGTCAACATCTTTACACACTAAGTTTTTTATTAATGTAATTTTTGGCAAAATTTGTGTTTTCATCGAACGGTTCAAACTCGCCTTCTTTTATTTTTAAAAAATCTTCTATACTTTTGTCTGAAACAAAAAGAGTAGGATGAAAATTCATTAGTCTAAAATCATAATTGTAACTATCTGTTACAATGTTATCAGTTATCTGTTGAATTTTGTAATAATCAGTATGTTCGTTCTGCCAAATTACTGTATTGTTTGACCATTTGTTGTTGTTTAAATTATCTTCCTCTTTTAAGATAGTGTAACCATATTTTGAATAATCCAATGACATTTTAGACATTTTATTAACTGATTCTTCAATAGTAAGTTTTGGTATCTCTAATGCGTTCAGTACAAAATTTTCTCCTTGCCAATTGGATTTTAACCAAGCATAGGTATCATATATGCTTTCTTCTGTTTCATAAGGTAATCCAGCGATAAGAGAAATTGTTCCTCTGTAATATCCGTTGTTTCTAGATTTGAAGTAATTTTTAATATCAATTAATCCCTGTTTGACTTTATCAGGATGCATTCCTTTACTGATTGCCTTTGTTGACATGTGATTAAACGATTCGATACCATAGAAGTGCCCAAACATTTTCATCTTAGCCAACTCTTCCATTTCTGACTGACCTCTACTTATTGTTAGGTCAGCTCTTAAAAAACCTGTAAAAAATGGATCAAAATTTAACTTATCAACTATATCGGCAAATTTAGTTACTTTTTCTGTGCTGTCATTGAAAGTTTCATCTGAAATAAAGTATCTTGAAACGCCAAATCTATCATAAGCATCATTTAGTTGCAATTCAAAATTATCAGAATCTCGAGTCCAATCTCCTTTAACACCTAAAATTGGAAAGTTGCAAAAGTCGCAACTAAATTTACAACCTCTGCTGAATTCAACACCTACCCATTCATATGGTTTGAGAAAGTCTCTATCTTCATAAATGATGATAGGATTTTTCCAAGGAGCCGAACCAGTACTTGTAATTATTTTAGTACCTTTAATTGTTTTGCACTCAACAGGATCTCCGTTACTAAACAGATATTTTAACAGATTAATTACACTTGTTTCTGCAAAACCTGTAAACTGATAATCTATATGTTTTGTTTTTAATGGAATGTATAGTTGCGTTCCATAAATGATAATGATGTGTGGATGGTTTTCTTTTATCCAACTAGCAATATCTTCAGCTAGATCCGGCCACACGGCAAAAATAGATCCAAATGCTACAAACTTTGTACGATTGTCTATCCTTGATATCAATAATTGTTTTAATTCGTCAAATGACCAATATGTGAAAAAATCTACTACTTCAATGTTCCAGTTATTTTTTCGTAATTCTGTTGCAATACGATGTGCTCCTGGGCCGCGCCCAAGGCAATTCGGCCGGTTGATATTGAATAATATTCCGTTCATAGATGATATTTATAGACTAGATTGGCCGGCCCTGAGAGATTCGAACTCCCAACTTCCAGTTTCGAAGACTGGCACTCTATCCAATTGAGTTAAGGACCGATTGTGTGGCCCGGCTAGCAGGAATCGAACCCACATTCTAGAGGTAGAAGCTCTATGTATTATCCATTATACGATAGCCAGATATTTGGTGCTCTTACGTAGAATCGAACTACGATTCCTGTCATACCAAGACAGTGTTCTACCATTTAACTATAAGAGCTGTGGTGCCCGGGATGAGATTCGAACTCACAACTAGGTGTTTTTCCTTCTTCCTTTTGAGAGAAGTGCGTCTACCAATTTCGCCACCCGGGCATGAAAGAAAACTCCCAGGGGACACTATGTGAACATGTCTGAGAGCCATATTATGGAGCGGGTGATCGGAGTCGAACCGACGACAATCACGTTGGCAACGTGGCGCTCTACCAGCTGAGCTACACCCGCATAAAGATATTAGTAGAAAACACTGAGAGTTTTGGTCCCTGTCAAGGAAAACTTGGCTACCCGCGGCCTACAGTCGCGCTCTACTTGTCTAGCAAACATGGAGTGTCACTTGCTTTCAGAAGTCTCCCATGCTGTAAGCACTGACTTCCAGTCCAGCTAGAGTGCAGTTTATAACTGCCAGCTATTAAAGGCTTCCGACCTTTTATAACTCTTCTTTCGAAACTCCCACACACCTTGTGTTTTCTACTAATACATTTATTTAATAAAATGTCAAGTTGTTCACCGCACAACCTGACAAAGCGGGGGTCTGTTGAATTTGTAAGATGTTGCGTCCCTCTCATCGCAACCATTTTCCCGTGTAATGCTAGCCGGCCGGGTCAGGATAAGTCACTTGGAATACCGGTCCAGCTTGCAACCCTCTGCCCGTGGACACTACGTGCCCAGGTGGGAGTCGAACCCATTGCCTTCTACTATTTCGGTCCTTCGAAGAAACCTAGACAGCGTGACTTTCTCTTGCTGACACTTACAAAACTTGGTGCTACCTCCAGGGATCGAACCTGGTTCAACGGTTCTTCAGACCGCCGCTATGACCACATCAGCTAAAGTAGCGTGTTTGGGGTGTTAGATGGGGAACGATCCCATACTATCGCTTTCACAGAGCAATGTGCAGACCACTACACTACTAACACCATAGAAAAGTTGGCAGGCGCATTAGGGATCGAACCTAAACTAACAGAGTCAAAGTCTGTTGTGCTACCATTACACAATGCGCCAACAATAAAACAGGATAGCATTTTTTGGCTTTTTTTCAAGAAAAGATTTTTAATGTTTGCTGTTGCTATCCTAAAACTGGTAGTAACGGTGGGACTCGAACCCACGATAAACACCGTATGAAGGTGGTGCATTAGCCACTATGCTACGTTACCATATAGAAACACACTCTCAGGAATTGAACCTGCCACCCTGTAGTTACGGGGCTGTATCCAACGGACCACCGCGCATGGTCTGAGTGTGTTTTTATATGGTAGGACCGCCCGGACTCGAACCGGGAATTGGCAGATTAAAAGTCTGCTGTGATAACCATTTCACTACGATCCCATATTGGTCCACGCTCTGAGAATCGAACTCAGTTAGTCCGGTTAAGAGCCGGGTACTTCGCCACTAAAGTTTAGCGTGGGGTGTGTATTAAATTGATTTAATGTGCCAACCCTAGACCAATACAGGATCTAGAGCGACACTAACGTTTAGCACGTTTCATATCGTTCTCCATTTAAATAAAATTTGGCGCCGAGGACGGGAATCGAACCCGCATAGGACGGATAGACAATCCGTTGCATTACCAGTCTACCACCTCGGCATATATTGGTACTGTCGACGGGTATCGATCCCGCTTCTCCACCTTGAAAGGGTAGCGTCCTAGCCACTAGACGACGACAGTGTATAAAACAGGATAGCATCTTTTTTCCATTAAAAGTAGAATTTTTGAGTTTGCTGTTGCTATCCTAAACTTGGTTCCCAGAGCAAGAATCGAACTTGCGAAGACCGGTTATCAGCCGATTATTATACCATTTAATTATCCGGGAAAATTTGGTGGAGATGATAGGATTCGAACCTATTGCGTTTCTTAAGTACCGGATTTACAGTCCGGGGCCACTCCACCATCGTAGCCGCATCTCCATAACGCACTGTTTCCAATGCGTGTATTAAAGCACACTCTACGAATATGCTTTAATACGCTGTGATTTTTCACACTAGAAGAAGTGCTTCATCCTACAGGCCGCCCGTTTGCTAGATGTTTATAGTGCCTAGCCCAGTCCTCGTTACTGGTATCTTCACACTTTGCTTCAACGACTGCCTTGGCAATCTCAGCGTTCAAAAACAAAAAACCCCAGGGTTTTTAATCCTAGGGTCCTTGAAGTTTGTTGTGTTAACTTGTGTGTTACACGACAGTCCTCCGGACCCTTGAAATCTCTGGTGTACGATCATATGATAGACTTCCGCCATTAATCGATAACCAAGAACAGGCTATTACACCTGCCAATTTGGGCATCGTATTAAATTGTTGATGTCTAAAATTCGATTGCATTTTAAGTTTCTCGTTTATCCTTTTGTTGCCAACAAGCACCATTGCTTGCTAACTAGTCTCAATTATAGTGTCTTTCAACACTCCTGTCAACAACTTTTGAAATCTTTTTTGTTGTATTTCTACAACACTGTCTGACACATTGTTTGCTAACTTGTTTCTATTATACGTTTATTTATCCTTTGTGTCAAGCTCGTATTGATAATATGGCTTTTTTGAGCCAACTAAATATTGTCACGATGTTTAATAGAATACCTGAACCTGAATTGATGGAAGATGTTGCTCAATGTGAATTCTACAATCAAGAATTTGAAGATGATCCGGATTGTTTGTCAAGATTTTTAGCAACTTATGAAAAATATGTAGGAATACATAGTGGTACTATTGTGGATTTGGGATCGGGCACTTGTAATTTTGTAATAGCATTGTGTAAAGCATATCCAAAATTGAATTTTATCTGTTACGAAGCAAGCAAGGCTATGATTAAAATAGCCAAACAAAATATAATTGAGAATTTTTTCGAAGATAGAATTACCATTGTAGAAGATAATTTCTTTAATGCTGATGGAAAATTTGATGTAGTGCTTGCTAACAGGGTATTACACCATGTGAATGATACAGAAAATTTTTGGAAACTAGTTTCTAAATTGTCAGATAATGTGTTAGTGTGTGATTTAGAAAGACCAAAGCAATTAAACCACGTCAGTCCAGAATTTCCTATTGATTTAAAAAACTCATTCATGGCCGCTTACACTGTTGATGAGGTAACCAAGCAAATTAGAGATTACAACTACACTGTATCGCGTGAGGAACACAACGACAGTCTATGTACATACACCGTTTTTACCAAAAAAGATACATAATTTCGTTTTTGACAACACCGTATCCGTTTAATGTTATTCTATTAGTAGCAGTGCCGTTGATATCTTTATATCCTACCCTGTGCAAGTACCTCTCATCCTGTATTAACAACGATCCTTGTTTATAATTTACAGTTTGAAATTCAGTTAGCTGGCAATCTTTATTTGCACAATTATCTCCTACTAAATCTGTATGACTTTCACATATTGGACGAGAAGGAGTTTGATCTCCATTATCGCAAAATTTAGATTTTGTTTTAGGATGGTAATCAAAACTAGCAATACCATCGGAAAGCATTAGTGTAAACACATAGCTTTTTTCAAAAAAATCGTTAAAATTCTTACAATACTCTGCAAATTCAATCTCATACGGAAAACAATGTATTGCATTGTCGTAATGCCATACCGCAGGTTTTCTTGTTTCGTTTCTTTTAATTATTTGAAATCCAGGGTTTGCTAATCGTCGTGCTAACTCTACTTTTGAAAAAATAGTTAAAAGTTTCTCTTTAAACAACAATGTTGTATAAAAATTATACGTATTTCTATCTTGGTAATTGTTAAATTTATTTCTTAAAAAACTATTCCCTAGAATATACATACCTGTTTCGTTACAACGATACCATAATGGCTGATTATGAGTTACTTCATCAATTGCAGTATTACATTCGTCTTTGCTGAAAAAGTTATCTATAAGTTTGTACATTAGGAAGTATTTATGGACAAATCTAATTACTAAATAACTTTATGAAACCCAAAATTGCTTTATTTTTGCATCAACCCAAGTGTTCTGTACAAAGTGGAAACGGATTGATGCAAGCACTTAGTCCGCACTACGATTTCAAAATTTTTACTCGCCATGAACTTGAGCGAGATTTTTTTGACGATGTAGATTGCATTGCTGTTCCTGGAGGAGTTGGCGATAGTGAAAGTTGGAGTTATCTAATGCAGGATCACAAGGATCGCATTGTGGATTTTGTGCAGACCGGCGGAAAATATCTTGGCATCTGTATGGGAGCATATTGGGCTGGCAGTTGTTATTTCAACATGCTGAAAGATGTGGATGCTGTGCAATATCTTTCTCGTCCAGGAACTGACACACGTAGACCACATGCCAAGAATATTTCTGTCACCTGGAACCACACGCCCATGAACATGTTTTGGTACGACGGGTGCGGTTTTGTGGGTAACGGCGTATTTGACACTGTGGCAACTTACACAAACGGAGATGCCATGGCAATTATACAAGGCAATCTTGGTTTAATTGGCTGTCATCCTGAAAGCGAAAAACATTGGTACGAAAGTTACAGCTGGATGCGAACACACTGGCATAACAGAGCGCATCACAAGTTGTTGCTTGAGTTCACTGACAGATTAATTCAGTCGTGAAAAAGGGCCCGGAGGCCCTTTTATTTTACTCTACAATAAAAATGTTATTGTACCTGCCGTTAACAACATCAGTCCACCCCAAGTACCTAATGCTTTGTAGTAGGTACCAAACGGTGTTCCAAAATAACGGTTTCCAATCACCACACATTTGTGTGTTGGACTTAACAAGTAACCAGCAAAGTCAATAGCAAAGAACCATAAGAAATACTCATGTCCAAAGACCTGACTCATTAATACAGCAATTGCAATAAACTTACCCGAACTACCCATTAAGAAGCTGGCTATGAGACCAATGATGCTGATGATCAACATGCCAACAAAAGTGTGCGGATCAAGCACACTGGTCTTTAGCATAGTTTGCCATGCGGCGTCATAGGTTTTCATGTAGTTTCCTAGCATGATAACTGCGCCAACCCATGCTAACACATCCCATCGAACGTAACTGAGAAGTTTTTTAGGACTCCATTGCTGACTGATAACAATGTAGTATAGGGTTAGAAAACCAAAACAACCAACCATCCATGCATCGTTGTAAATGTAAAGACCAATGGCTACAAACATTGGAACAACATTTCGTAAGACTGCTGATAGTTTGAAGTTTCCCGGAGTGATTATTATTTCTTCGTCATGTACTTGACTCCAAATGTACCAAGTAATAAACGCAAAACTAACAATCAACAAGGGCGCAATTAGGCCAAGCCATGCACCATAAGTTAAACCAAATGCCGCAATTGGTAGTATTACTGTTTTCTCAAGTGGGCTCCACAAATAATAGTGGTGCGTACTCAAGTAATCAACAATGCCTAACTTTTCACGGCCTGGTCCATCTTTTGGTGCAACTGTATCCAGCAAGCCTGCTGACACAGTGACTCGACCCTCAATTGGCAATACTCCGCCAATTGCACTTAGGAGAACTACTACAAACTTGTTGCTACGGAATGTGTTTCTTACATAGGCAAATGCCGGGGCAAAGAGTTGATACTCTTTTGCTAGTCCGGCAGTGATCATAATGAAGAATATCATCCATAGGTATGATATGTTCTTTAACAGAACGTTTGTAATAAAATCCATTTTTTCTCCTTAAAAATACTCAGCATAATCACTGAGCAGAATATTTAATGAAAAAAAAGGACCCGAAGGTCCTTCTTGGTTTGTTTGGTGACAAGGTCTTTCCTACCTCGCAAGTGCTGTTTTTTAGGCAGCTAGTTCAAAACGGTCGTCGTTTAAGGCAACGTCCACTTCGAAGAACTTGAATGTATTTGCGTTTGCATTTACGAGTTTTGCTTGATTTACAGTCATCGCCTACTGTGTTGCCGTCTCTATTATCTCACCCTGTCGAAACCATGGCAGGCCCATTATAAAACATACTCCACTAGGTAGCATTGACAAAACCTAGCTTTACCTCCGTGTCAATTTTAAATGGCCGGTGAGTATGTTTTATGGTGGACCTGGCGGGAGTCGAACCCGCGTCCAGAATGCCTTCACTTTGAAGGGATTACAACAATTCTTTACTGCGGCTGAATATTGGCCGCTTGTAGCCCTTTTTGTCCTTGAACTACATCAAAACTAACTGCTTGATTCTCTGTTAAAACTTTGAAGCCTGAAGTCTGAATTGCACTGTAGTGAGCAAATAAATCCTCACCGCCGTTGTCTGGAGTAATAAACCCAAAACCTTTGGTTTCATTAAACCATTTTACTTTACCTGTTGCCATTTACTTATTTTCCTATTAAAACACTATTATAGTGTCATGTATTTAGTAGAGCAATCAATTTGGTAAAAAGAAGCTAAATATTAGTATATTAAAAAGCCGGGAGCGAATCGATGGCATTGTTAGACTCAATATTGGGATTGGTTACCAAATCTCCAAAAGATCCAGATGCACCTAAGCCTGTAGTGGGCTCGCGTAGCGAACGTGAAGCACGGATCAAAGACCGAGCAGGCATGGTCATCTCTATCTTTGCTCTGCTGTTGGCAGTCAATGCATGGTATGGTGGCAAGTTGTCCAGCACAGTGCTGAACAATACACTGGGTGCCAACAATGCTTGGGCACAGTATCAAGCCAAAGTCAGTCGCGGTGTCAGTTATGAACTTGCTGCCAAAACCACAGCCGATACAAAACTCAAAGAAGAATTCATGTCTGAGAAGGTGCGCATGGACTTGGACAAGAAAACCATAGCCGACCAAGCTCGAGTCATGGAACACGAACGCGATGAAGCCAAAAAGTCCAGTCCGTGGATTGGTTATGCGTCAACTGCATATCAGCTGGCCATTGTGGTGCTGTCAGCAAGTATTTTAGCAGTCAGCATGGGCATGTTCTGGGGTAGTTTTGTGGTAGCAGGTGTTGGTATACTATTAAGTCTCAACGGCCTATTCCTCTGGTTCTAAAGGAGCTAGTGGTGTGGACCCAATCACAATAGGACTT
>Ga0209768_10002808_pt1 | contig 10669 bp, 11 predicted proteins | sample LauGreSBDMM110SD_3_FD_187564 | JGI IMG/M metagenome (GOLD analysis project Ga0209768, IMG submission 187564) | Freshwater lake microbial communities from Lake Michigan, USA - Sp13.BD.MM110.SD (SPAdes) (version 2) | ecosystem: Environmental > Aquatic > Freshwater > Lake | place: Lake Michigan... | reverse complement strand
TTAAATCCACATATGCGGAAGAAAATTTTGGCTGAGGCTGTATTGTTGTGAGCAAGTCTTGGCATATTTATGCGCTACACATTTTGGATGTGGCTGCCAAAATTGAACGTATTCAAGCGCGTGGCGATTTCACAAAAGACGAGGTTCTTTATGATGCGATTCTGAGAAATTTGCAAACGCTCTCAGAGGCTACACAAATGTTGCCAGACGCACTCAAGAACAGCTTTCCCAAAGTGCCCTGGCGTGAGGTGAGTGGTTTTCGAAATATCTTGGTTCATAACTATTTGGGTGACATAGATTCAATGACTATTTTATCGGTCTTGAAAAATCATTTGCCTTATCTTATAGACAGTGTGAAAGCCATGCTTGCATCAGACGACTCAATTTCAATATGAAGTTTTTTTATGGCTCATTCCAAAATACTGATTCTTGATTTCGGCTCGCAGGTCACCCAGCTCATTGCTCGCCGAGTACGTGAAGCCCATGTGTATTGCGAAGTTCATCCTTGTGATGTCAGCGACGACTGGGTGCGTGCATACGCCAAAGATGGCAACCTCAAAGGCATCATTCTTTCTGGTAGCCACGCCAGTACCTATGAAGAAGAAGACCTTCGTGCGCCCAATGTGGTGTATGAACTTGGTATTCCGGTACTTGGAATTTGCTACGGGATGTTCACCATGGCGGTCCAGCTTGGAGGGCAAGTCGCTCCCAGCCAAAAGCGTGAATTTGGCCATGCCGAAGTCCGCGCCAGAGGCCATACAGCACTTTTAAAAGACATTGCCGACTTCACCACGTCTGAGGGCCACGGCATGTTGAAAGTGTGGATGAGCCATGGCGACAAAGTCACCGAACTGCCCACAGGCTTCAAACTCATGGCAAGCACCGAGAGTTGCCCTATTGCTGGCTTTGCGGATGAAGCGCGGCATTTTTACGGGGTGCAATTCCACCCAGAAGTTACGCATACAGTGCAGGGCAGGGCACTGCTCAACCGCTTTGTGCTTGACATTTGCAAAGCCTCCCCCGATTGGGTGATGGGTAATTATGTAGACGAAGCTGTCTCACGCATACGTGCCCAAGTAGGCGACGAAGAAGTGATTCTCGGTTTGTCTGGCGGGGTTGATTCGTCTGTTGCCGCTGCCCTGATTCACCGCGCCATTGGCGACCAACTCACCTGTGTGTTTGTCGATCACGGTCTTCTGCGCTTGAACGAGGGCGACGCGGTGATGGAGATGTTTGCGGGCAAATTGCACGCCAAAGTCATTCGGGTTGACGCCAGCGATTTGTTTTTAGGCAAGCTCTTGGGTGTCGCCGACCCCGAGGCCAAGCGCAAAATCATCGGTGCAGAGTTTGTCACCGTGTTCAAACAAGAGGCCGCCAAACTCAAGGCGGGCGCTGGTGGACACAAGGGTGCTACTTTCTTGGCGCAAGGCACCATCTACCCTGATGTGATTGAAAGCGGTGGCGCGAAAAGCAAAAAAGCCGTCACCATCAAAAGCCACCACAACGTGGGGGGCTTGCCCGAGCAACTGGGTTTGAAGTTACTAGAACCTTTGCGCGATTTGTTCAAAGACGAGGTGCGAGAACTGGGTGTGGCGCTGGGTTTGCCGCATGACATGGTGTACCGACACCCTTTCCCTGGCCCGGGGTTGGGGGTGCGCATTTTGGGTGAAGTGAAGAAAGAATTCGCCGAATTGTTACGCCGTGCCGACGCCATCTTTATGGAAGAGTTGCGTAACACGCCTTTTGAGGGTGATGCCTCTACCGTGGCTTTTGGCGGCACACAAGCACCGCGCAATTGGTATGAAGCCACCAGCCAAGCCTTTGTGGTGTTCTTGCCCGTCAAAAGCGTGGGCGTCATGGGTGACGGCCGCACCTACGACTATGTGGTGGCTTTGCGCGCTGTGGTTACCAGCGATTTCATGACCGCCGACTGGGCTGAGTTGCCCTATGCCTTGCTGAAGAAAGTGTCGGGGCGCATCATCAATGAGGTGCGCGGTATTAACAGAGTAGTGCTGGATGTCAGCTCAAAACCCCCCGCGACCATTGAGTGGGAGTAACTGAATTTGCTTGGCAAAGGTCTTGCCCAGTTCCACCCCCCACTGGTCAAAGGCGTGTATGCCCCAAATAGCTGCTTGGTAAAACACTTTGTGCTCGTACAAAGCCATCAGCGCCCCCAAACTGTGCGGCGTCACGGCTTGCATCCATAAAGTGGTGGAGGGGCGGTTTCCTGCATAGCTGCGGTGGGGTGCAAGTTGGGAAACTTCATCCTCCGACATGCCGTCCATAGCCAACATAGCCTGAGTTTCTTCAACGCTTCTGCCTAAGGCCAATGCCTGAGCCTGCGCTTTCATGTTGAGCAAGACCACGCGGTGATGTTCTGCCGCCAAGGGCAAATCAGCAGTCTCGGTTTTCACGCCAATAAAATCGGTAGCTACCAAGTGCGTGCCTTGGTGAATCATCTGAAAGTAGGCGTGTTGCCCGTCTATCCCTAAGCCACCCCACAACACAGGCGAGGTTGCCACTTGAACCGCCGAGCCATCCGTGTGCCTGGACTTGCCGTTGGACTCCATGTCCATTTGCTGTAGATAAGGCACCAGCATCCCCAGACACCATGCATAGGGTGCAATATGCAGTGAATCAGCCCCCCAAAAATTACGGTTCCAAATGCCTAGCAAGGCCATCAGCAGGGGCATATTGCGTTCAGGTAAAGCAGTTTGCACATGCGCGTCCATGTCAGCCGCACCTTGCAACATGTCTCGATAGGCAGTCGCACCTATGGCTATCGCCAAAGGCAGACCAATAGCTGACCAAATCGAGTAACGCCCACCCACCCAATCCCATAATTCAAAAACATGGCCAGCCTCAAAACCTTGGGACAAAGCCAAATCGGGTCTGGCTGTGACCGCCATCAAATGACGAGACATCAGCCCATGAGGGCAACCCCCATCAATTAACCACCGCTTCGCTGATGCGGTGATGGTGAAGGTTTCTTGCGTCGTGAAGGTCTTGCTTTGCACCACAAAGGCGGTGGTTGCAGGGTTGAGTTTGTGCAAAGTTTGCTGCAAGCTCCAAGCGTCGACATTCGACACAAAATGCATGTGCACGGCTGCGTGCGCCGCAGATTGCAAAGCCTGGGTCGCCATGCGCGGCCCTAGGTCTGAGCCGCCAATACCGATATTGACCACATCGGTGATGGGCAAGTCGCTAAAGCCCGCGCATGCACGTGCACGCATTTTTTCAGCGAAGAGACACACCTTGTCCAGTTGCGTTTTTACCTGGCTAGAAATGGCTTCTCCCCATGGCGGATGGCTCTGGTGACTGCCGCGCAAAGCCACATGCAATACGCTGCGCTTTTCCGTGGCGTTGATGTGTTCACCATGGAACATGGCACGCAATTGAGCGTCTACTTGGCGATCCTTAGCCAGCGCTTGCAAAGCTTGCAGCACTTGTGCATTGACCCGCTGGTGCGAATAGTCCATGTTGATGCCGCAGACATCAAGTTGCATGGATGAGTTACGGGAAACGTCTGACAGCAATTCACGCAGCGAGGGAAAGTTCGGCTGCGCCAAGTTTTGCAAGGACCGCCATGCTGGGGAGAGGTGAACTGGTGTAAAACTACTCATAAGGCTGTGAGGGGTGGCTTAACTGGCCGCCAAGGCTTGGTCAATGTCCCACAAAATATCTTCTAAAGTTTCCAAACCCACACTCAATCTTATCAAATCGGGCGGCACACCGGCTGCAATTTGCTGCTCTTCAGTCAGTTGTCTGTGGGTGGTGGAAGCGGGGTGTATGACCAAAGTTTTGGCGTCGCCGATATTGGCTAAGTGAGACAAAAACTCTACGTTATTGATGAAGTTTTGACCCGCCGCAGCGCCACCCTTGATGCCAAAACTCAAGACCGCGCCTGCGCCCTTGGGTAGGTATTTTTTCACCAACATATGATCGGGGTGATCCATCAAACCCGGGTAATTCACCCAAGCCACTTTGGGGTGTTGCTGCAAATGTTGGGCCACTGCCAGCGTATTGCTGCAATGGCGGTCCATGCGCAGCGACAAGGTTTCCACCCCTTGCAACAGCAAAAAAGCATTAAAGGGTGACAGGGCAGGACCAAAGGTACGCATACCTTCCATGCGGCATTTCATGGTGAAACCAAAGTCGCCAAAGGTTTCAAAAAACCGCACGCCGTGGTAGCCAGGGGAGGGCTCGGTCATGGTGGCAAAACGGCCGTTATCCCAAGGAAACTTGCCCGACTCGACGATGACGCCGCCCATGGTGGTGCCGTGCCCACCAATGAATTTGGTTGCCGAATGCAAGCTGATGGCTGCACCCCATGCCAAGGGTTGGCACAGGTAAGGGCTGGCAAAGGTGTTGTCAATAAACAGCGGCACGCCGGCTTGGTTGGCTAACTTGGCTACCGGTTCAATGTCGAGCACATTAAGTGAGGGGTTGCCCATGGTCTCGGCATAAACAGCTTTGGTTTGGGGCGTGATGGCGCGGGCAAAGTTTTCGGGGTCAGCGCTATCGACAAAAGTGGTGTCAATACCTAGCTTCTTGAAGTTCACGCCCAGTTGGGTGTGGGTGCCGCCGTAAAGCGTGCGAGCTGCAACGATATGGTCGCCAGCTTGACACACATTGAGCAAGGCAATCATTTGCGCGGCCATGCCGCTGCTGGTGGCAACCGCTGCACGTCCCCCTTCCAAGGCGGCGATGCGCTCTTCCAACACAGCAACCGTTGGGTTGGATAAGCGCGAATACACGTTTCCAAAGGTTTGCAAATTGAACAAACTGGCAGCGTGCTCTGGGCTGTCGAACACATAAGAGCTGGTTTGGTAAATGGGCACCGCGCGGCTGCCAGTGGCTGCATCAGGAATTTGCCCCGCATGCAGACTCAAAGTATCGAAACCAAACTTGCGATCAGCCATGGTGTCTCAGTGGGGAGCTTGGGGGCGGCGAGATGAAATCACGCCAGTGTTGACACCAAACCAACCCAGTCCGCCAAAAAGACGGGCGTGCTCGATCTTGACGCAGCGGTCAACCACCACCGTTAAGCCCGCATTTTGGGCAATGGCTTGGGCGTCTGGGTTGATGACGCCCAGTTGCAACCAAAACACCTTGGCGCCAATATCCACGGATTCTTGGGCGATAGCAGGGGTATCGGCGGGCTTGCGGAACACGTCAACGATATCGACGGGGTGGGGAATGTCTTTTAAGCTGGGGTAGCAAGTTTCACCGAGTATTTCAGTGTATTTGGGATTGACCGGAATGATGCGGTAGCCGTTCTCTTGCATGTACTTGGCTGCAAAATAAGAGGGACGAAACCAGTCGGCAGAGAGGCCTACAACTGCTATGGTGCGGTGGTTTTGCAAGACCCGGCGCAAGGTTTGTATGTCGCTCATATGAGTAATATTATCCTAAAAAAACGAATAAATTTGCTTTATTTCTAAATACAAGGCATAGTAAGCGCTTCGATTATCAAGTCTTTGTCGTTGTAGCGCGTTTCTAGTTCTGCCCCTTACACGGTATTTCTCCCTTCGTCTCATCGCTTTCTTGACCTTCGACCCCGAGGGGGGCTTCCCTTTTTTTTAAAGAAATGTAATAAATGGCAACAGGTACAGTGAAATGGTTTAACGAGTCCAAAGGTTTTGGTTTCATTACTCCCGAAGACGGCGGCAAAGATTTATTTGCCCATTTTTCAGCAATCCAAAATCAGGGCTTCAAGACCCTGGCAGAAGGTCAACGCGTCAGTTTTGATGTCACGACCGGCCCCAAAGGCTTGCAAGCTTCCAACATCAAATCCGCCGACTAAGCGCCAGACGCTTTAGGCAGGAAGATGTCCAAAGAAGAAATGCTGGAAATGTCCGGCATGGTTCGCGAGGTGCTCCCAGACTCGCGTTACCGTGTCACTTTGGACAACGGCCACGAACTCGTGGCTTATACCGCCGGCAAAATGCGCATGCACCACATACGTATTTTGGCGGGCGACAAGGTCACATTGGAACTCTCACCTTATGACATGACCAAGGGTCGCATCACCTTTCGACACATCGAAGGCAAAGGACCCAGCGGTCCGAGAAAACGTCGGTTTTGACTGCCAGCCCAACCGACACAAGCGGTTTGGGCTATTTGGTCAAGCGCGAAATGATCGCTGTCGCAGGTGGTGCAGATCTGCATATTCGCTCCTTACTCGATAAACAACAATGGCATGACCCGCAAGGCGTGGCTTTGGCTTTGGGCGTGTCATCCGCGACTTGGCCCTTGTTTGGCTTGGTCTGGCCTTCGGCCCAAAAAATGGCCGATCTGATGCAGACTTGGCCTTTACACAATTTACGCATTTTAGAAATTGGCTGCGGTTTGGCTTTGGCGAGTTTGGTCATTCACCGCCGCTTAGGTAATATCACTGCGTCAGACTGCCACCCTTATACACAACGCTTTTTAAGCGCCAATTTACTTTTGAATGCCTTGCCGATGATGGCTTACCAAAGCGGACACTGGGCGCGAGACAACCCTTTGTTGGGTGAGTTTGATTTGATCATTGGCAGCGATGTGCTTTACGAGCGCGACCATCCTGCGCAACTGGCCGACTTTATCCAAAGACATGCCGCCCAACATGCCCAAGTCCTGATCATCGACCCCAATCGAGGGCATCGCAGTGCGTTTAACAAATGCATGTCTGGCCATCAGTTTGACTTGACGCAAAGTGAAATTGTGTTGCCCTTGCATGACCTCACGCCTTACCGCGGCAGCCTGCTCAATTACCAGCGGGATTAAGTCCTGATCAAGGTTTATTTAAGCTCGACGGCGGCATGCAAATCGCGTGATTGCCTTTGACGGGGACTGCTTGGCCAAAGATGAAGTCTGTTTTCAAAATATTGAACACGGCACAAGCCGTGCGACCCTTTGGGGTATCAAACACCATATTGCATTGAGGACGGCCCTCTGGGCCTTTGCTCCATTGCGCTTTGACGAAGCTGACCTTGTCAATGGGAACACCAAACTCTTTGGCCACGCCTGCCAAGTCGTTGCGGCTATAGCCTCGAATCAGCTTGCAATTGTCTTGGGTCACATACAAGAGCTGAGGTTGCGGGTTGGCCGCCCAAGCCAAGTGGGGCAGAGCCAGCAAGCCCCCCATCACAAAGAACATCAATAAAAAACCAGAATGCATGGGTTACATTGTGGCGCATGAATGACGAGCATTTCATGCAATTGGCTCTGGCTCAAGCCCAACTGGCGCAAGCCCATGGCGAAGTTCCTGTAGGCGCGGTGGTGGTGCATGAGGGCAGGGTGGTGGCGCAAGCCCATAACGCTCCTATCTCCCAGAACGACCCGACCGCGCACGCGGAAATTGTTGCTCTTCGTCTCGCTGCCTTGGAATTGGGCAACTACCGCTTAGATGACTGCACCCTGTATGTGAGCTTGGAGCCCTGTGCCATGTGCGTAGGCGCGATCTTGCATGCGCGTCTCAAGCGAGTCGTATGGGGTGCCGCAGAAGCCAAAACCGGCGCCGCAGGTTCGGTTATTGATTTATTTGCCAACACACAGTTGAATCACCAAACCCAACACAGCGGCGGCGTATTGGCTAGGCAAGCCAGCCAATTGATGCAAGATTTTTTCAAAAACCAAAGAGCCGTGCACAAACACCATTCACCCACTCCCTTGCGCGAGGACGCTTTGCGAACTCCCGAGGATTGCTTTGCAGACATCCCCGACTATCCTTGGCAAGCTCATTACATAAACGACTTACCAAGCCTGGGCGGCTTGCGCATGCATTATTTGGATGAAGGCCCCAAGGATGCAAAAGTGACGTGGCTGTGCCTGCATGGCAACCCTGCTTGGAGCTACCTTTACCGAAAAATGATTCCGGTGTTTTTACAAGCGGGCCAACGTGTGGTGGCGCCCGATATGCCCGGCTTTGGCAAGAGCGACAAGCCCAAAAAGGACAGTGCCCATTCGTTTACTTGGCATCGCCAAGTGCTGTTGGAATTTGTCGAGGACTTGGATTTGCAAGATATTCATATGGTGGTGCAAGACTGGGGCGGTATGTTGGGTTTAACCTTGCCCATGGCTCAAGCTCAGCGTTACCAAGGCTTGCTGGTGATGAACACCACCCTGGCAACCGCTTTACAGCCTCTCAGCCCTGGCTTTTTGGCTTGGCGGCAAATGTGCGCAGACAAACCCAGCTTCGATGTGGGCCGTTTGTTCGGGCGGGGTAACCCGCAAATGAGCCCAGCCGAGTGCGCGGCCTACAACGCGCCCTTCCCCGATGCGGGCCATCGCGCCGCTTTGCGGGCTTTTCCTCCCATGGTGCCCGAATTTGCGCACAGCGACGGCGCAGAAGTCTCGCGCCAAGCCCAAGACTTTTTACAGCATGAATGGCAAGGCAAAAGCTTCATGGCCATAGGGGCGCAAGACCCGGTTTTGGGTGTGGAAGTAATGCAAGCTTTACGCAAACATATTCGCCATTGCCCCGAGGCTTTGGTTTTGCCTGAGGCTGGGCATTTTGTGCAAGAGCATGGCGAGCAGATTGCACAAGCGGCGCTTGCGGCCTTGCGTGCGCATACCCTCTAGACTAAGCGGCTTTATAGCTTTTGCTTCTGGACTTAAACAACCATGCACATCTATCTGATTTCTCCTTCTGGCGCGGTGCGCGATAAAGCCGCCTTGCGCCTGGGTGTGAAGCGCTTGAAGCAACTCGGTCACGCTGTGGAGCTAGACCTTGATGCTCTGGCAACTGAGCAGCGTTTTGCTGGCGACGATGAGGCTCGTTTGGCTGCGGTGGCGCGTGCCGCTGCCAGCGGCGCAGACATCGTCATGCTGACACGTGGTGGCTATGGGCTCACGAGAATGCTTAAACGCTTGCCCTACAAAGCCATCGCCGCTTCCATCAAAAGCGGCACGCAATGGGTTGGGCACAGTGATTTCACCGCTTTGCAAATGGGCTTGTTGGCCAAGACCGGTGCCTGCACATGGGCGGGGCCGCATGCCTGCGTCGACTTTGGTCGCACAGAAGCAGACGACATCACCTTGGCCTGTTTCGAAGACATGGCCCAAGGGCGAGGTGAAGGTGCGGGCTGGAAGTTGCCCGCGGCTGACTTGGCCCATCTGCCAAAAAAAGCTCTGCTGGCAGAAAACGCCATTTTGTGGGGTGGCAATTTAAGCGTGCTGTGCAGTTTGGTGGGAACGCCTTATTTGCCGCAAGTCCAAGGCGGCGTGCTGTTTGTGGAAGACGTGGCTGAACACCCTTACCGCGTCGAAAGAATGTTGACGCAACTCTTGAACGCAGGCGTGTTGGGCCAACAAAAAGCCATTGTGCTGGGCAGTTTCACCGACTACAAACTCACACCACATGACAAAGGTTTCAAGCTGCAAAGCGTGGTCGACTGGCTGCGCACGCAGGTGAAAACACCGGTGCTGACAGGTTTACCCTTTGGCCATGTGGAGACCAAGCTGTGCCTGCCTGTGGGCAAGCCGGTTACTTTGCTGCGCGAAGGTCGCGAAGCATTCTTATTGTGGGCTCACCCTTCACACTAGCCTGCCTACAATCTATTTTTCACTGAATTCTTGGAGCTTTTATGACCGTTTACGACAGCCATTACATATCTGGTACTTGGCACAAAGCCCAAAACCCCGCAGTGCTAGAAGTGCACGACTCCACCACCGAAGAAGTCATGGCGACAGTCACCCAAGGCACGGCAGAAGAAGCCGCTCAAGCGGTGCTGGCGGCGCGTGCGGCTTTTCCGGCTTGGTCGGCGCTGAGTGTGGAAGAGCGCTGCGTATATATAGACAAAATCGTTGCTGGCCTGAAAGCCCGAACCGACGAAATGGCCACCGCCATTGCCCGCGAGGTAGGCATGCCCATCAAGTTGGCCAAGATGATTCAAGTTGGTGGCCCGATCTTCAACTGGGGCAATGCAGCCAAAGTAGCGCGAGCTTTTCTTTGGGAGGAAAAAGTCGGGAACTCCTTGGTGGTTCGCGAACCGATTGGTGTGGTGGGCTGCATCACGCCTTGGAATTTCCCGCTCAATCAAATCACCTTAAAAGTGGCCCCGGCTTTGGCCGCTGGCTGCACCGTGGTGTTGAAGCCCAGCGAAATTGCGCCGGTCAACGCCATGATCTTGACCGAGATCATCCATGCCGCCGGTTTGCCCGCCGGGGTTTTCAATTTGGTCAATGGCTTGGGCCCAGTGGTAGGCGAGGTTTTGGCCACCCATCCCGAGGTGGACATGGTCAGCTTTACTGGCTCTACCCGCGCGGGCAAGCGGGTCGCCGAGTTGGCGGCGGCCTCGGTCAAGCGGGTGACGCTGGAGTTGGGTGGTAAATCTGCCAGCCTCATCTTGCCCGACGCCGATTTGGCCGCTGCTGTGAAAGGCACGATAGGCGCATGTCTGCTTAACAGCGGTCAAACTTGCTCCGCGCACACCCGCATGCTGGTGCCGGCCAAGCGCTACAACGAGGTGAAAGCCTTGGCGCAAGCGGCTATCGCTAAATTCACCTTGGGCGCCAGCCTAGATGAAAACACGCGTTTAGGCCCCTTGGTCAGTGCGGCCCAGCGCGATAGAGTGCTGGCTTTTATCCGTCAAGGTTTGGAGGAGGGCGCAGAACTCGTGGCGGGTGGACCCGACAAACCCGACTTCGCGCAAGGCTATTTTGTGCAACCTACCGTGCTGCGGGT
>Ga0209768_10002805_pt1 | contig 10674 bp, 8 predicted proteins | sample LauGreSBDMM110SD_3_FD_187564 | JGI IMG/M metagenome (GOLD analysis project Ga0209768, IMG submission 187564) | Freshwater lake microbial communities from Lake Michigan, USA - Sp13.BD.MM110.SD (SPAdes) (version 2) | ecosystem: Environmental > Aquatic > Freshwater > Lake | place: Lake Michigan... | reverse complement strand
ACTTTTTCAAAATCTTTATTTACAAACTAGGGGGTATACCCCCCCGCTACATTTTGCTAAATTGCCTGTTGAAAAAGTTTTGATTCTTTGATCAGATCAGTGTGGCTAAAAGTAGCCGGAAAACAGCAAATACTCTTTTTTTCTGAAATGCCCTGACGACGTTTCGCCGTTGGCTTTTAAGAGACCTCATTCGCGTTATGGTGATGTTTTTGAAAATATTGAAATTCTTACCACATAGAAGAAAAATAAGGCCAGTAAATTGGCCTCGGCCTTGGCAGGTTATAACTCTTTCCTATCGTTTGAAAAGTACGCAAGGGTCAATGGCCGAGCCTTGAAGCACATAAGATGATAGTACCCTCTATATCGAGTGGGGTAACCCATACCAAAAAGCATAAAAATCATTAAAAAGTTAAAAAATACACTTGATTCTAGAGTCACTTGTGTTGTAACTCCGTGGTAACTCCGCGTAGCTATATTAAGGAGGCAACTTGGCGCGTTGAGGTTCTAAGATCTTGGAGCCCTTGGAATTTTCGGCGGCACGAGCAAATGTTCCCGCTTAATATAGCTACACGCAGTTACCAAAGGGCTCATTAAGCTGAAAGGTTCGATTGGCTATAAAATTCTTAAAAATAATAGAATAGTCTTCTTTATCGTAACGAAGTCAAAGCCAAGTAAGCCCCTAAAAATTGACAGATATATGGTGAGAGGTACAAGTACAAAAATGGACCTACGAAGTTACTTCCGGTCTCAAAAGATCTATTTCTCCAATAAAAGGACACGGCCACTGAGCATTGTTATTGTCAATGGTACCAAATCCATTGTCAAGACATGCTACAAGGAAGTTGTCAAGCTAACAGACTATATCCCTTGGGTAGAGTCTTATTCGAAGGCATCTCCGAACGCGGGAGTTCAACATTACATAAATCTGTGTAAAGAGCTCCAAAAGAAAGGGTTGGTCGTGAGCGATCAAGTTGTATGCGGACCATCTTACTTTGGTATGAATGGCCCGTTTTCACAAACCGTTCTTTCAAACAAAGGATCTGGGTATGTAAGCATTATAATCAATATAAGTTTGGCTCTATTCAATTACCATTGGGCTAAGCATGCGGACTTTATCATATATTGTTATGGTCCGAATAAGACGTACATTCGTGAACCACATCAAGGAATAATGACACAATTGTGTACTTTTCCCACGATCAAAGAGGCTGCTGTCGTCAAGATTCAAAGAGCATGGCGAGCCCGATGCGCGCGAAGCGCACGAGGTTCCCGTATAAGTTTGTATCTTCAACACATTTCAATGCAGTTACACAATACACAATGGTGACCCGTTACATGATTGAACATTTTGGGGCCCCAAAAATACTTCTTTTGCACATCATGCTTTAGTCGCTGGCCTCCTCGGCATCGCTGGCCTCGTCGGCCGCATTGTTTGACGTCTCGGACTTGTCAGACTTATCAGTCTCACTATCCGTCTTTGTGACGTTCTTGGCCTTGACGGCCTTGACGGCCTTCACGGCCTTCTTTTCCTTCGGAGGCAGAGAGTCCGACACCATCTTCCAAACAATCGAGTACAAATGCTTACGCAGACCCGAATGCTCAATCTTGTGATCATTCGTAAGAATAGTCTTTGTGGCACTAGTGCACTTCTGATAGTTAGTAGGCTTGTTGGATGCCAACTTATCGAAAACATCCTTTGAAATAGAGTCAATATCTGTCTCATCAATAAGTTCGGCCAAAGCAGCCTTCTCATCCTCCTTAGCCTTGTTGCGCTTCTCGAGAATCGCCTCTGCCTTCAGAGCAATCTCAGCTTCCTTGACCTTTGCATTGACAGCATCGCTCTTCTTGACCTTGGTCGGCTTCTCGGGCTTCTCGGCCGCATCAGGCTCAGTTGCCTTATCGACCTTATCGGCCTTAACGGCCTTGACGGCCTCCTTCTTGGGCTTCTTAGCGATCAACTCGGGGCTATCCTCCTTAAGAGAAGCCCATGCAGCGCTGCAAGCAGCCGAAATAGCATCCTTGTCCTCAATATTCGCATTCTTCAATGCCTTCGTGCATACACTACGCACCTTCTGGAACGTATATAGCTCGGCGCCATCTGTGTCTGACTTGAAGCCAGCCTTGAGCGCATCGTAAGCGAGGTTGTTCGCGACAGTGGCCATTGTATTCGGCTGTATCGAGATGATCTTTTGGGACTAATTTAAAGGTTCCATCAATTTTTTGGATTCCTGAAAAATTGACAAAATACGAAGAGAAGGGCACTTACAAAGCAAGCGGCACAATGGCAGCGAGCATGCAGTTCGGATCATTCGAGCCCTACACGCCATACGGCGCCCCTAACTACGAGTTAGACACGGGCAAGTATGTCATGTGCACCCCTGATGATATTCAGGATAAGTACGCGATCGATGTGAATGCTATGATTAGCGACATGGGTGAGCATGGCAATTTTGATAAGATCGGAATTCTTCACGACCGCCGCAACAATATCATGGTGCTGGCATGCGATGCCGGCGTGGACATTCCTGTGATGGGAGCGCGCTATATGGACTTCGACAACACGTCGCGGCACATCATGCTGAAGCCGAACCGCGGTGTCGTGGTGCTTGCTCCGTGGTTTCGCACAAAGTTCAGCGAGTACGAGCGTCAGGTGAAAGGAACCAAAGATTACCTACCCAAGGACAAGAAGGCCAAGATCGTCAACGATTTTGTCTTCAGTACAGGTGGCTACTTCGTGTCCTCCTACGAGACTCTCAAGGTCTGGTACGATGACGCCAAGACATATCATTCGGGTTATTCTTGCTATGATATCTGCTTGCAGCACACATTCAGGAGCTGGTCCGGCCAAAACGTTCAGAAAACGATTCGCATTGTTCGAAGCCCAAACATGGAGCTTCACAAGGTGGACGCCAAGACCAACGAGAAGTACTATCTCTACACAGGGATCAAAGCGGCCTAGCAATAGGTCCGACCGAAGGGAGAGGGAGGGGTATTTTGGGGTCTAAAAAATTGACAAAAACAAAAAGATAAAACTATGAATTAGCAAAATGTGTATACCTCAAGGTTGCCAAACCGTTTCGGTGAGCCTCGGGCAATACAAAGAGACCTTTGCGTTTCTTGTTGAAATCGCTCTTGAAAATGCACATAACCATAAGATATGGAGCCCTTTTGACCAAATCCTCTCGGGGATGAGTAGGGATATAGAAAATGCTAATTCAAGGTCCTACGAAAACTCCAACTATTCAAATGCTCTAAAGCATTTCCGGAATATGAAAGCAATGCTCGATTGTCGAGCATCCAATGATTATTTTTAGAAAGAATGCGGTCCTAGTGAGATTTTGGGGCCGGAGGCCGCCTACTTGCCAACTCGGAGATCGCTGAGGGTCGTAGTGCATCGCATTGGGACTTGGTCATTTACACCATAATAAATATCAAACGAGCCATCTTCGCGGCGCACTAGGCCCGATACAAACTCAATTCCCCAATGCGATATCCAAAAAGGTGCCGATATGAACGTGATCGCTGCGCGTTCCATATCTATCTCTATCCAATGGTGATAATACGACAATTGGGTAACATGTCGAGCATTGTCATTGAAGATGATGTCATGGACGATGTAACCCCAAGTATTGCCGTACAAGTGCACAGGACTCGTCGAGCCCCGAAGGCCGCCTTGGCCACCGGTGATGTCTTTGAGGAATTGGATCCCCGCGCAGTCCTCGCGGTCCTCGCGGTCCTCGTGGTCCATATCAACGGTGTGTATCTTCATGCGCAACGCATCAAGAAGGCACACACGACTGTTCCAAATGAACGGACATACATTCTTAATGGGACGCTCTCCAAAATCCAAGGCTTGAAGATGCTCAATATTTTTCAGATCCTTATCAAAGGATCCCATGAGTATTTCGCTGTTCATGTTCTTTGTGCCATGAATCGACGTTGCCGTAAACAAAATGCGCCCATCTGGGCCCTCAATGATTCGAAGATCTTCAAGCCCACGATACAAGCTTAACGTCGGCTCTAACAAACTAGGATCGTAAGGAATAGTGTGCATCTTGCTCTCTTTGGTGTCATAGATCAGAATGTGGTTTACTTGCGCGGATTCGCAAGATTCAATGCAGCGAATGTATATGTACCGCACGGTCGCACTCGGATTGAGAAGGACACTATTCTTCGGGTATGACTCTTTTTTAATCAGCACTCCCTTAGTGCCGGGTAGTTGGCGAATGTACAAAGGCATGGCCGATAGAGGCAGCGGCGGGAACGGTATATTGACTTTGTACGACTTCTTTAAACCCGAAAAATTGACTTTGCGGGAGGAACATCGCTCATGTAACATATCGAACAATGTTAAAAACCCGCACACTAGAGACCACGAGGCCCGCAAGGACCACAAGGACCGCAAGGCCCGTGAGACCTACTCGGGAAATAAAAATTGTCCCAAGGTTCGTGCAGGAGCAAGAGCAAACGCTTCGCGAAGATCAAAACATCGAGGTAGCATACAGGCTTGCCTTTGTGTATTCGCTTCTACGAGAGGACGAAGTCCCAAAGTTCATTGATTCCGAGATCGATCGTGTTTTCCCAAAGGAAACCTAATGAGCAACCTCGAACGCCTTGATGCAGCCATTGTTGCTTTTATGAAAAAGGACATTCAAAAGTCATCTCGCTACCTTCGTGTAAGGATAGAGGAATGTGTTAATTGCATCAAGACCGTTGAAGATAGGACGTTTCTCATTGAGATCATTTACAAGTCTTTAATGAATATCGACTACGTATGCGATCCCGTGATGGACATTTCTTATGAAGAACACGTTGTTGCTGTTAAAGACGCGATGTTTTATGTACACTACTATATGATGATTTTTGAGAAGAATGTAGTCGTCAATACGGATATGTTCGAAATCACATTGACCTTTGCGTTGAGTGACTTCTTGAAGCAATCATTCGAGCGTTGCCTTCGCAAAGTAAACATGGTAATTGAGACATAGGGCCTAGGCATGTGCCTTTTTGGGGTCCCCAAAACTAACAATACTTGATCTTCCTTACTATTTTTATTTCCTATTTCTTCTTGGTTGCCGTCGTGGCACGCTTGCGAATGCCGGTCCCCGTACCGCGCTTTATAGAAGCATTAGAGTCGGCATCGATCTCTGCAATGGTCTCATCGCGGTATGCATCCCATGCAACCCGAAGTGCCTCGAGTTCTTGCGTCCACAAAGTTGTGATGGGCGTGCCCTTGAGATCTTCAATGCGCGCAGCGATCTTGGCCGCATCCGTCTCCAAAGCAATCTTGCGCTCCTTTGTGAGTTGCTTGATCGGGAGGTTCGTAAGATAGTTATAGGCCCCGTGCTCCGGTGTGGTATCAAAGGTCGGGTAGCCTGCACTCGCGAGGTCCGCATGCACATCGGCCTCATCGCGGTTCATGATAACTAGCTCACCCTCTATGATCGCCCGAATGAAGCGCACCTTGGCCGAAAGGACCGCATGCTCATGCTCGAGCTTCTGAAGCTGGTGCTCCTTACGATCGCGGTACGTCCGCAGCCGTAGGCACGTCCATTCGATAATGAGCTCTTGCGTAGTGTCGAACTTGCGGATGGGCGCTTTGTCGGCAGGGAAGAGATGTATATTGTTCAAAGATAAACCCTTCGTCGTCGCCAAGCCAAACTCGGAATCTACCTTTTTCCCCTTCTCCAGCTTCTCCCGAGCACCCGGGTACAGTATGAGCTTAAACCGCACATTCTTCGTGGTGCTGTGATTCTCAAAGTCCTTCAAGATCGTCGATCCCTTCGTCAACTTCTCAACAAGATCTTCTTTGAATTTATCCGTCCACATGCCGACGGGAAGTTCGCTTACCATGAGCGTCTGATCGTCGACGAATTCATACACACCACGGCTTTGGAAAGATTTGGCAGCAGCCTTTGTGATAGAGCCCTTGAAACCCATGTACCAAGGGCGAATATCCTTGATTGGCGTACGGCGCACGGCCGCATAAGCACCCGGAAGATTGTCGGCATGTTCGCTCGCAGCCGCAGCAAGGGTCATACAAATGTCGATGATGTCCGATGGATTATGGCACGGAATGTTGGTAGCGAAGCCTGTACCGATGCCAGCCATGCCATTCACGAGGGCAAGAGGAATAACGGGCACATAGTATTCGGGCTCAATCGGTGATCCATCATCCTCTTGTGTCCGCAAGACCGGAATGTCCTCTTCGCGAAATAGGAGACGCGCTAGCTCTGATAGCCGCGTAAAAATGTACCTCGGGGATGCCGCATCATCGCCACCGCTCAACCGCGTGCCAAACTGGCCCTCGGGGACAAGCAGAGGAATGTTGTTAGAACCAACAAAGTTTTGCGCCATTTTGACGATCGCGCCGAAAAGCGATGCCTCGCCATGATGGTACGCGGCCGTCTCGGACACATACCCGCCGAGCTGGGCCACCTTGATCTCGTTTGTAAAAAGGCGCCGTTTGAAGCACGCATACAGAATCTTGCGTTGGGACTCTTTGAGGCCATCGGCGAGGTGCCCGATCGAGCGCTCGATGTCGCGGTTTGAAAAGTGGATAAGTTCCTTGTGAATGAATTCCTCATACGGCACCTTCTCGGCCATGTGGTCAAGGACTTTCGTGCGATCGTATGTCAAAAGCCATTCCTTTCGGTCATCAGCCTGCTTCTTATGAAAAGCTTGGTTGAATGCATTGTCCGAGGCATCCGTATAAGTATATGTCACCTTTTTCATATTCATAAAGTATTGTTTCGCATCGTTCTCTGTCGAAGAGCCGAGTCCCTTAAGATACACGGCCTTGTGTCCCGTCATATCGCCACCGCGAAGGGCTAGCCATGCCTCAAAATCATTGAGATTATAGAAGTATTCCGCATTCACAGTGTTCGCCGTCTTCGCCGTCTTCGCGGCTTTGCCCGTCTTCGTCACTTTCATGATCGGCGTCTGCATGCTCACTAAGAATCCCTCCTTGCGAACGAGACTAGGCCACAGTGTCTGAAATAAGTTAAAAAGCAGACCTTTGATATGAGATCCGTCGTGATCCGCATCGCACATTATCATGATCTGACCATAGCGCAATGCACTCAAGTCATCGTACGTTTTGCCGTTCTCCAAGCCCAGGATCTTCTTTAGCGCTGTAATCTCGGCATTTGCCGAAATCTTGGCAACCCCTTCATTGAGTACATTGAGAATCTTGCCCTTGAGAGGAAATACACCGAACTTTTCGCGCCCGATCACCGAAAGGCCCGAAATGGCGAGAGAGCGCGCCGAATCTCCTTCGGTCAAAATGAGCGTGGTTTCTTTCGAGTTCTTGGTGCCGGCCCACTGCGCATCATCTAGCTTAGGAACTAGGACGCGATTCGTCTTTTTGCCATCGGTCTTAGTTGCTTGCTTGGTCTCGTGAAACTCGGTGAGGCTCACGGCCTTTTCGCAGATGCCGGTCTTGAATAGCTTGTCAAAAAACTTGTCCGATAGCTCGCACTTGGAGCCGAACTTGGACACAGGCGATGTGAGCGTCTCCTTTGTCTGGCTATCGAACGTCGGACTATCGATGAGGCATTTTATGAAAACCATGAGATTGTCGCGCAGATGCTGAGGCTTCACTTCCTTCTTTTTCTTTGCAGTCACGATTTCGGCGAGTTTCTTTGTGATCTGGTTCGTTATATAGTCGACATGCTTGCCACCGCGGAGGGTCGTGATCCCATTGACGAAAGAGACATGCTCGAAGCACGCAGAATCCGAATAGGTTGCAACCACTTCCCAACGATTGCCGACGGCCTCATGCACACGCGGATGATCGGCTTTGGAGCCGAGGTAAAGATCGGCATAGCCCTCGAATGACTTGAAAGATAGCTTTTCGCCATTGAAGTACACTGATACACTCGGATCCGTGGTGGCACATGCGTCCATGGCGCGTTTGCGAAAGAGCGCGAACATGTCATCGGTGATGCCCTCGAGACCGAAGCGCGCATAGTCGGGCAGGAAGGTGATATGAACATAAGGATTCTTAGTGCATTTGGTGATCGAGGGCTTATCGGCGATCTTCATGTTATCGTTAAAGACTTGGGTATAGCGCTTTTGTGCGACGTTGTCGACAACATCGACTTCGAATCGCTTTGAATAAATGCTCGTGGCCTTGGCACCGATGCCGTGAGTCCCTCCCACAAATTTCTCTTCGTCTTTTCCATAGTTCGCAGAAGTCAATAGATTGCCGAAGACGAGCTCTGGGACGTAAATGCCATACTCTGGCACTATTTTGACAGGAATGCCCATGCCATCATTGAAGATGTCGATGACACCCGTCTCTTTGTTGACCTGGATCTTGATGTTTTTTACCAGATACGTCGCTTCAACAGTTGCACTCTTAAGGCGCGTAGCGGAGTCCTGTGCATTTGTAAGGATTTCATCATAGATCTTGAGGAGACCCGGGACGTAGTTCACGAGCTTCTTGGTCATACGGCCGGTGGAATCGTCGAATATGTAGGTCTCGATGGGCGTTGCATCGATTGATCCAATATACATACCAGGAAGCTCATAGATGTGCTCCCGGAGCTCATGCTTTTTGTACTTGGTGACATCCATTTAAGTAACTTGGTTTAGTTTCTCTTCTTTAAATGGAAATGTAACTTTTCAATTTTTCTAGATGGCGCCCAATGCACGGAGGGCACTCATGACTTCTGTTGCAACGGCCTGTACGGATTTCGGTCCGGCCCCGCCCCCGTGGGCCCCGTCGACATCAATGCAAATGACGGGCATTCCAATAGCAATAGCGTGCATGTAGGCTCTCTCGTGAAAGTCGTGGAGGAGGGTGAGGTAGGTCAGAGTGATCTTGTTTTCGCTATTGCGCGATCGGGTGGCAATGCGCTTGTAGCACTTGCGGGGGTCGGAGCGTAGGTAGATGTAGCCTTGTGGCGACCACATACTGTCGCTGCGTTGGTACATTTCGACGATGGCCTGGTATTCGTGCTCGCGCATGTTGCTGCGTTGGATCGGCACGAACACATGGCGCTGAAAGTGAGGCGAGCGCTCCATGACAATGTTGGCACCTGGTTTTTCTTGGATCCAGCATCGATCGAGCCATATGCGCGTTTGGAGTTCGAATGCGCCCTTTTGGTTAAGGTAAAGACGTTCTAGGAAGGGCTGCCATTTTTGCACGGGCTCGAGGTCAATGGAAATGCCGAAGGTGTTGTGGATGTACTCAAGGACGGTCGTTTTCCCACACCCGATAGAGCCATCAAGGCAAAAGATCGGCATGGCGGCACCGATGATCACGGGTTAATATAGCAACTCAAAATATCTTTAAGTAAAAATTGACAAGTATTAGATGTCATGGATATGAAGTAGTTTTTGGGTTTCTATTCCGGCTTCCTCCCATACCCAATGGAGCCATCGAGGCAAAATATGGGCATGCTCGCACTTATTGATCGAAGTAGAAAAAATGACAGATTTATGATTTGAAGAGTAATAGCAAAATGTCGCTTGTCGCGTTCATCAATGAAAGAAAGGATGCTTTCTTAAATGAAAATTTAAGAAAGTACATTGCAGATGTTAAAAAGCTAAAACTAGATGATGATGATGATATAGACGTTGACTGGGCGTATGTAAGTAATAATAGGTATAAAGCATGGGATGTTGTAAAAGAAAACATACACGAACCGTGGAATTGGAATAGGTTATGCAACATTGAACAAAACATCAAGCATCCACAGTATGTTCGTATACATAACTTATACGGATGCGATTGGAAATTGTTAGAATTAAGTGAAAAAAAATGTGTTGAAATTGTTCGAGCCAACCCGGATAAGCCATGGGATTGGACTGCGTTAAGTCGCAATCCAAACGTAACATGGGACATTATTCAAGCAAATCCGGATGAGCAATGGGATTGGTATTCATTAAGTAAACACAAGTGCATAACATGGGACATTGTTCAATCCAATCCGGATAAGCCGTGGAAGTGGGAAAGTTTGAGCCGCAACATAAACATAACATGGGACATTGTTCAAGCAAACCCGGATAAGCCGTGGCGCTGGGAAACCTTAGGTAGCAATGCTAACATAACTTGGGAGATCTTGCAAGCAAACCGGGATAGGCGATGGAATTGGGGGTATTTAAGTTTGTACAACCCAAACATTACATTTGATATCATTCTAGCATCTCCGCCCTCCATCCCTTGGGATTGGAGACAATTAAGTTCACATGAGTTGTTAACGTGTGACATCATTCAAGCAAATATCAGAGAGCTATGGGATTGGGAAGAAATCAGCGAACACAAGTGCATTACATGGGACATTGTCAAAGCAAACCTAGATAAGCCATGGGATTGGTGTAAGCTAAGTGCAAAATCAATCATTACATGGGAAATTATTCAAGCTTACCCAAATAAACCATGGGATATGTTTGTTTTTTGTTCGAATTCAAACATGAATGTAGAATTTCTAAAAGCAAACCTAGACAAGGAATTAAATTGGTTTATGTTGAGTTACAACAAATGTGTAACATGGGACATTATCAATTTAAACCTAGATAAGCCATGGGATTGGACAAGAGTAAGTTCAAATCCAAATATAACATGGGACATTGTTCAAAATGACTGGTATCAACCATGGTGTTGGTATGGATTAAGTATGAATCCAAACATAACATGGGATATTATAGAAGATTACATAGATGAAT
>Ga0209768_10002804_pt1 | contig 10679 bp, 8 predicted proteins | sample LauGreSBDMM110SD_3_FD_187564 | JGI IMG/M metagenome (GOLD analysis project Ga0209768, IMG submission 187564) | Freshwater lake microbial communities from Lake Michigan, USA - Sp13.BD.MM110.SD (SPAdes) (version 2) | ecosystem: Environmental > Aquatic > Freshwater > Lake | place: Lake Michigan... | reverse complement strand
TGCGGACAGGCCTGTGGTGGCCGTTTTGCCGGGCAGCAGGCAGTCCGAAATTGAAAACCTGACGCCCCGCTTTGTCCAGGCTGCCCAAATCATGCAGCGACAAAACCCGGACTTGCAATTTGTCTTACCCGCCATCCCCAGCTTGCAGGCCCGCATTCAGGCGCTCATCGATGCGCAAGGCGGTGTGCTGGGTTTGGAGGTGCTCACCGGCCAGTCGCACGCCGCGCTGGCCGCGTGTGATGTGACCTTGATCGCCAGCGGCACGGCCACGCTGGAGGCGGCTTTGTTCAAGCGCCCTATGGTCATTGGTTACCACATGAACTGGCTCAGCTGGCAGATCATGAAGCGCCAGCAGCTTCAGCCCTGGGTGGGTTTGCCCAACATCCTGAGCGGGGACTTTGTAGTGCCGGAGTTTTTGCAGGATCGCTGCACGCCCGAGGCCTTGGCCAAGGCTTGTCTGTCCTGGTTGACCGACCCTGACCGGGTGGACGCCTTGCAGTCCCGTTTTCAACAATTGCACCTGGCTTTGCAGCGTGACACAGCCCAGCTCTCGACCCATGCCCTCGAAAAAGTCCTCTCGCGCTGAGCAATCTGCCTTGCTTTTTCACGTCTCCGGCTTGATGGCGGGGGTGGACGAGGCTGGACGCGGACCACTGGCGGGCCCGGTGGTCGCCGCCGCTGTGATCCTCGACGATTTGAACCCTATTCGCGGTCTGAACGACTCCAAAAAACTCACGGTCAAGCGCCGCGAGGCCTTATTTGATGAGATAAGGGCGCGTGCCTTGTGCTGCGCCATTGCCGAGGCGTCGGTGCAAGAAATTGACCAACTCAACATACTTCAAGCCACCTTGCTGGCCATGAAGCGGGCTGTGGAGGGCTTGCGACTGCTGCCTAAACTGGTGCTGGTGGATGGCAACCGTTTGCCCTTACTGCCCATGCAGGCCGAAGCCATTGTCAAAGGCGATGCATTGGTGCCCGCCATCTCGGCCGCTTCCATTTTGGCCAAGGTGTACCGTGACCGTTTGTGCCAAACGATGCACCAACAGTACCCCTTGTATGGGTTTGACCAACACAAGGGCTATGGCACAGCGCAGCATTTGGCGGCCTTGCAAGCGCATGGCCCAGCGGACTGTCACCGCATGACATTTGCCCCGGTGGCCAGGAGTGTGCGATGAAATCGATCAGCTCGAGGGACAACCCGCAGCTCAAAGCCTGGCGGCGTTTGGCCCAAGACAGCACGGCTTACCGCAAGGCGGGGCAGTTCTGGCTGGAAGGCGATCACCTGTGCCGCGCTGCGCTTGAGCGCGACGTGCGTCCGGTGCAGGTGGTGCTGACCGAGTCGTTTCAAGCCGAGCAGGGCGAACAATGGATGGGGCTGACCGATCAGGTTTTTGTGGTGCCTGATGCCTTGTTTGCCGGCCTCAGTGGCCTGGAGTCACCTGGTCGCATGGGTTTTGTGGTGGGGTGGCAAGCCGTCCATGAGGTGCTGCCAGACGCGGCCACGGTGGTGCTGGACCGGTTGCAGGATGCGGGCAATGTGGGGGCCATCTTGCGCTGTGCCTCGGCTTTCGGTTACCGCCAGGTGCTGGCCATCAAGGGCACAGCGGCCTTGTGGTCGCCAAAGGTGCTGCGCTCGGGCATGGGGGCGCATTTTGGCCTGCATCTGGTCGAATCGCTCAGCGAGTCCGATGTGGCGGCTTTGCAGGTGCCTCTGTTGACCACCAGTTCACACGAGGGGCCTTTTTTGCACGCCTTGCTGCAAGCGGGTGATTTACCCCAAAAGTGTGCCTGGGTCTTCGGGCACGAAGGGCAGGGCGTCAGCGCCAGCCTGATGGCCATGGCCCGGCACCTGGTGCGCATTGCTCAGCCGGGCGGAGAGGAATCGCTCAACGTGGCCACGGCGGCGGCCATTTGCTTGCACGCCAGCGCAACGGCGGGTCCCTGAGCCTATTTTTGACCGGGCCGTAGGGGCAGGGCGCGTGATTTGTCAGGGTTTTCAACTAGTCCTCAGCTATAATAAGAGGCTTTCCCGCTTCAACCTGTACGCCACAGTCCATCCCAGGCCCAATCCTCGAACAAGCAGCCAAAAAGAGATCACATCTCTGGTGAGTGCTGAGGCGTACCCGAACTATTCCGGAGAACCCAGTGCTTTTGTCTCTTCAGGGAACTTTCCCGCCCGCCATCTTGGCGCTCGCAGACGGCACGGTCTTTATCGGCAACTCGATCGGAGCCACCGGCTCCACTGTCGGCGAAGTGGTGTTCAACACCTCGCTCACCGGCTACCAGGAAATCCTCACCGACCCCAGCTATTGCCAGCAGATCGTCACTCTGACGTACCCGCACATCGGCAATTACGGCGTTAATGTTGAAGACATCGAAGCCGACCAAGTCCATGCCGCTGGTTTGATCATCAAAGATTTGCCTTTGATTGCGAGCAACTTTCGCTCTAGCCAAACCTTGTCGTCCTATTTGGCCGATGCAGGCACCGTGGCGATTGCCAACATCGACACCCGCCAGCTGACCCGCATTTTGCGCACCAAGGGCGCCCAAAATGGCGCGATCGTGGGCTTGGCCAAAGGCCAAGAAGTCACGCAAGCCGCCATCGACCAAGCTGTGGCCGCTGCCAGAGGGGCGCCCAATATGGCAGGCCTCGATCTGGCTCAAAAAGTGACCGTGCGCCAGCCGTATGAGTGGACGCAAACCGAGTGGACTTTGGGTGAAGGCTACGGCAAATTGACCGCCCCTAAGTTCCATGTGGTCGCTTACGACTTTGGCGTCAAGAAAAACATCTTGCGCATGCTGGCCGAGCGCGGTTGCAACGTGACTGTGGTCCCTGCCAAGACGCCTGCGGCTGAAGTGCTCCAATACAAACCCGATGGCATCTTCTTGTCCAACGGCCCTGGCGACCCACAACCCTGTGATTACGCGATTGCAGCGGCTGCCGATTTGATCGAAACCGGCATCCCCACCTTCGGCATTTGCCTAGGTCACCAAATCATGGCCTTGGCCAGCGGCGCTAAAACTTTCAAGATGAAGTTTGGCCACCACGGCGCGAACCATCCTGTGAAAGACCTCGACTCCGGCCGCGTGTCCATCACCAGCCAAAACCACGGTTTTGCGGTGGATGAAAAGTCCTTGCCCGCCAACTTGCGTGCCACACACGTGTCTTTGTTTGACGGCACCTTGCAGGGCCTGGCCCGCACCGACAAGCCTGCGTTCTGCTTCCAGGGTCACCCCGAAGCGTCGCCTGGCCCTCACGACATTGCTTACCTCTTTGACCGCTTCATCAAACTGATGGAGGCGAAATAACATGCCAAAGCGCACCGACCTCAAAAGCATCCTCATCATTGGCGCGGGCCCGATCATCATTGGTCAGGCCTGCGAGTTCGACTACTCTGGCGTGCAGGCTTGCAAAGCATTGCGTGAAGAGGGTTACAAAGTCATCCTGATCAACAGCAACCCCGCCACGATCATGACCGACCCGGCCACGGCCGACGTGACCTACATCGAGCCCATCACTTGGCAAACGGTCGAGAAGATCATCGCTAAAGAGCGCCCCGATGCCATCTTGCCCACCATGGGTGGACAGACTGCGCTGAACTGCGCTTTGGACTTGTGGCACCACGGCGTGCTCGAAAAGTACAAGGTGGAGCTGATTGGCGCGACACCCGAAGCCATCGACAAAGCCGAAGACCGCCTGAAGTTCAAGGACGCCATGACCAAGATCGGTCTGGGGTCGGCCCGCTCCGGCATCGCCCACAGCATGGAAGAAGCTTGGGACGTACAAAAGACCCTGGGCTTCCCCACCGTCATTCGCCCCAGCTTTACCCTGGGTGGCACGGGCGGCGGCATAGCCTACAACCCCGAAGAGTTCGAGACCATTTGCAAACGCGGCCTGGAGGCTTCTCCCACCACCGAGTTGTTGATTGAAGAATCTTTGCTCGGCTGGAAAGAGTACGAGATGGAAGTGGTGCGCGACAAGGCGGACAACTGCATCATCGTGTGCTCGATCGAAAACTTGGACCCTATGGGCGTGCACACGGGTGACTCCATCACCGTGGCACCTGCACAAACCTTGACGGACAAGGAATACCAAATTTTGCGCAACGCCTCTTTGGCTGTGCTGCGCGAGATCGGTGTTGACACGGGCGGCTCTAACGTCCAGTTCTCCATCAACCCGGTTGACGGCCGCATGGTCGTCATTGAGATGAATCCCCGCGTGTCGCGCTCATCGGCCTTGGCGTCCAAAGCCACGGGTTTCCCGATTGCCAAAGTGGCGGCCAAGTTGGCCGTGGGTTACACGCTGGACGAGCTGCGCAACGACATCACAGGCGGTGCCACGCCTGCGTCGTTCGAGCCCTCGATCGACTACGTGGTCACCAAGATCCCGCGTTTTGCTTTCGAAAAATTCCCGACGGCCGACAGCCGCTTGACCACCCAAATGAAATCGGTGGGCGAGGTGATGGCGATGGGTCGCACCTTCCAAGAGTCCTTCCAGAAAGCCCTGCGTGGTCTGGAAGTCGGCGTGGACGGCATGAACGAGAAAACCCAAGACCGCGAAGTGCTCGAGAAAGAACTGGGCGAGCCCGGTCCCGAGCGCATCTGGTACGTGGGCGATGCTTTCGCCATGGGTTTGAGCGTGGACGAGGTGTTTGCCTTGACCAAGATCGACCCTTGGTTCTTGGTGCAGATCGAAGAGATCGTGAAGATCGAGTTGGAGCTTGAAACCACGACGCTTGAAGCTGTCACGGCTGATGAGCTGCGTGCCCTCAAGAAGAAAGGCTTCTCGGACCGCCGCTTGGGCAAGTTGCTCAAGACCACAGAGCATGTGGTGCGTGCCCGTCGTCATGCCTTGAAAATTCGCCCCGTGTACAAACGCGTGGACACTTGTGCAGCAGAGTTCTCGACCGACACCGCCTACATGTACTCCTGCTACGAAGGCCATGGTGACGGCGAGTGCGAAGCAGAACCCACGAACAACAAAAAGATCATGGTGCTGGGTGGTGGCCCCAACCGCATTGGCCAGGGAATCGAGTTTGACTACTGCTGCGTGCACGCCGCTTTGGCCATGCGCGAAGACGGTTACGAAACCATCATGGTCAACTGCAACCCCGAGACCGTGTCGACCGACTACGACACCTCGGACCGTTTGTACTTTGAACCCGTCACCTTGGAAGACGTGCTTGAAATCGTCGACAAAGAAAAGCCCACAGGCGTCATCGTTCAATACGGGGGTCAAACACCTCTGAAGTTGGCGCTGGACTTGGAAGCTGCTGGCGTGCCCATCATCGGCACCAGCCCCGACATGATCGACGCGGCCGAAGACCGTGAACGTTTCCAGAAATTGCTGCAAGAACTCGGTCTGCGACAGCCCCCTAACGCCACAGCGCGTACCGAGCCAGAAGCCTTGGAAAAAGCCGCTGCCTTGGGTTATCCCTTGGTGGTGCGCCCCAGCTATGTGCTGGGTGGCCGAGCCATGGAAATCGTGCACGAGCAACGTGATCTCGAGCGCTACATGCGCGAAGCGGTCAAGGTGTCGCACGATTCACCGGTGTTGCTCGACCGCTTCTTGAACGACGCCATCGAGTGCGACGTGGACTGCCTGCGCGACCCCGAAGGCAAGACCTTCATCGGTGGCGTGATGGAGCACATCGAACAAGCGGGCGTGCACAGTGGTGACTCGGCTTGTTCATTGCCGCCTTACTCCTTGTCTGCCGAGACAGTGAATGAACTCAAGCGCCAATCTGCTGCGATGGCGGGTGCTTTGCATGTGGTCGGTTTGATGAACGTGCAGTTCGCCATCCAACATGTGGACGGCAAAGACGTGATCTACGTGCTGGAAGTCAATCCACGCGCTTCACGCACCGTGCCTTACGTCTCCAAAGCCACAGGCATTCAGCTGGCCAAGGTGGCCGCTCGTTGCATGGCGGGTCAAACACTCGCGTCGCAAGGCATCACCAAAGAAGTCACGCCCCCTTATTTCAGCGTGAAAGAAGCGGTGTTCCCATTCGTGAAATTCCCTGGTGTGGACACTATCCTTGGACCCGAAATGAAGTCCACAGGTGAAGTGATGGGCGTGGGCAAGACCTTCGGCGAAGCTTTTGTGAAGAGCCAGTTGGGTGCAGGAACCAAGCTGCCACGTCCCAAGAAGGCCGATGGCACGCCATCAGGAAAAGTCTTTATTTCGGTTAAAAACAACGACAAAGCGCGTGCCATCGAAGTGGCGCGTCAGTTGGTATCTCAAGGGTTTAGGCTGGTGGCTACCAAAGGAACCGCCAGCGCGATCACCGAAGCGGGCGTCCCTTGTGCCATTGTGAACAAAGTCACCGAAGGTCGACCACACATCGTGGACATGATCAAGAACAACGAAATTGTGCTGGTGATCAACACGGTAGAAGAACGCCGCAACGCGATCGCTGATTCGCGCAACATTCGCACCTCGGCCTTGCTCAACCGCGTCACCACCTTCACCACCATTGCAGGCGCGGAAGCGGCTGTCGAGGGCATGAAGTACATGGACCAGCTGGGCGTGATTTCTGTGCAAGAAATGCACGCCCAACTGGCAGCCTGAACCTTGGCCTGTAGCTCTGTACCGCTGACGGGGTGCAAGGCATAATGCTGACAATGACCGCCGAGTCTCAACGCTCGGCGGTTTGCTTTTGGAGAACCCAACATGTCAACCATCCCGATCACCAAACGTGGCGCTGAAAAACTCAAGAACGAGTTGCATCGGCTCAAAACTGTGGACCGCCCCGGCGTCATACAGGCCATTGCCGAAGCCCGAGCCCAGGGCGATCTGAGCGAGAACGCCGAATACGATGCGGCCAAAGACCGACAGGGCTTCATCGAAGGCCGGATTCAGGAAATCGAAGGCAAACTGTCGGCCGCGCAGATCATTGACCCGGTCTCGGTCGATGCGGGTGGCCGCGTGGTGTTTGGCACCACAGTCGAATTGGAGGACGAGAGCTCGGGTGAGGCCGTAACCTACCAGATCGTGGGTGAGGATGAAGCCGACTTGAAGTTGGGATTGATCAACATCAGCAGCCCCATCGCCCGGGCCTTGATCGGCAAGGAAGAGGGTGATGTGGCTGAAGTGCAGGCCCCGGGTGGCGTGCGCCGTTATGAGATCGTGGGCGTGTCTTACGTTTGAGGCAAAACACAGGCCGTTGTCTAACGGCCTGTGTTGGCGGTGCCAGCCAGATGCGGGCAGTTCGTCCCTCAGTCGTGGCGACCTTTTTTGACCGATTTTTGCTTGGGTTTGGCCCGTTTGATTTGACCTCCCGCGGCCAGACGTTGATTGCCCAGCACACGAACGGTTTTGACTTCAGGTCGTTGCCCACCTCTTGAGCTGTATTTCAAAATTTTGAAATCCCGAGGACCTGCTTTGCGGTCTTCGTCTGTTTCTTTGATCTTTTCAGGCTGAGGTCGCCAGAGGATCAGTAGTTTGCCGATGTGCTGGATGGGCGCGGCGCTGAGTTGGTCGGCCAGTTGGGCGAACATGGCTTCACGTGCTGCACGGTCATCGCCCAGCACGCGGATCTTGATCAGGCCATGGGCGTTAAGGGCCGCTTCGGTTTCCTTGACGACGGCAGGGGTCAGGCCATCGCCGCCGATCATGACGACCGGATCCAGGTGATGGGCATCGGCGCGAAAAACTTTGCGCTCGGCAGGTGTGAGTTGTATTTGGGGCATCCCCGTATTATCCCCGCAAGGACGCAAAAGAATGAAAGTCAAAACCAAAAGTAAAAAGGTCAACAAAGCGTGGTTGAACGACCACGTCAATGACACCTACGTGAAACTGGCCCTGAAAGAGGGTTACCGGGCTAGGGCGGCTTACAAACTCAAGGAAATCGACGAAACCTTGGGCCTGATCCGGCCCGGCCATTTGGTGGTTGACTTAGGCTCTGCCCCCGGCGCCTGGAGTCAATACCTGCGCCGCCGCTTGTCACCCGATGGTGCAGCTATAGGTGAGCTCAATGGCAGCATCATCGCGCTGGATATTCTGCCCATGGAGCCCGTGGAGGGGGTGCAGTTCATCCAGGGGGATTTTCGCGAAAACGAGGTGTCCGCCCTGCTAGAAGCAGCATTGCAAGGGCGGCAGGCCGACGTGGTGGTGTCCGACATGGCCCCCAATTTGTCGGGCATCGAATCGTCGGATGCGGCGCGGGTCCAGCATTTGATCGAGCTGGCCGTGGAGTTTGCGCAAAATCACATGAAGCCGCAGGGTGCTTTGGTGGTCAAGGTCTTTCACGGCAGCGGCTATGGCCAGATCGTCAAGATGTTCAAGGAGACCTTCAAGGTGGTCAAGCCAATCAAGCCCAAATCCTCCCGGGATAAATCTTCGGAGACTTTTTTGGTGGGAATGGGTCTGATTCACGGGGCTTGATGTCTTAATTCCGAGCTTTTAGAGGGCCAAAACCCCTCGAATGTGTTGCCGGGGCTTCTGTCAGGCCTAGAATGGGGTCAGTCATTTTTTTCGATTGGAGTCTCTCTTGAATAACCCTTGGTTTTCTAAAATTGCCGTCTGGATGGTGATTGCCATGGTGCTGTTCACCTTGTTCAAGCAATTTGACAACCGTGGCGTCGCAGGTGCGAATGCCATTGGCTATTCGGATTTCCTGGAAGAGGTTCGCAGTAACCGTATCAAGAGCGCCACCATTTCCGAGAGCCCTGGTGGCACTGAAATTGTGGCCATTACCAACGATGACCGCCGCATCAAAACGACAGCGACGTACCTCGATCGCGGTCTGGTGGGTGACCTGATCAGCAGTGGCATCAAGTTTGATGTCAAGCCTCGCGAAGAGGGCTCCTTGCTCATGACCTTGCTGGTCAGCTGGGGCCCCATGCTCTTGCTGATTGGTGTTTGGGTCTATTTCATGCGCCAGATGCAAGGCGGTGGCAAAGGCGGTGCGTTCAGTTTTGGCAAGTCCAAGGCCCGCATGATGGACGAAAACAACAACAACACCACTTTCGCGGACGTGGCTGGTTGTGATGAAGCCAAAGAAGAAGTCAAAGAGGTGGTCGACTTCCTCAAGGATCCTCAACGTTTCCAGAAATTGGGCGGTCGCATCCCTCGCGGTTTGCTGTTGGTGGGGCCTCCCGGAACCGGTAAGACCCTGCTGGCCAAAAGCATTGCAGGTGAAGCCAAAGTACCGTTTTTCAGCATCTCGGGCTCTGATTTTGTTGAGATGTTTGTGGGTGTGGGTGCTTCCCGTGTTCGCGACATGTTTGAAAATGCCAAAAAGAACGCGCCTTGCATCATTTTCATTGACGAAATCGATGCGGTCGGCCGTCAACGTGGCGCAGGCTTGGGCGGCGGCAACGACGAGCGAGAGCAAACCCTCAACCAGATGTTGGTCGAGATGGATGGCTTTGAAACCAATCTGGGTGTGATCGTCGTGGCGGCTACCAACCGCCCGGACATTCTGGACGCTGCCTTGTTGCGCCCCGGCCGTTTTGACCGACAGGTGTATGTGACCTTGCCCGACATCCGTGGTCGCGAGCAAATTCTGAATGTGCACATGCGCAAAGTGCCCATTGGCCAAGACGTGAACGCGGGCGTGATCGCGCGCGGTACGCCCGGCATGAGCGGTGCCGATCTGGCCAACCTTTGCAACGAAGCGGCCTTGATGGCGGCACGTCGCAACGCCCGCGTGGTGGAGATGGTCGATTTCGAAAAAGCCAAGGACAAGATCCTGATGGGCCCTGAGCGCAAGAGCATGGTCATGCCTGAGGAAGAGCGGCGCAACACGGCTTATCACGAAGCAGGTCACGCCCTCATCGGCAATCTGCTGCCCAAGTGCGATCCGGTGCACAAGGTCACTATCATTCCCCGTGGACGAGCCTTGGGCGTGACGATGAGCTTGCCCGAGAAGGACCGTTACAGCTTCGACAAGGAATTCATGCTCAACCAGATCAGTATGCTGTTTGGTGGGCGCATTGCCGAAGAAGTCTTCATGAACCAGATGACTACAGGTGCCAGCAACGATTTTGAGCGTGCCACCTCCATTGCTCGCGACATGGTCATGCGTTACGGCATGACCGATGCTTTGGGCCCCATGGTTTATGCTGAAAACGAAGGCGAAGTGTTTCTCGGTCGCTCGGTTACCAAAACCACCAACATGAGCGAAGCCACCATGCAAAAGGTGGACTTGGAGGTGCGCCGCATCATCGACGAGCAGTACAGCTTGGCCCGTCGTTTGATTGAGGAACACAGCGCCCACATGCACGCCATGGCCAAAGCCTTGCTCGAGTGGGAAACCATCGACAAAGATCAGATTGCCGACATCATGGCGGGTCGTGATCCATTGCCTCCAAAGGACTGGACACCACGAACGCCTCCCTCGGGTGGCGGAAGCGGTGGTGGTACGCCGGTCGTCCAACCTGAACCCGCTACCACAGCGGCCTGAGCGGGTGGACGATGCCAGTTTGAAAACGGGGCCTTCGGGCCCCGTTTTCCATGGCGCCCGCCTTTGCGTTTTCTTTGAAAGTCCGTTGTTACATGCATTGGCAAACCACACGTTTTAAGCTGGAGCTCACTCGCCCTTTGGTCATGGGCATCGTCAACCTGACCCCAGACTCTTTTTCGGATGGCGGCCAGCATGCGCAGTGCTCACAGGCCTTGCAGCATGCCGAGCGGTTGTTGCGAGAGGGTGCAGGCGTTTTGGATGTGGGGGCGG
>Ga0209768_10002802_pt1 | contig 10680 bp, 8 predicted proteins | sample LauGreSBDMM110SD_3_FD_187564 | JGI IMG/M metagenome (GOLD analysis project Ga0209768, IMG submission 187564) | Freshwater lake microbial communities from Lake Michigan, USA - Sp13.BD.MM110.SD (SPAdes) (version 2) | ecosystem: Environmental > Aquatic > Freshwater > Lake | place: Lake Michigan... | reverse complement strand
TCATGGGATAGGTCTTTTGGATGAAAAACGCCCCCTGGGCAGGGGGCATTCAAAAACAAGGGGATTCAGATGTCGAACAGCAAGCGGGCTGGATCTTCCAGCGCTTCTTTCATGGCGACCAGGCCCAAAACAGCTTCGCGGCCGTCAATGATGCGGTGGTCGTACGACATGGCAAAGTAGTTCATCGGACGAACCACCACTTGGCCGTTTTCTACCATGGCGCGGTCTTTGGTCGCATGCACACCCAAAATGGCCGACTGGGGCGGGTTGATGATGGGGGTGGACATCATCGAGCCGAAGGTGCCGCCGTTGGAGATCGAGAAGGTGCCGCCGGTCATTTCTTCCATGCCCAGCTTGCCGTCTTTGGCTTTTTGGCCAAATTCAGCGATCTTCTTTTCGATGTCGGCAAAGCTCATCTGGTCGGCGTTGCGCAAGATGGGCACCACCAGACCACGGGGCGAACCCACCGCGATACCAATGTCGAAATAACCGTGGTAGACGATGTCGTTGCCATCCACAGACGCGTTGAGCACGGGGAACTTCTTGAGGGCGTGCACAGCGGCCTTGACGAAAAAGCTCATGAAACCCAGCTTGCAGCCATGTTCCTTCTCGAAGCGCTCTTGCATCCGCTTGCGCATGTCCATGACCGGTGCCATGTTGATTTCGTTGAAGGTGGTCAAGATGGCGTTGGTGGACTGCGATTGCAGCAGACGCTCGGCCACGCGGGCACGCAGACGCGTCATGGGCACGCGTTGCTCTGGGCGCTCGCCCAAATCAACCGCCGGGCCGGAAACCTGCGGCAAGGCCTTGGTGGGCACACCGGTCGGGATCACGGCGGCAGTCGTTTTGACACCACCGGCCACAGCGGCCAGCACATCGCCCTTGGTCACGCGGCCGTCTTTGCCAGTGCCAGGCACCGAACCAGCGGCCAGGCTGTTGTCAGCCATCAGCTTGGCGGCAGCGGGCATGGCCACACCGGCCATGCTGGTGCTGGCCACTGCGGGTGCAGCGGCGGCAGCTGGAGCTGCAGCGGCAGGCGCTGCTGCGGGCGCGGCAGAGGCCACTTTGCCATCGGTGTCAATGCGGGCGATCAGCTGCTCTGCGGCCACCGTGGCACCGTCAGCCTGGAGTATTTCAGACAACACACCAGCGGCGGGTGCGGGCACTTCGAGCACGACCTTGTCGGTTTCGATCTCGATCAAGATCTCGTCGGCAGCCACGGTGTCGCCGACTTTCTTTTTCCACTGCAGCATGGTGGCCTCGGCCACGGACTCAGACAGTTGGGGAACTTTGACTTCTACGATTGCCATGATTTTTCCGTTATTCGTTTTACGTTAGTAATGTGTACTTGAGGATTGAAGTGAAGGGCCTGGCGCTGAACACTCAGCGCCAGAGGCCGTATCACTTGGTCAGCACGAAGCCCTTGAGTTTGGCAAAGGCCGCCTCAATCAGCGCCTTTTGCTGGTCCTGGTGCAGGTGCGAATAACCCACCGCTGGCGAAGCCGATGCGGCACGACCGGCGTAACCGAGCTTTTGACCAACCTGCATGTTCTCGTGGATGTTGTGCTGGATGAAGAACCAGGCCCCCTGGTTTTGCGGTTCGTCCTGGCACCACACGAGGTCGGTGGCGTTGGGGTACTTTTTCAGCTCGGCCGCAAACGCTTTGTGCGGGAACGGGTAGAGCTGCTCCACACGGATGATGGCCACGTCATCGGCACCCTTGGCCTCGCGGTGCTTCACCAGGTCGTAGTACACCTTGCCCGAGCAAGCCAGCACGCGCTTGACCTTGTCGGCCTTGAGCGTTTTGTTCTCAGGGATCACCGTCTGGAAGCTGCCATGCGTGAACTCAGACACGGGCGATGTCGCGTCCTTGTTGCGCAACAGCGACTTCGGGGTAAAGATGACCAAGGGCTTGCGCAGGTTGCGCACCATTTGGCGACGCAGCACATGGAAAATCTGGCTGGCCGTGGTGGGCTGCACCAGTTGCATGTTGGTATCGGCCGCCAGCTGCATGAAGCGCTCGACACGGGCCGAGCTGTGCTCGGGGCCCTGACCTTCGTAGCCATGAGGCAACATCAAGGTGATGCCGTTGACACGGCCCCACTTGACTTCGCCCGAAGCGATGAACTGGTCGATCACCACCTGTGCGCCGTTGGCGAAGTCGCCAAACTGCGCCTCCCAGATCACCAGGGTGTTGGGATCGTTGGATGCGTAGCCATATTCAAACGCCAGCACCGCTTCTTCGGAGAGGATGGAGTCGATCACGGTGAAGGGGGCTTGGTTGTCGGCAACGTTTTGCAGTGCGACATAAGTGCCTGTATCCCATTTTTCACGCTTTTGGTCGTGAATCACAGCATGGCGGTGAGTGAAGGTGCCACGACCGCAGTCCTCGCCCGACAGGCGCACCGGGTAGCCACTGGCCACCAAGGTTGCAAAAGCCATGTGCTCGCCCATGCCCCAGTCCACCGGGATATCGCCACGGCCCATGGCCGCGCGGTCGTCGTACACCTTTTTGACCAGCTGGTGCGGCGTCACCGACTCAGGGATGGTCGAGATTTTTTCAGCCACGCGCCTCCACTCGGCCAACGGGATGGCGGTGTCACCCGCGTCGGTCCACTTCTTGCCAAGGAAGGGCGACCAGTCCACGGTGAACTTGGTCTTGAAGTTGGTCAAAACGGGGTCGGTGGTGTTCTTGCCCGCGTCGAGTGCGGCGCGATAGGCCTTGGCCATCTCATCGCCGAGGTTGTCGCCCAGGCCTTGCGCAGCCAGTTTGTCGGCAAACAGTTTGCGCGTGCCGGGATGGGCGGAGATTTTTTTGTACATCAGCGGCTGGGTCAACGCGGGTGTGTCCTGCTCGTTGTGGCCGAGTTTGCGAAAGCACACCACGTCCAGCACCACATCCTTGCGGAAGGTCATGCGGTATTCGAGGGCCAACTGCGCAGCCATGACCACGGCTTCGGGATCATCGCCGTTGACGTGCAGCACCGGGGCTTCAACCATCTTCACGATGTCGGTACAAAACACGCTAGAGCGCATGTCCCGCGGGTCGGACGTCGTAAAGCCGATCTGGTTGTTGATGATGATGTGCACCGTGCCGCCCGTGGAATAACCACGGGTTTGCGCCAGAGCAAAGGTTTCCTGATTGACACCTTGGCCACCAAAGGCGGCATCGCCGTGCACCAGCACGGGAAGCACCTGTTTGCCTTGCGGGTCACCCCGGCGGTCCATGCGGGCGCGCACCGAGCCCTCGACCACGGGGTTCACGATTTCCAGGTGTGAGGGGTTGAAGGCCAGAGTCAAGTGGACCGGGCCACCGGCCGTGCTCACGTCGGAGCTGAAACCCTGGTGGTACTTCACGTCGCCGGCAGGCAACTCTTCTGGGGCAGTGTGATCGAACTCGGCAAACATGTCGGCCGGCAACTTGCCCATGGTATTGACCAAAACGTTCAAGCGGCCACGGTGGGCCATGCCGATCACGACTTCCTGCACGCCTTGAACGCCGGCCGATTGGATCAGCTCGTCCATGGCGGCGATGAAGCTCTCGCCACCTTCAAGCGAAAAGCGCTTTTGGCCTACGTACTTGGTGTGCAGGTAGCGCTCCAGGCCTTCAGCTGCCGTCAGGCGGTCGAGGATTTGCTTTTTCTTATCGGAAGTGAAGTTGGGCTTGCTGCGGATGCTTTCGAGCTTTTGCTGCCACCAGCGCTTTTCGGCCTGATCGGTGGTGTACATGTACTCGGCCCCGATCGTGCCGCAATAGGTCTCACGCAGCGCATTCAGCAACTCGCGCAAGGACATGCGGTTTTTGCCGAAGAAAGTGTTGCTGGTGTCAAACACGGTTTCTTGGTCGGCGTCAGTAAAGCCAAAGAAAGCGGGGTCGAGGTCAGGAATATTGGGGCGTTCGGTGCGCTTGAGCGGGTCGAGGTCAGCCCAGCGCTGGCCCACGTTACGGTAGGCGGCGATCAGCTGCTGCGCGGCGGTGCGCTTGCGGCCCATTTCGACATCGGCGCTGGCCATGACGACTTTGGTACCGCCGGACTTGGCGCGCTCGGCAAAGGCATTGATGACGGGCAGGTGCGGCACATCTTTGGCGTTGGAGCCGTCGACTGCGGGAACGTGCTGAAGAGCGTCGAAATATTCGCGCCAGGAGTCAGGAACGCTGCCAGGGTTGGTCAGGTAGTTTTCGTACATCTCTTCGACATACGGGGCGTTGCCGCCGAACAAGTACGTATTGCCTTGATAGGCAGCGTAGACGGAATTAGTCTCGCTCATATTTCGCTGACCTCCGTTTCCCTCTGGGAAACATAAGTTGGGTGATTTTTACCTTCCGCGACACGGCTGAACCGGTTGGCGGATGCGACTGTGGCATGGGAAGGGCCTGAGTACAGCTCACATTGTGCCACGGCTTGTCCAATGTATAACTTACAGGCGACTCTAAAAAAAACGCCCCGGCAAAGCGGGGGCCCTTATTGATTCGTTCCCTTGAAGTCTTGTCTTGAAAAGCCTTCAAAAGATGGCTTTTTGTAGGAGCCCACCTCTGTTGGCAATTGACTGAGCGCGACATATTGGTGCGCCCCACCTCTGGGCAATGAACACTGAACAGGCCTCCTTGTCCGAAATGCAAAGTTCAAAGCTTGCGCACCATCTCGATGTGCGCAATCCCCGCATCTTCAAAAACACCCCCGTGTGGCTCAAAGCCTGAGTGTTTGTAAAAGCCTTCAGCGCTGCATTGGGCGTGCAAGATCACCTGGTTGTCGCCCCGGTGCTGCGCCGCGTCCATCAGGGCATGCAGCACGCGGCGGCCCAGATCGCTGCCGCGCATTTGTTTTTTGACGGCCATGCGGCCAATGCGGGATACAACGGGCGCGTGCTGAATCAAGCGGCCTGTGGCCAGGCAAAGGCCCATGCGGTTCAGGGCCACGGCGTGCAAGGCCGTGTCGTCCTCGTGGTCCAACTCCATCTCGACAGGTACTTTTTGCTCCTCCACAAACACCTCGTGGCGAAGCGGGCTGGCCAGTTTCTGGAAATCGTGCCACGAACCCACATGCACCTGCACCATGTCTTCACCGCGCTCAAAGCCTTCGAGCAAGTCGCGCAAGGGCGCCGGGATGGGCTGGCTCTTTTTGGCCACCGAGTCGGCGTACACATAGACCATCTCGCTGGTGATCAGCAATTGATCGCCCCGAAAAATCGCCCCGGAAAACGTCATGGACGAGTTGCCGATTCGGTCGCAGCGCATGCACACATCGAGAAAATCATCCATCTCGGCGCTGGCGTGGTACTCCAGGCTGGCCTTTTTGACAAACAAATCACCGCCCAGCTGGTGCATGGTCTCAGCGTAAGGCATGGCCAGTTGCCGCCAGTATTCGGTCACGGCGGTGTCGAAATACATGAGGTAGTGACCGTTGAAGACGATCTTTTGCATGTCCACCTCGACCCAGCGCACGCGCATGCGGTGAGACAAACGGAAATCTTGGCGTTTCATGAAAAGCTCCTATTTAAAAAGAAGTCCTGCAAGCTTGGGCAGGTCAACGATTTGTTGTGTTGTCATCCCCGGCTTGACTGGGTATCCATGACTTCAAAGGCTGCCCTCAAAGCCCGGCCCGCATCGGCGTGCGCTTGCAAGGCGTCGGGAATAGCGCGGCCCATGGTAATAAAACCGTGGACCACGCCTTTGTAAATTTCCAAATTGACAGCCACACCCGCCATGCGCAGCGTGTCGGCATACTGAACTCCCTCGTCCACCAACGGGTCGCATTCGGCCAAACCGATCCAAGCCGGGGCCAGGCCCGCGTGGTCAGGGGCGTTCATGGGCGCGAAACGCCAGTCTCCACGATCGGCTTCGTCGATGTAGTTTGCAAAAAACCAGTCGATCGTGCCCTTGTCGAGCATGAAGCCTTCTGCAAACGTGTGGTGCGAGGCGGTGTTTTGCCGAGCGATGCAGCCGGGGTAAAACAGCAACTGCAGGCACAGTGTCAGTCTTGAATCACGGGCCATCAGGGCGCACACCGTGGCCAAAGTGCCACCTGCGCTGTCGCCACCCACAGCCAATCGCGTGGTGTCCAAGCCCAGCGATTGGCCATGCTGCTGCAGCCAGTTCAGGGCGTCCCAGCTGTCATGGACGGCTGTCGGAAATCTGTGCTCGGGGGCCAGTCGGTAATCGAGCGACACCACGGCGCAATGGCCTTGTCGTGAGAGTTGGCGGCACAACACGTCGTGGGTCGTCAAGCTTCCCACCGAGAAACCGCCACCGTGGATGTAGAGCAGTACGGGCAATGCGACATCGCTTCGCGGGGCATACAAACGGGCGGGCATGGCGTGGCCATCACGGGCAGGCAGGGTGATGTCCTCCAACCGATCCACCTGCGGGGCGGGCTGCAGGTCCAGCATGGGCCCGCCGATGTCGTAAAACTCACGCGCCTGCGCAGGCGTCATGGCGGCCATGGGAGGGCGGCCTGCGCGGTGCACCCGCTCGATCAGGTTGCGCGTGGCGGCGTTCAGCAAGGCGCGGGGGTTGTTGTGGTGGCTGCTCATGTGTGTGTGGGTTATCGATGCCATCAGGGCTGGGCGGCAGAGGCATAAGCGAACAAGGGTGACAGCCCCGGCGAGGCAACAGCGCCTTCCTGCATCAAAATGGGCTTTCATCGTACAACGCCCCGCCACGCTGTTCTGTCACTTCCGAACCGGGCCCTCTGATTGGAGTTTTCGCATGTCTTTCATCAATTACGTCACCCAGATCCAGATCGACTTTGGCGCCGTCAAGCTGCTGCAGGCCGAATGCGAGCGCGTGGGCATCCGCAAACCGCTGATCGTGACCGATGCGGGCGTCAAAGCCGCTGGCGTGCTGCAAAAAGCACTGGACGCGCTGCCCGGCTTGCCCGTCACCGTGTTTGACCAAACCCCTTCCAACCCCAATGAAGCTGCCGTGCGCGCTGCAGCGGCCATGTACCAACAGCATGGCTGTGACGGTCTGATTGCGGTCGGTGGAGGCTCGGCGATCGATTGCGCAAAAGGCGTTGCGATTGCCGTCAGCCACGAAGGCCCACTGAAAACCTACGCAACAATAGAAGGCGGCTCGCTCAAGATCACCGACCGCGTGGCCCCCATCATCGCCGTGCCCACCACCAGCGGCACCGGCAGCGAGGTGGCCCGGGGCGCAATTTTGATTCTGGACGACGGCCGTAAAGTGGGCTTTCACAGCTGGTTCATCGTGCCCAAAGCCGCCATTTGCGACCCCGAACTGACCTTCGGATTGCCGCCCATGCTCACGGCTGCTACCGGCATGGACGCCGTGGCGCACTGCATGGAAACCTTCATGGCCGCGCCCTTCAACCCCCCTGCGGACGGTATCGCGCTGGATGGCCTGGCCCGGGGCTGGGCCAATATCGAGCGCGCCACAAGCAACGGCCAAGACCGTGAAGCACGCCTGAACATGATGAGTGCCAGCATGCAGGGGGCCATGGCTTTCCAAAAGGGGTTGGGCTGCGTGCACTCGCTCAGCCACAGTTTGGGCGGTGTAAATCCACGCCTGCACCATGGCACATTGAACGCCATGTTTTTGCCTGCAGTGGTGAACTTCAACGCGGCGGCTGAATCGGTGCAAAAAGAAAACCGCCTGAACCGCATGGCTCAGGCCATGGGCTTGCAAAGCGGCTCAGACATTCCGGACGCCATCCGGGACATGTGCGCCCGATTGGGCCTTCCTGCAGGGCTGGGCGCGATGGGTGTGACCGAAAACCTGTTTGATGCCGTGATCACCGGCGCGCTGGCGGACCACTGCCACAAGACCAATCCGCGCATCGCCTCGGCCGATGAATACCGGGACATGTTGATCTCGAGCTTGTGATCCGCGTGAAGTCACACACGACCGGATCGGGAGGCCTTTTTATCAGCCAACTTGGCCTTGGCTTTTGATCTCGCCTGCGCCTTGGCCAAATGTCCACGCAAAGCAGCGTCCCAAGACGACCGTGCCCAGCGCACCGCCTCGCTGGGCTCGTCAAAGATCGCATCCGGCGCAGCCCAATAGGACAGCGCCACCTCTTTGCCCTTCATGGCGTAAGAAAAGGGCGCAAGGCCGAGCGCCTCAAACTCTGGCCGGTTGACTTCATCGGTCTTGAGATACAGCCGCTGGTCCATCACGATGGCGAACATCAGACCCTCGTGGTAAAGGCCATGGCCGCCAAACATCCGGCGGGCTGACACCGGGGCCCAATCTTCCATCAGCTCTTGCACAAAGGGAATGAAATCGCTCATGAGCGGAATCGGTTTCAGGGCGCGTTGTGGCTGGGCATCTTGGCACCCACATGCAACTCGCCCCGCGCTTGAGCCAGCTCGACCTGGCGCTGGCGTTCGGCCAGTTTTTCTTTTTGCTCCGGCGTGCGTTGGTCGTGACAGTAGGCGCAGCTCACGCCCAACACGTAATGCGGTGATTGCATGTCCTGCTCACTCAGGGGCCAGCGGCACGAGCGGCAAAGATCGTGGTGGCCCAACCCCAAGCCGTGGCCCACGCTCACGCGCTCGTCAAACACAAAGCATTCGCCTTCCCAAGTGCTTTGCTCTGGCGGAATTTCTTCCAAGTACTTGAGGATGCCGCCTTCGAGGTGATACACCTCGTCAAAACCGCGCATTTTCATGAGTGCGGTGGATTTTTCGCAGCGGATACCGCCTGTGCAAAACATGGCCACCTTGGGTTTTTTGACCGCGTCCGTTTTAAGGTTTTCCTGCGTGTCCAGCCAGGCGGGCAGTTGAACAAAGTTCTTTATGTTCGGGTTGACCGCGCCCTTGAAGGTGCCTATGGCCACCTCATAGTCGTTGCGCGTGTCGATGACCACCACATCCGGGTCGGCCAGCAAGGCGTTCCAATCAGCGGGTTTGACGTACTGGCCCACCGTTTTGTTCGGGTCCAACTCGGGCACGCGCAAGGTCACAATCTCTTTTTTGAGCTTGACCTTCATGCGGGTGAACGGTGGCTTGGGGCTCCACGACTCCTTGTGCGGCAAGCTGGCCAGACGCGGATCGGCGTGCAAAAACGCCAGCACGGCGCGGATACCTGCTTCGGGCCCGGCAATCGTGCCGTTGATGCCTTCGTGCGCCAGCAGCAGCGTGCCTTTGACCTCGTTGGCCTCGCAACAGGCTTGTAAAGGCGCTTGCAGGTCGACGAAGTCGGGCAAATCGACGAATTTGTAGAGGGCGGCGGTCAGAAAAAGGGGTTCGGTCAACATGCCGTGATTATCCGCTTTGGCATCAGGGTTATGCCGCATAAGTGGTCAAAACCACATCAGCCGCCTCTTGGCGCAGCGGAATCAGGGCTTGGTAGGCTGCAGACACATGCCAGCCCTCGGCATCACCCAACGAAGGAAAACGGATCACCACGATGTCGGGGTGAAGGTTCACGCCCGAAAACGACTGAACCTGTTCACCCCGGAACACAAGTTCTCCGCCAAATGGCAGCAAGGTGGCCAAGACCTGAGCCCGGTATTGCGCCCACTTGTCTGGATTTCTAACGGTCATTTGACCGACAACATAAGCTTGAGACATGAGCGCTCCTTACAAGGGTTGAACCATGGAAGAGGTAGGGTTCTGCAACCAATGGCTGAACTCATCTGCCAATTGCTGACTGGCCAGGGCTGCCGCAGACCAAACCTTGACGCGCCCCGCTAAATCGCGGTCGTAGGTTATGAAGTCTTTGCGGTCAGGCAGTTTGCTGCCCGGCAAGGTTTTGACCCACTCGGGGTTGGGTGCCAGGACGATGGTGTTGTCTAAAAATGGGGTTGCCCCGTGCCGCCACTTGAGCGCTTTGTCCAGCCAGCCAGGCACCACGTTTTGCTGAAAGTGCGGGTAGAGCACGATGGAACGGTCAGGCCCTTTTGTGGGTGCGGTCCAGTTCAGGTGCAGGTGGTAGTCGGTGATGCCGCCGTCCCAATAAGCGCCAGCAGGCGCGCCAGGGATGTCGTGCACGGCTTTCAGCGCGAAAGGGATGGCGCAACTGGCTTGCAGCGCTGGCATGAAGTTGCCTTCTCTCAGGTTCACAGCGCGGGTTCGAAAGTCTTGCGTGCCAAAAGGTAAGCTTGCCCCTTGCCCTGAAAACACCACCCGCTCCAGCCAGCCGCCCAGGGCGCGGCGGTGCACTGCGTTGCTCAAAAAAGCACCGGCATAGCCCAGCGGCATGGTGACCGGGTTTTCGCGGCGCAAAATGTGCCGCCCGTGCGAAGTGACGATGTGCAGTTTGTAACGCGGATGGCTCAGCACTTCAGCGATGCGCCCGCCATAAAAGGCCTGCAGGCTTTCGCCAAAGGCCTCACTCACCTGCTCGGCGCTCACGCGCTTTTGGCCGGGCAAGGGCTCGTAGTGTTGGTGGATGTAGTCGTGTTCCAGCCGCTCGAATGCCGTCACCGAGTCGTTAAGGCAGGCGGTGGCCATGCGCCACGCGCCGATCGATGCGCCCACCAGGTCCACTGGCTGCTGGCTTTGGGTCAGCCACTCACCAAAGATGAAGCGGTCCAAGGGGCCAAGAATCAGCCCCTTGGGACCGCCGGCGGCTGCCGGTATGACACCAATATGCTCAGGTCGCAGTCCGTGTTCACGGATGTGGACCTTCGCCTTGGGACCTGCGTGAATGTAAAGGGCTTGCATGGAGTTTAGTTTTTGAGGCCTTGCAGTTTGGCAAAGGCGCTGGCCATGGCC
>Ga0209768_10002801_pt1 | contig 10680 bp, 17 predicted proteins | sample LauGreSBDMM110SD_3_FD_187564 | JGI IMG/M metagenome (GOLD analysis project Ga0209768, IMG submission 187564) | Freshwater lake microbial communities from Lake Michigan, USA - Sp13.BD.MM110.SD (SPAdes) (version 2) | ecosystem: Environmental > Aquatic > Freshwater > Lake | place: Lake Michigan... | reverse complement strand
AGATGCCGAAACAGAGTCTCTTCGATTAGTTAAAGAATACTTTGGTTATTCCGATTCTAAGGCAATTGATGCCCTAGATATATTGACGGAAGACCAGTTGGTAATGATAAAAGAAAAATTATACAAAGGTGGAAAATAATGACTGTCGAATTGATTTATTACGACTGGACGGCTGAGTCCATGCTTGAAGTGATGTTACCAGAGCCAGACAACTTTTTAAAGATTCGAGAAACTCTTACTCGAATCGGTATTGCGTCTCGTAAAGAAAACAAATTATTTCAATCCTGCCATATTTTACATAAGCAGGGTAGATACTTTATAGTACACTTCAAAGAATTGTTCGCTCTTGATGGGAAAGAATCTAACATCACGAGTGGTGATATTGAGAGAAGAAATGCTATTGCTGGTTTGCTTCAAGATTGGGATCTATTAAAGATACTAAATAATTCACAAGCAGACAACAAAGCATCTTTGTCTCAAATTAAAGTAGTCTCTTTTAAAGAGAAACCCGATTGGGAACTTGTTCCCAAATATAACATAGGAAAGAAATTAAAATGATTAAACTTGAACTTGAAATTAATGAAGTGAACACTATTCTTGCAGTGTTGGGTAAACATCCGTTCTCGGAAGTTGTTGAATTGATCAGCAAGATCAAACAACAAGGTGACCCACAAGCACAAGTAATTGCTGCTGCTGATGCTGCTACTGCAGTAACAGATGTAGAAGTAAAGAATCCACCGACTGAATAAGGATTATCGTTAGTCTAAAATAATGATTCTCTTTAGTGTATTATTTGCCTTTGGGAATAAATATAAGTGTCCGTCTTGGACATAACATGGAGAAATAATTATGTGGACTAAACCAGAAGCAGTAAACATGAGATACGGATTTGAAATCACTATGTATGTGATGACTCGTTAAAGAATTCACCTTAGGACCACTAAGTTACGAATCGTTTTAAAGCAGACATGACGTACGATGTCGCTGGAGTTGTAACCAGCATCTGATATGCCTTCGGGATATCAATTTTATTTAACTCGCTTAATAGGAGAAGCACAAATGGTAAGACAATTCATTCCCTCAATTTTTGGTGAACACTTCAAAGACTTTGATAAGGTGTTCGTAGGTTTCGATGACCAGTTCTCGAAGATGCAAGTTCTTCATGACGAACTAACCAAAAACATTCCCAACTATCCTCCATTCAATGTTCGCAAGAACGGTAATACCTACACGATTGAAATCGCTGTGGCAGGTTTCGCACAAAACGAAGTCGACATTACTATTGATGGTGGTAAGTTAATCGTTAAGGGTAACTCTGAATCAACTGACCCAGAGGGTACTGATTACTTGTTCAAAGGTATTGGCATGCGTGCGTTTACTCGTGTATGGGCTATCGGTGACCAGTATGAAGTTAAGGATGCTGAACTGTTCAATGGTATATTAAAGATCGCTCTCGATCAATTGATCCCAGAAGAACAGAAAGCAAAGAAAGTTCCAGTGAAAACTAAGGGACAAAAATCATTCTTACAGGAGGACGCATATGATAAAGCTGCTGAAACATTGTAAACAATTTTTTGTCCTTATGCTTGAAGCACTTGTTGAGGCTCGCAAAGCCAGAGCCGATGCGATAACAAAGGGTATCGGAAGATAAACAAATAATCATACAAACAGGGAGAGTTTCGGCTCTCCCTAAATACTTGTATGAAAGCAAAACTATCTCACAACATGATATCTTTCGTCACAGTTCGTCGTGGCGACTGGATATTAAAAATATCTGTTTACAAAAATAAACAGATAATGTTAGTTGCACAGCATTGTTATGATTTTGAAAGAACTTTTATTTCATTCTTTACTGACCAAAACATTGCAGCAGATTTTATTGAACAACTTGTCACAGAGGATTGAATGAGAGACATTAAAGTATTTAAATTGATTAGTGGTGAAGAACTTATTGCCAAAGTAGAATCAACTGGTTATGGATTTGAATGTGAAACGATCGCAACAATTTTAATGCAGCAGACTAAAGAAGGTGTTGGTTTGGCATTGATGCCATACATGCCTTACTCAGAAGGAATTGTGAAACTCCACAGACATTCCATTGCTTCAGAAGGAACACCATCGACCAAAATGGTCAACGAATTCAACCGATTATTCGGTTCAGGGATAGAAATCGCTCCAGCGTCTGCTCTAATCGGTCTGTAACCCTCTCTAGCTCTCTCCAGCCCTCCCTCCAAACCCTCTCTCGTAGAGGGTTTTCCACATTCTAAACCCCTGTATCTACAAGGGTTTCTAATCCCCTTAACTCCGTAGGGTTATTAAATTTAGTTGTTGTCTTTAATTGCAAACTGCTGTATAATATAGTCTTAGAAAGTTGAAAAGGAACTGAAAAATGACTGAATTCGAAAGCAAATGCTACGGTATCTCTCAAGATACCATCCGCAAAGAATACATGGGTTCGATTACTGCTCGTCTGAGTGGTTTGGAAATGGTGGCGATGAGTGTTCTTTCTGATGCGCAAGAACTGATGTCCTTCGGTAATGATCAAGCAACTGATCAGGCTCGCAAAAACATCAACATCGCAAAATTCATTCTGTCAGAAATGATGGAAGCACGCATGACTGAAACTGTTTAACTAAAGGAAAATATATCATGTTCTATAAATCAAAATCTGAGATCCGTGCCGAAACCGAAAAACAATTGAAGTTGTTTTTGAAGAAGGGTGGATCGATCGAAGTTGTAAAGGCACGCAAAGCACCAACGCAACGCATGTCTGGTAAAGTTACAAGATCTGGATCCACTGGGACTTCTGGATTTGCGGCTGGATTCCCTCGCAAGAGTTGCATCTAAGTGTTGTCTTTAATTCAGAATTGTGGTATAATAGTAGTATGAAAATCGAAAAGGAACTGCAAATGTCAAACGAATTCAAGTCTTGGGAAGAGATGTCTGTGTTGGAACAAATGCAGTGTCAGTACTGGGACATGTACAAGGATGCATATGGTGTGCGTCCTCGTGGTGTCGATACCAGTGGATGGACTGAGGAAGTATTCATGGCTGAATTCGAATTGCTTGGTAAAGTTATCGAGCAGGAAGAAATTGCTCGCAAAGAATCCGAAGCCCAAGCGATTGTTCGCTTCGAAGATAGTGTGCTCAATCTAATGCACACTGGCACTAATCGTGAACGTGTCATTGCTTGGCTGATGGATGCTGAGGGTGCTAATGGCGACTATGAGTATTTCTGTTTTACGCAAGGTCTGCCCTATGGTTACTTCAAGGAAGTTGCATGATTCTCGCTAGAGAACTCACTCAGTGGGATGCAGGTACGGTATGTAACCATACCTACATCATGACTGAATCCATGGACAAAATCTTTGGTTACTTCAAACGAAATAATCCCAAAGACTTTATGATGTTCAAGAATCCAATTCGTATTGATACACGCTATCGTAAATTCAAAGTCATGAAACGTAACATGTACTTCAAAGGACAGAAGCCAACCCATAGAATCTGGGAAGTTAAAGGAACTAAAGACCATGTGTATACTGTAGAACAATCAGAGCATGGCATGTATTGTAGTTGTATCGGTTTTAAATATCATAGTAAGTGTAAACATATTGATGGAGTATTGAATGAACATAAATGAATTTCTAAACAGTCTCGCTGAAAATGCCTCACGCAATTTCAAGATCGACCAATTAAATACACAGAGCGATAACGAAACTCTGCGTGAGGTAATTCGGCTAGCACTGGATCCATTTACTCAATTCTATCAACGAAAGATTCCTGAGTATACCACTGGCTCAAAACCAACGAGTCTCGATCAAGCCATGCTTGCATTGTATGACTTGAAGGAAAGAGTCGTGACTGGTAATGCAGCAATTGAATATCTCCGTATGCTTCTTTCAACCGTATCAGCTGATGATGCTAAGGTACTGGAGAGAATCATCTCCAAAGATTTGAAGTGTGGAGTTGATGTATCGACTGCCAACAAAGTTTGGTCTCATTTGATTCCTGAATATCCATGCATGTTATGCAGTCCATTCGAACAGAAGTTGGTTGACAAGATTAAATTCCCAGCCTATGCTCAGATGAAGATGGATGGCATGCGCTTCAATGCAATTGTCCGTGATGGTAAGGTAGAATTCCGTAGCCGAAATGGTAAACAGATTCTGTTGTTGGGTAATCTCGAAGCAGAGTTTGCTGCACTTGCTGGTAATATTGATTGTGTATTTGATGGTGAATTACTTGTGATGCTTGAGGGTGATCATCAGTTTGCAGATCGTCAGACTGGTAATGGTATCCTCAATAAAGCAAACAAGGGAACAATCTCTGCCAAAGAAGCAGCACTGGTTCATGCAACTGTTTGGGATTTGATTCCATATGTTCAATTCATTGATGGCTATTGTCAGACTCCATACTCAAAACGATACTCTACTCTGCAAGCAATTATAGCAAAACAAAAAGCAGATGGTAAAAAGATTTGGAATGTGACATCAACCATTGTGGAAACATTGGAAGAAGCACAAGAGATTTTCCAAGGTTATCTTGCAGAAGGATTTGAAGGTATCATTCTTAAGGATGGCGCTGGTGTTTGGGAAGACAAACGAAGCAAGACTCAGATTAAATTCAAAGGTGAATTGGAATGCGATCTTAAGATTGTTGCAGTCGAAGAAGGTAAAGGTAAAGCAGTAGGTATGCTTGGTGCAATTATCTGTGAATCTGCAGATGGAATTGTAAAGGTAAATGTAGGATCTGGTTTTAATGATGTGCAACGAAAGCAATATTGGAAAGAAAATTTAGTTGACAAAATCGTGGCAGTGAAGTATAATAGTCGTATCAAGAACAAAGCTGGAGAAGAATCTTTGTTCCTTCCAGTGTTCATTGAACTGCGTGATGACAAAGATGTTGCAGATAAATCAAAGGTGATAAAATGAAAGTAGTAATCAATAGATGTTTCGGTGGTTTCGGTATCTCAAATATCGCATTCGAGAAGTTGCTTGACCGAAAGGGTATTGCATTCGATAAAGTGCCAGCCAAGTTTCCAATTCGTGGAAACGACTCAGACTATTACAAAGCAGGTAGTGAACAATCTGATGCTACATACATAAGTGAGTATGAGTTCTATGAACAACGCAATGATCCAGATTTGATTGCTGTGATTGAAGAGATGGGTAAGGATTCATGGGGTTGGGCATCAGAACTAGCAATCGTGGAAATTCCAGATGATGTTGATTGGCACATCAGCGAATACGATGGACTTGAACATGTGGCAGAAACACATAGGACTTGGTCATGAAAAGAGAATTAGACGAAGCACTGTGTGCAAAGTATCCGCTGATCTTCAAAGATCGTAATGCGGATATGCACACCACAGCCATGTGTTGGGGACTTGATTGCGGTGATGGATGGTATAACATCATCGATGTTCTTTGTGGTAAATTGTGTAGTGAATACTATGCAGCAAAGAGTCGTTATGAATTCATCAAAGATAAAGTTGGCGAGAAGATGTATGGTGGCTCTGGTGATACTATCACACAAGGTGAGATCGATCTCCGTAAACAAATTATGGATGAAGAAGCGAGTAAGGTTCCAGTTGCTTCTCAGGTAAAAGAAAAGTTCGGTGGACTTCGATTTTATGTTCAGGCTGCAACTGATAAACACTATCAGTATATTTCTTTTGCAGAGTCTATGAGTCATCGTACATGCGAACAATGTGGTGCTCCAGGAAAAACATACACTAATGGTTGGCATCAAACACTATGTGATATTCATGCAGAAATGCATGGTAAAACAGAAGAGTATGAATCTGAGGGAGATGAATAATGTTTTATGGTAAAGACTCTATTGAAGAACAATTCAATATAATCAAAGATAAAATGTCACAACAAGAACTGTTTATCTTTGTACCAATGCCATCTTATAAAGAAGGTGATAGATGGACTGATGAATTTCGCATTCGTGATGGATATACTAAACTTGCCGATGGTTCATGGGTAACTATTCATAAGATGACTACATATATTGATTCTATTCATAAAAACACTATAGATTTATATGAACAGTATCAAAAATTACTTGGTGACTTAGATTCAGCAAGACGACAAAAGAGTGAGATGGAATTTGGTCTGCGCCATGCGCAGAAATCTTTGAACACAGCAATGACAATGAAAGGTAATACTGATGAGTAAAGAATATATTGATATGTTGAAACAAGAACGACAAGTTCTGCTTGATCGTTACGATCCAGACAGTGAGGGTACTGGTCATTTCAATACTGCTGTTAGAGTATTGACTAATCGTATTCAAGAGTTGGAAACACCATCTAAAATTAAAGAAGGTTCTGTGTGGGTAATGGTTGAAGCAATTCAATCATATCGTATGCGTTACATGGTCGAAGCACCTGCAACTAATCCAGAGTATGCCATGGATGATGTTACTTGCAATGATGCCAAAGAGTTTTCTCAATTGGCATTACCAGAAGTGATTACATCACATCGTGTTCTTACTGAAGATGAAGCCATTGCTCTTTGTGATATTGATAATGATTATACTGCTGGTTGGACTAAAGAGCAAAAGATCAAATCATTCTTCACTAAAGAAGGTGAAGGCAAAGGATTCTAATGTTCATGTTCGATGTGGAAACGCTGGGAGTAGAATCCAACTGTGTGGTTCTCTCTGCAGCTATGGTTCACTTTGATCCAGAGAAACGACCAACCTATCAAGATCTATTGGACAATGCATGCTTTGTAAAGTTCGATGTGAAGGAACAGATAAGTGTTGGTCGTACTGCATCAAAGTCTACGCTTGAATGGTGGAAGGGTCAGCATGAATACGTTCGCAAGACTTCACTTGATCCATCTCGTGAAGACATGACTGTAGAAAATGGAATGCAAAAGTTCTATGATTACATGAAGCAATTCCCAAATGCTGACAAACAAACTATGTGGGCGAGAGGTTCATTAGATCAGATGGCGATTGATTCGCTTGCTGTTAAATTTGCCTTGCAAGAAATCACAGGGTATAATATGTGGAGAGATGTCAGAACTGCAGTTGACATTATGTTTGGAACCACGAATGGCTATGTAGAAGTGGATCATCCTCTCTTCAAACGACATGAAGTTATCAAGCACCATCCTGTCCACGACTGCGCACTAGACGCAATGCAACTTATGTATGGAAAACAAGTTTAATGGATTTTTACACCAGCGTCCACCCAGTGGGCGACAAGATCCTCGTTAGAGGATATCAAAATGGTAGGGCATATCAGCGTAAGATAGATTTCTATCCTACGCTTTTTGTCACTTCTAAGGTTGACTCAAAATGGAAGACTCTGGAAGATACATTCGTTGATGAAATAAAACCTGGAGGTATCCGTGAGACTCGTGACTTCCTTAAACGCTACGAAGGTGTTGAAGGATTCCCAGTTTACGGTAACACCAACTACGCATATCAATATATCAGTGACACTTACGAAGACGATGTCAACTGGGATATGGAACAGATTAAAGTCTACACTATTGACATTGAAACTGAAACTGAGAATGGATTTCCAGATATCAAGTCTGCCAATGAAGAGGTTCTTCTAATCACCATTAAGGATCTTCAATCCAAGAAGGTTGTTACCTTTGCTCAAACAAAGTATGGTGAGTATAAGTCTACTCGTTCTGATGTTACCATGATCAACTGTCGTGACGAACAACACATGCTCAAAGAGTTTATGATTTGGTGGCAGGGTAACTATCCAGATGTCATCACTGGTTGGAACACAGACTTCTTTGATAATGTTTATTTGATTCATCGTATTCAGCGAGAGTTGGGCGATACATTTGCCAACAAGATTAGTCCATGGGGTTATGTCAATCAACGAAAGACTTTCATTAAAGGTAATGAAGAGATTCACTATGACATTCTAGGTATTTCTCAGCTGGACTATCTCGAACTTTATAAGAAATATACATATACAAAGCAAGAGTCATATCGTTTGGATTACATTGCGCAAGAAGAATTGGGCGACAAGAAGAAAGAGAATCCAGGAAATGACTTCAAAGATTTCTATACAAACTACTGGAAAGACTTTGTTGAGTATAACATTCATGACGTAGAGTTGGTTGACAAACTCGAAGACAAGATGCGTCTGCTTGAGTTGCATCTGACCATGGCATACAATGCGAAGATTAATCCTGAAGATGTTTACTCTCAGGTTCGTATGTGGGACACTATCATTTACAATCACCTGCGTAAGAAAGGTATTGTCATTCCAGCAAAGACTTACTCTGGAAAAGATTCACAGTTCGAAGGTGCTTATGTAAAAGATCCAATGATTGGTATGCACAAGTGGGTTGTTTCCTTTGACCTTAACAGTCTGTATCCTCACTTGATTATGCAGTATAACATCAGTCCAGAAACTCTTACATCCGAGAAGTTGTCAGTCACTGTTGACAAGTTACTCAACAAAGAGATTGATACAGATTATCTAAAACGAAGAAACCTCGCCATGACTGCGAATGGTTGGACATATCGCAAAGACATCAAAGGGTTTATGCCTGAGTTGATGGAGGAGATGTATATCAATCGTTCCAAGTTTAAGAAACAGATGTTGAAGATTGAACAGGAATATCAAAACGATAAGACTAAAGTTCATCTGCTAAAAGATATTAGTCGACTCAACAACCTACAGATGGCAATGAAGATTGCTCTCAACTCTGCTTATGGTGCGATGGGTAATCAATACTTCCGCTACTTTGATATTCGTATGGCAGAGGGTATTACGACTTCTGGTCAGTTGTCCATTCGTTGGATGGCAAACAAGTTGAATGCATTCCTTAACAAGACTCTCAAGACAGAGGGTCAAGACTTTGTGATTGCGATTGACACTGACTCGATTTATCTTACACTCGAACATCTCATCGAGAAAGTCTGCGAAGGTAAAAACACTGAGCAGAAAATCAAGTACATGGATAAAATATGTGAAGAGGTTTTCCAGCCATTCATTGATCAGGGCTACACCGAACTGTCAGATTATATGAATGCTTATAGTCAGAAGATGGTCATGAAGCGAGAAGTTCTTGCAGACAAAGCCATCTGGACTGCAAAGAAACGATATATCATTAATGTACACAACTCAGAAGGAGTTCAGTTCGCCAAACCTAAGATAAAAGTTATGGGTCTTGAGATGGTTAAGTCATCTACACCTGCGATTATTCGTGGAAAGTTGCGTGAATCACTTCAGGTTATTCTCGCAGGGGATGAAAAAGATCTACATACATATGTTATGGAGTTTAGAAAAGAATTTGACAAATTACCGATCCAAGAGATTGCTTTCCCTAGAGGTATAAATGGATTGAAGCAGTATGCTGGCTCTCCGATTTATACCAAGGGTACACCAATCCATGTTCGTGGCGCATTGTTGTTCAATCATCATTGTAAACGTATGGGTGTTGACAAGAAGTATCAACCAATCCGTGATGGAGATAAGATTAAGTTTGTGTACGTGCGGACTCCGAATCCGCTGCAGGAAGATGTGATTGCATTCCCACAGGTGTTACCAAAAGAGTTTAAATTAGAATCATACATAGATTATGACAAGATGTTTGAGAAGGTATTCCTCGATGCATTACAGATTGTCATTGAACCACTAGGCTGGAAGACTCAAGAAGAAAGTTCATTGGAGGACTTCTTTGGCTAACATTAGAGTTATCAAAAAAGGTATCAATGTTTCTAAGATACTGAATCAGCTGCAACAATACCCAGCTGATTGGGGTGCTCAGAAAGACATTGAAGGTGTGCATGATTTAGTTAATGAGTATGGATTCCCTGCAGTGCAAGCAGGTGTTCTTCAATTAAAACTCGGTGCTGTAAAAGACCTAAATCAATATGTAGGTGACAGTGAAGTATCTGTAGAAACACCAGCGTATAATAGACACACAGAGATTGTAGGATTCTTAAAACGCAACTTTAAGAAGTTTGATAGATGTGGATTCCTTTCACTACCGATTGGTGGAGAAGTTGGACAGCATATTGATATTGGTAGTTACTACCAAACAAGAGATCGATACCATCTTGCAATACAGGGTTCATATGTTTACACTGTTGGTGGAGAATCTGTAAAGATCGATGCAGGTGATCTAATATGGTTTAATAATAAACTGTCGCATGGAACTAAGAATGTTGGTGATGTAGTTCGCATTACATTTGTGTTTGATATTCCACATTCCAAGAACAATCCATAGTTGCCTTACAACAAAAGTTATTGTATAATAGGAGATATAAATGAAGATATTAAAATTTTATGCTGATTGGTGTGGTCCATGCAAAGGACTTACAATGATTATTAATGGTGCAAAAGATAAGATTGATATTCCAATTGAGGAATATGATATTGATAATGAGATGATGATGGCTCAAGAATATAAAGTTCGATCTGTTCCAACTATGGTTTTAGTTGATGACACAGGAAGAGAAATCAGACGACAAGTTGGCATGGTTACGGAAGAGAAATTACTAGAATTCCTGAAAGGTTAATATGGCAAGCATACTAGAAAAAATTAAAAAGAACTCAACTATCAAAGACTCTGCGATTCTATCTGAATCAAAGTTCTTTAAGAAGAAGGATATGATTCCTACTTCTGTTCCAATCATCAATGTGGCTTTATCTGGTCGTCTTGATGGTGGACTCACTCCAGG
>Ga0209768_10002799_pt1 | contig 10683 bp, 11 predicted proteins | sample LauGreSBDMM110SD_3_FD_187564 | JGI IMG/M metagenome (GOLD analysis project Ga0209768, IMG submission 187564) | Freshwater lake microbial communities from Lake Michigan, USA - Sp13.BD.MM110.SD (SPAdes) (version 2) | ecosystem: Environmental > Aquatic > Freshwater > Lake | place: Lake Michigan... | reverse complement strand
CCAGGCAAGCGGGGTTCGATTCCCCGTGGCTCTTCCATTTGTTTAGTGTTATCAAGGTATCGTGTAGGGACGCTTACACTATTCGGGTCAAAGCTGCCGGCGACTGATCCTAAAATAACTGCATCGGCATTGAGTATGTTTAGCGACTATCTCAGAATTTGCACGATAACACTAAACAAATGGAATATTATGTAGCGGTGGCAGAGAGGCCCATTGCACCGGATTGCAAATCCGAAAAACCGTGAGTTCAAATCTCACCCGCTACTCCACAAAATAAGCACCGTTAGCTCAGTTGGTTAGATCGCCGGCCTGTCACGTCGGAGGCCAGGGGTTCGAGTCCCCTACGGTGCGCCATATTATCGAAGCTTGGCAGAGTCCGGTTTATTGCAGCAGTCTTGAAAACTGCCGGATCAGAGATGGTTCCGTGAGTTCGAATCTCACAGCTTCGGCCATACTAAATAGTTCAGTGACTCATTTATTAAACTTATCTTTTACCAAAGTTAGACGTATCAACATAGACCTAGGAACACAATGTAACTTATCGTGTCCCGGGTGTCAGCGTACTCACTTAGTAAATATTGGAAAACTAGTACCGGCAATAATGCCAGTATCTACATTTGCTAAAATAGCCAGTGAAGAAAATAATCTTGATGCAATCACATTTAGTGGAGCATTAAGTGATCCGATATTTTCAACTTCGTTGTTTGGTTGCTTAGAACATGTTAACACGTTGTCCAATAGACCAACATGTGTGTTCAGTACCAATGGTAGCGGTAGAAAAACAGAGTGGTGGGAAAGATTCAGTAGTTTACTTGTTGGCAGGAATGAAGTTGGCTTTGCTATAGATGGCCTAGCTGATACTAATCCTATATATAGGGTAGGATCCAACTTTGATAGTATAATAAACGGAATAACAACTCTAAAGAAATGTTTTGTTACTAACAGTAACCACAAAAACTCCATAGTATGGAGATATGTAGTTTTTGAACATAACTATCATCAAGTCAAAGAAGCATACCAACTAGCTAAAAGTTTAGGAGTTGATAAATTTTATTTGAGAGAAGCTGATCCAAGAACTCCCGCCAACATGAAGTTGATATCAAGGAAGTTTACAGATATCAAGAATGAGATAGAGAGCTATTAATGAAAATATTTCCTAAGTGTCAGTCAGAAGCAGATTTTGCAATAGGTATTACATACGACGGCTATGTAACACCTTGTTGTATTATGACAGGAACAAATTTTCAGCAGATTAAAAACTTACTAGGCAACAAGGTAGAACAGTTACATATTTTAAACGGATCGTTAGACGCTATAAATAACAGCGAAGCAGCATTGATAATAAAACAAAGTTTCGACTCAAACCCAATGAGTACATGTACTTATGTTTGCGGAGCATCAATAAAAGTGGATGAAACTGCGGCAGCTGGAGATTCAAGGCGCATTAAAATAAAACGAGATAGTTAATATGCAAGTATTCAAACACCATGTTATTTTTGACGAAATAACATACGATAGGCAAAAGCTGGAAAACTTTGTCAATAGATTTATTGACAACACCAGTGATTTTTCCGAATGGTCAAATCAAATAGCTGACCCTATGGGTAATAGAAGATTTAAAACAATACCCCTGTTCAAATGTATTGACACTGAAAAGATTGAAGGTAAAGGATTATTAGAGTATCCCGAGATTGCAGAACTTGCAAATCTGTTTAGTTTTGATAGACCTTTAAATAAACGGTCAGTGGATATTTTAGTATACGAACCGGGATATGTATTTGCACCGCATGTAGATTTTTACATGTATGCGGGTATTATGTTTCCTATTATGCCAGATGATGGTGGCGAGCCTATTGACTTCTACGAAAAAGAAGGTTTAGATCGACAACGTGCTACTGGATATGCAAAAGAATTAAAAGAATCAGATATTACGTATTCGTATACCTATTCAACAATACATCCTAGTATGTTTAATGGATTGACAATACATGGTGTTAGACAAGTGCAAAAACGTAGAGTGTTTTTAAGATTTAAAATGGTTGACGATACGTTTAGCGGAGTTATTCGCAAACAGCAACTAGGTAAGTTTATAAAGACACCTTACAATGCGTTAGAGAACAAATAAGTAAAATTATGCCCAGGTGGTGGAATGGTATACACGGTGGTCTTAGAAGCCACTGCCGCGAGGATTGAGAGTTCGAGTCTCTCCCTGGGCACCAAACAATAAAGGAGTAAGTATGTCAGTTAAAGATACGCTAGACCGTGCATACGGCAGCATTCCAAAAGAAACTACTCCTTATATAGAACTTGATTGGTTACCAACCTTTCGTGGCGTACGGTATTACTGGCTAATACTTGTACGCAAGTTCAAAAGATAATGCGGGATTAGTTTAATGGTCAAACGAAACCTTGCCAAGGTTTAGTCAGGAGTTCGATTCTCCTATCCCGCTCCAACAAATAATGCCAGCGAGACTTGACAGTCAGAGAGGTTTTATAAGCCTTTTAGCGCCAGATTAGCGTTCTTGAGAGGGTTTGATTCCCTCCGCTGGTACCAGTTTTGAGATAGACGTAGAGATGAGTCCCTTGTTCGCTAGTGCCCTATTTCTTGAGCATGACACACCAGTAGCAGTGCAAGGTAGTTTAAACTTTCTCATACGAGACAAGCCAGTGAGTCCTTAAGAAAGATAGTTGGTCTCTCAAAAACCTATTATGCTCGCTATAGTTCAATGGATAGAACCACTCTCTCCTAAAGAGTAGATCCTGGTTCGATTCCGGGTAGCGAGACCAGTTTGGGCCTTTGGTGAAATGGATATCATGCTGGTCTTCGAAACCAGCGGTGGGAGTTCGATCCTCTCAAGGCCCGCCAAAACAGTTGACAGCAAATCAGCTAGAATGTATAATTACATTAGTAGCTGTGAGCAAATAGGCAAAGCTCCCGCTGTACTCATAGTACAGAATGGGGTCGAGTTTCGGATATAATCCAAAAACTCATGGAGGTTCGAAGCCTCCCAGCTACACCATATAAAAACACATTCGGTCTAACTATAAGTTAGATTGCAAGGACTGCACACCACCGTTGAGAAAAGTGTCGAGTGTGTTTCTATATGGAACGGTCCTATAATGGTATTAGAGCAGATTGCTAATCTGTCGCTCGGCGTAATCCGGGTTCTGAGTTCGAGTCTCAGTCGTTCCGCCAGTTAACAACAATAATATATGCCCAAATACCACAACAATAAAATTAGTTTGGCGACCAACCGTGGAGTTCAAGAAAACCCACATTGGGTAGATGCACCTAGTCAGCTCGAAGAGTTAACTCAAGTGCTGGGTAATCATAAACTTAAAATACTAGAGCCGGGACCATGGCATGGTGAGTTCAGTAAGATATTTGTTGAGCAAGGGCACAGTGTTACATCAGTGGAGCCTTGGCTAGGTATCGAAGCACCGTTTAACGGGTTAACACAACTACATACTCAACTAGTGCTTGACCGCAGACCTATAGAAGTATTTTTAAAAGAAGACACTATAAGTCATTGGGATGTAGTGGTTGCTGTGGGTTTACTCTATCATGTGCCTAGTCCTCTACATCTGCTAGACCTATTTACAGAAAGAGCAGATCATGTCTACTTTGACACGTATCCTTGGATTAACACAGTACAGTTAAATACAACTAAAACGCCTTCCTGGGCAGCAAAATGGGACCACAAGAATATATGTCTAGTGTGTGCTCCAAAAGTTCTAGACCACTATATGACAGTGGTATTAAAATGGAGCAGAGGATGGCAAGGAATACAGTGTAAGGTTAGTGGTCACCCAATATGGACAGCTTACTATCATAGAAACAATGTGCAGTCGCTAGGTAAATCTCAAGTAACTGATTTCTATATCGATGCACTATAAAATTTTACAATGTTGTTGACATCTGTCTATTAATACCGTATAATACAGTTAGAAAGAAGTTGTTTTGTCAGTTTATTCCCTAATAGCTCAGTGGTAGAGTAGTTGACTGTTAATCAATTGGTCCGTGGTTCGAGCCCACGTTGGGGAGCCAGTATTCGGGGGTGTAGCTCAGTTGGGAGAGCGTTTGCTTTGCAAGCAAGATGTCGCAGGTTCGATCCCTGTCACCTCCACCAAGTTATTATAAGGAGATTATCTAATGGCTGATGGCGGCAAAGGTAGTAGTCCACGTCCGTTTAGTGTAACTCAGAGTGAGTTCGACAATCGTTGGGACAACATTTTTAAGAAAGATAAAAATATGCAAGTAAGAGTTCAAGAAAACGAAGACAAGATTGGCCAATGCGGGTGCGGTCGTAGTCCAACTGGTAAGTGTATTGGCTGGCATGGTCTAGCACAAGAAGTATTCGAAGCCAAACTTCAAGAGTATAATGCACAACAGTTAAAAGAAGCTAAGTAAAGATGACGCCGGATTAGCTCAGTGGTAGAGCAACCGCCTTGTAAGCGGTAGGTCGTCAGTTCAATCCCGACATCCGGCACCAGACCCCGTCTTACTATTTCTACGTTAAAGAAATAGCGTCCCTGAAACGATAGAACAGGGGGTACACTAGGACCTGACCTTACAGTCCCTATTTAAGGGATACTGAAAACTGCCTAGGGTGTGGTACAATACCATTCCAGAAGAATAAACATTGTGGACAGAGTAACTGCTCAGTCCGGGGCTCATGTGGTGTGAGTAGCCGGACACTTTATACGTGCTTTCTGAGTAGCTACAGTGGAACACCGAGAAACTTGCCAATGTCGACCAAAGCAAGGACCGGCCATGAAGAGTTGGGCTACCGTGGATTCAAGCGCCACAGAGAGCACCTATAAAGTGTGCGGGATTCGTAAAATGGCATTACCTTAGATTTCCAATCTAATGTCGGGAGTTCGATTCTCCCATCCCGCTCCAAGAGTTTAACAACGTAAGGGCAAACATGAAACCAAAAACACTAAGTCGTGGAACACAACTAGACACTGAAAAATGTGTTGAGAACGCTGGGGGAAATAGATTCAATCTAGTGATTATGGCGGCTGCTCGGGCTAGGGAGTTAGCTCGCAGGCATAGACTAAGTGAAAGCCCAGAACATTTTAATGCACCTGTCACAGCTCTTTTAGAGTTTCAAGAAGGCAAGTTAGACAAAGAGTTTTTGAAAAGAATAAAGTAATAGATTTGCATCGTTAGTTCAGCGGTAGAACTCCATCCTTACACGGTGGCTGTCGGCGGTTCGATCCCGTCACGATGTACCAGTATTTCGGAGTGTGGCGCAGTCTGGTAGCGCACCTGGTTTGGGACCAGGGGGTCCAAGGTTCGAATCCTTGTACTCCGACCATAGTTATCGCAGGATGGAGAAGGTGGTATCTCGGAAGTCTCATAAGCTTCAGATCGTCGGTTCGACTCCGGCTCCTGCAACCAATATAGGATGTTAGTTCAGTAGGTACTACCATTCAAGATTAAGATATTCAGTTTTCTATGTAAGATATATACATGTCTTATTCAAGGAAATTACATGAAAAAAATATTAATATCGTTGTTATTAAGTTTAACAGCAGTAGTTGCACAGGCTTGGCAACCAAACAAACCTGTCAATGTTATTATAGCCTACGGACCTGGATCTGGAAACGAAGTTTTATTTAGAAAAGTTTCGCAGATTATTTCTCAAAAACATCCTGTAAATTTTGTATTAGAGTTTAAACCCGGAGCCAATGAGCTAGTGGGTTTAAATCATTTTGCCACTGCACCTGCAGATGGCTACACTTTATACTCGCCGGGAGTGGGAGTTTGGTTTGCCACAGCAGTATGGTATAAAAAGCAAATGATACAAGATCCTATCGAATGGGAAACTATTATATCGTTGGCAGAAGCACCAATAGCTGTGTTTGCATCTACAACCAGTACAGTAAACACACCGTCGCAGTTTAGCACAGCACTTCGTTCAGGTAGAAAAATTGATGTGGGCGTTGGTGCTCCGGTAATGGCATTGGCTTATGAATACATGGCAAAGGAAACGAAATCAACAGAATCACAGCGTGTAATGTATAATAGTCCAGCCGCAGTTGCCCAAGCAGTTGCTGCCAATCAAATAGAGTTTGGAGTTGCTCCGTTGTCAGTAGCCAACGAACTAGCCAGAGCTGGCAAATTAAAAATCGTGGGAATAACTGGAGATCAAAAGTTTAATGACTATCCGTTCTTAACAACAGAATTTAAAAGACTTACTCTAGTAGCTCATGCTGGTTTGGTATTGCCTAAAGGGACACCAAAACCAATAGTTGATTATTATCGAGCTTTATTCTCTGAAGCCATTGCTACTCAAGAATATCAAGACTTTTTAAAATCTATTACTTGGTACGATTCGCTACGCACTCCTATAAACTACAAACTGTTTATTGATGCACAACGAAAACAATGGATTCCAGTAGCAGAAACTATTCCTTTTAACTGATATAAAACGGAACATCGAGTTCCAAAATACTTTTAGGCATTTAGCCAAAAAGAGTAGACAAGACAGTGCAATACTGTTATAATAGATACATAGCAAGGAAACTTGTTAATCAGTTTTAGGATCGGTACAGCAACATTCATAATACTATGAATCGCTGGTCACCATGGTAGTTCGATGGAGCAGAGTGCGTAAAAACACCGAGCGTTGAAGTTGTCTATTGAAATGGCCCAGCAAGCTCAGAGTGATGGCCTGAGTAAAATAAAAGCAGTCAACAACGATCCTGTTTAGTCATAGGATGACTACAGCAACCTAAACTACTAAAGCTATTGCTATAGAAGGTGGTCGAAGGACAGGCAGAAATGCTTTCTAGAAATAGACGCTCATAGAATAGATAGGTCCGGAGAATCCGGAATATGATTTACATACAGAACAATATGTAATAGGCAACATGAATGTTGATAGGGTCTGAGTGCCGTAATCGGTCAGACCAGAATAATAAACAAATTGGCACGATCATCCTGTTAAAGTTTTAGAATGTTAACAGCAACTTTAAATTTCATTCATATCGAAAATAAAATACATTCTGTGAGGTAATAAAAATGAACGCATTTGTAACAGCAATCGCAAATCAAGAAGCCCGTACTGCCAATGGCATGAAGGCTCGTAAGTCAACAGCCAAGGCTACAGTTGACCTGTTCTACAAGATCGGCGCAAGCCGTGGTAAGGACATCACAGGCGACTTCACTGCCGCCTATGTGGAAAACTCTGACGTTGCACTACGCATCGCACAATGGGCACGTGATGTCCGCGGTGGTGCAGGTGAACGACAAATCTTCCGCGATATTCTAGTACACCTAGAAAAGCGTGACCCAGACGCCGCTTTGGCTTTGCTTCGCAAGGTTCCAGAAGTTGGTCGTTGGGATGACATCTTTGTCTTTACCAACCCTGACTTGAAGTCAGCCGCTTATACCATGTTGGGTGATGCCCTACGTGCTAAGAACGGCTTGGCTGCAAAGTGGACTCCTCGTAAGGGTAAGATCGCCGCTGAAGTACGAGCATTCTTTGGCATGACTCCAAAGCAATATCGTAAGAGTCTAGTTGGTATGACTACAGTTGTGGAAACACAAATGTGTGCTAACGACTGGGATAACATCAACTTCAGTCACGTGCCAAGTGTTGCTTCACGCAACTACAAGAAGGCATTCAGCCGTCACACACCAGCGTTCGCTGAATATGTGGCCAAGTTGGTAAGTGGTGATAAGACTGTTAAGGTTAACGCCAGCGCAATCTTTCCACATGATGTGTTGAAGGGTGTTATCGGAAGCTACCGTTCAAGTTTGGACAAGACAGCTACTGACCACATTGTGGCACAGTGGGATGCTTTGCCTAACTACGTTGGAGATGCCAGCATCATGCCAATCGTAGACGTTAGCGGTTCTATGTCTTGCCCAGCAGGAAAGAACACTAATGTGACTTGCATGGATGTTTCAATCAGCTTGGGCTTGTACCTAGCAGATAAGAACAAGGGTGTGTTCAAGGACACTTTCTTGACTTTCTCAGACAAGCCACAACTGGTTACTCTAAAGGGTAACATTGTTGACAAGGTTGCTCAAATGAGCAAGAGTGATTGGGACATGAGCACTAACTTGCATGCCGCTATGGACAAGATCCTAAGCGTTGCAGTTAAGGGTTCAGTACCAGCAAGCGACATGCCAGCCATGTTGCTGATCTTGTCAGACATGCAGTTTAACCAATGTGCTCGTTACGACGACACAGCAATGCAAATGATCGAACGCAAGTTCACAGATGCAGGTTACACTGTGCCACAGATTGTTTTCTGGAACCTAAACAGTTCAGACAACGTACCTGTTAAGGCAGACAAGAGTGGTGCGGCACTGGTAAGTGGATTTAGTCCAAGTATAATGACTAGCTTGCTAGCCGCTGATTTGGATCAGTTCACCCCAGAAGGCATCATGCTTAAGACTGTAATGAGTGATCGTTACGCTCTTTAAGCCGTTATAGAAATATAACACCCCCAAACCCTGTCAACTTAGGTTGGCAGGGTTTTCTTTTGACTTAGATTCCTGCACTATAAATATTTGATGAACTATACTATAATAGAAGACTGTAGCCCCTATTACATTCGATTTACTTTTAACGAGTTAGCAGATATCATCCAACTAGCAAAAAGTCAGCCAACTGAGATTATTCGTCGATCTCCAGGTTACTGTCACGAACATTATAGTGTAGAGACTGCTAATACGATTATATCAATGTTGCCAATGTCAGCAATGATTGAGTTCAAAAATCAACGTGCAGCATTATTTAATACACCACCAGGTGGCGGCTGTGGCATTCACAAGGATGGGGGCAATGCCAAAGTCAGCTTTAATATACCCATAGAGATATCAGATAACATGTGTGTGACATCTTGGTATTCCGATGAAGAAGTGGGACATTTGCCTCGAAATCCCGCACTCGGAAAGTATTCTAATAACGTATGGACAAACTGGAGAAAACTTGATCAGTTTACGCCTGCTCGAACTATGATTGCTAAACCTGATGAAATGATTTTGTTCAATACTGATATATTTCATTGCTGGAGTAATCACCAGTCTACATATTCTCGGAAGATGCTTACGTTGCGAACAGTGGATACATCAATGCATTTTGAAGAAATACGTAATCTTATATTTGGCAAAAACTTTACCAGCTTAGGTTGACAGGGTTTTCTCTTGACTGTATAATAGATATATACAGGAAACAAATATGCAACTCAACGATTTTAAAATCAAAGTTAATCAGTTACTTACTAAGCGTAAAATGATGCCTAGTAAAAAGATTGGACTAAATGCGTTTTGTAAACATTTTCTAGCTCATGCTTGGTTAGCCCATGAAGAAACAGGCGACGGAGAAGAAATGCTTGATATCTTATTAGACGATGCTAATCTGATCGGCGGCGAACTGTTTAATACAAACTTTAACCTTCCTTTCGATAAGTTATATCCAGAAGCTTTAAAAACTAATAAATCATGGCAACATCTTATGCCTGCGTTAGTTGAGTTTAAAGGTAAAGGCGTGGGCGTGGGCGAGCTGTACTTGGCTTTAGTAATACAAGATTGGACATTTGAACGCACAGACGGCAAAGGTGATGGAAAAGTTGCCGGCGGTATACGTGAACTAAAAAATAACGGTGCTAGTCTTAAACCGTTAACTGCGGCAATGGCTCCTCCTAAAAAGTTTCAAGATCATTTAAATGCCACAATCTTCGAAGGACATCGTGCCGGCCCAGTTACTAAGTTTGACGATCATCTTACTTGGATTAAGTCTAAGAGTAATGCAGAAAAGATTTATCTAAACTACTTTACTCAGTTATATCCTGGACGTGATGTTAATGCAATGTGTAAAGCACTAGCAGTCGCAAAAGATGGTAAAGAGTTTAACATGATTATTGGCAAAACAGTTCTTAAGTGGTACAAAGAAGTAGATAAATGGTATAGCCTTATTATTATTGACCAAAAGAAAATGATAATCTGTAATATTGCAGACGTAGAAGATTTGTCTATGTTTAAAAATATTAAGTTTGAATGGAAAAGCGAGCGTGAGAGAGACACCCAAGCAATCCCAGACGGTTACGTAAATATTACAATCTAAGGAGCAACATGAAACCATTGTATATTTGGGCAGGCGGTAAAAACAAAATGATCCCTAAGTATCTTATGGATCCAGGTATTCCCTATTCTGGTTATGATACGTTTGTGGAACCATTCTTTGGCGGTGGTGCTATGATGGTTCATATCTATCAAAATAATCCCACTGTTAAAAAGTTTATTATTAACGATGTTAACGCAGAGATTGTTGGCCTGTATACTGCTATTAAAAATAACGTCGCAGACTTTACTGCAAGAATGGATATTCTACAGGCACAGTATTTGTCATTGTCAAAAGTAGATCGTAAAAAGTTCTACTATGACCTACGTAAAGAATACACTACTAACTGGACACAATGGAATGCCACTGATGAAAGTGCTACACTGTACTTCTTAATGAAGACTGGCTTTAACGGCATTTGGCAAGTTAATCAATCTAGTAATGGTCGCTTTGCTACACCTAGCGGACTGCTAAATCAAACTGTTAAAGTTTATGACAAGGACAATGTATTAGAGTGGAATGTATTCTTACAAAAAGTAGACATCTATTGTGGTGATTGGTATCATTGTGCGAGTGCGGTTCAAGGCAGTGCTTTCTT
>Ga0209768_10002797_pt1 | contig 10688 bp, 7 predicted proteins | sample LauGreSBDMM110SD_3_FD_187564 | JGI IMG/M metagenome (GOLD analysis project Ga0209768, IMG submission 187564) | Freshwater lake microbial communities from Lake Michigan, USA - Sp13.BD.MM110.SD (SPAdes) (version 2) | ecosystem: Environmental > Aquatic > Freshwater > Lake | place: Lake Michigan... | reverse complement strand
TGGCACGAGCCGCCGGCCCAGGCCCGGCAGGTGATTCGCTTGGACCCGGGGCTGGCTTTTGGCACCGGTACGCACCCGACCACGCGCATGTGCCTGCGCTGGATCGCGGGCGGCCAGGCGGTGGGAAGGGTGCTCGACTACGGCTGCGGCTCCGGCATTTTGGCCATAGGTGCCGCCAAGTTTGGTGCGCTGGACATTGACGCTGTCGACATCGACGAGGCGGCGGTGCAGTCCACCTTGGCCAATGCTGAAGCCAACCACGTGCAACTCAAGGCCGGTCTGCCTGACCGTGCCCACGGGCAGTACCAGAGTGTGCTGGCCAACATACTGGCAACACCCTTGAAAGTGCTCGCGCCCCTGCTGTGCGCGCATGTTGCGCCTGGCGGGCATTTGGTGCTGGCCGGGATTTTGGAGCGGCAGGCCGAGGAGCTGCAGGCCGCTTACGCACCCTACGCCGACTTGCGAGTGGCTGACAGCCAAGAAGGCTGGATCCTGATGACTGCGCGCTTGTGAGCTTGGCTGTCCCGGCCCTTGTGTAAGCCCTACAATTCCCAGCAATGAGCTTGATCACCTGCTGCCCCACCTGCCGAACCATGTTTCAGGTCGAAACCGACCAGCTCAAGGTCTCCAATGGCTGGGTACGTTGCGGCCAGTGTGATGGTGTGTTTGACGCTTCTGCCCATTTCCAGGTTCTACCGCAAGCTCCTGCGATCGACTTGACTCCCAACCCGGAAAGTTTGTACGAGTCCCCGGCTTCCGCGTCACAACCCCTGAGCTCGGAGCCCCTGCCTGATCCGACGCCCTCTTTGGCAGCCGCGCCCCGAGCGCCCGTGTCGGATGCCTTGTCGAGTTATTTGTCTTCGCCAAATTTAGAAGAAACCCACCAGGCCTTGTCCCCGCCCGCCGCGCCGCTTGACAGCGATGCCCGCCGTGCGCTTTATGGCCGGGAGCCCAAGAACCTGGTAATCACCGAAGCGCCACGCGGCCGCAAGGCCGAAGTCAGCTTTATCAACCCAGTACAAGTCCGCGTCAGTCGTTCGCGGCCCTGGCTGCGTATTTTGGCGGCGCTGGTTCCATTGGCCTTGCTGTTCTTGTTGTTAGTGCAATTTTTGCCCAACCAACGCGACGCATTGGCTGCCCGTTACCCGGTGATTTTGCCGGCCGTCGAGACCTTGTGCATGCCGCTGAAATGCCAGGTCAGCCCGCCGCGCATCATTGAGGCCGTTGCCATTGACAGCTCGTCTTTCACCCAGGTCGGCCCAGACAGCTACCGCCTGAATTTCGTTTTGCAAAACAAGCAAGCAAGCGCGGTCGCTATGCCGGCACTGGAAGTGACCCTGACTGGCATCGACGAACAGCCGCTGCTGCGCAAGATCGTGTTGCCCGCCGAGTTTGGCGCCACCAGCGATTGGCTTTATAGCGCAAGCACTTTCACCGGCGCTTTTGAGGTACGGACAGCGGGAGGCGGCGCGGCGAAACCGCCACCGCTTGATGCCCCGCAAGCCGGCGAGCCCGCTGCCAAGGCGCTACCCGATGCCCAAAAATTAGCCGGCCCGCTGACGATCACCGGTTATCGTCTGTTGGCTTTTTATCCCTGAACCTAGAAAAAACATGCCCGCCTTGATTTGTGGCTCTCTGGCCTTTGACACCATCATGAACTTTGAGGGCCGCTTTGCCGAGCAGATCATGCCCGAGCAGTTGCACATCCTTAACGTCTCTTTTCTGGTTCCGACGCTGCGCCGCGAGTTCGGCGGCTGCGCCGGTAATATCGCATACAGCCTGACACAGTTGGGCGGTTCAGCCCTGCCAATGGCCGCCGTAGGCAACGACGGCCAGGACTATGTGGCGCACCTTCGCAACAAGGGTATCAGTACCGAGTTCATCAAAGAGATTGCGGGCAGCTACACCGCCCAAGCCATGATCATGACGGACCGCGATAACAACCAGATCACCGCCTTCCACCCCGGTGCCATGAGCCATGCGCACGCAAGTGAAATCAAGCCCCGCAGCGATATCAAGCTGGGCATTATTTCGCCCGATGGGCGTGATGCCATGCTGCTGCATGCCGCGCAGTTCAAGGCGGCTTCTATTCCTTTTGTTTTTGATCCCGGCCAGGGTCTGCCCATGTTCAACGGCGAAGAGTTGACGCACTTCATTGAGCAAGCCAGCTGGGTGACGGTCAACGACTATGAAGGGCGCATGCTCAGCGAGCGCTGCGGCTTGAACAGGAGCGAAATTTCGCGCCGCGTCCAAGGGCTCGTTGTCACTTTGGGTGCCGAGGGCTGTGAAGTCTGGGTTGACGGCGTGATGACCCATGTGCCGGCGGTGAAGGCCGCGCAATTGGTAGACCCTACCGGTTGTGGCGACGCGTTTCGCGGTGCTTTGTTGTTTGGTCTTGAGCGGGGCTGGTCTCTTGTTCAGTGCTGCGAGCTGGGCAACCGGGTCGGCGCGCACAAAATCGCTACGCCGGGCTGCCAGAACTACACGCTAGAGTCCATCCGTCCTGTCTGAGGGCACCGCGCCAAGCAAGACGGCATCGGGCAAGACTTGCGCTGCCGGCTGTCTGGCGCCGGTTTGAGCATTCTGCTCAAGGAGTTTCTCCTGAACAGGCGAGGCTGAATTCGTGCGGTAAAAAGAGCAATAAAAAAGCCCGACATCTTGCGATGCCAGGCTTTAAGCAGAGTTACCTTACTGCTTAGGGCTTGCTGGCTGTTGGAAACGGCCAGGCAGCTTGCGGGTTCAGAGTTGTCTGAGCCGCAGGGCTGGCCGGTGCAGCGGGTGCTTTGGCAGCGGGTTTTTTCGCGGCTTTTTTGGCAGCGGGTTTTTTCGCAGCTTTCTTAGCAGCAGGCTTTTTCGCGGCTTTTTTGGCAGCGGGTTTTTTCGCAGCCTTCTTAGCAGCAGGCTTTTTCGCAGCCTTCTTAGCAGCCTTCTTAGCAGCTGGCTTTTTAGCAGCTACTTTTTTAGCTGGCGATTTTTTCGCAGCGGCTTTTTTAGCCGGTGCTTTTTTCGCTGCTACTTTTTTAGCTGGCGATTTTTTCGCAGCGGCTTTTTTAGCCGGTGCTTTTTTCGCTGCTACTTTTTTCGCTGGGGCTTTCTTAGCCGGTGCTTTTTTCGCTGCCGGGGCTTTTTTCACTGCGGCTTTTTTTGCCGCTGGTTTTTTCGCAGTTGCCATAGTTTTCTCCTTGATCACGTTGCAAAGAGCACTTCACGTTTGGAGTACGCAAAGCGATTCACGGCGTTGGGCCAACCGGATAACCGGGGCCCAGCGCCGAGAACACGGGAACAAAAGCCACAGCCCGTCATATGACGCAGTGCCGGGTTTTTGTATATTTCAGAAATCATGTCGTTTAAAAGCTTCAGTCCCAGGAAAGAGCGCCACCAGACTGGTACTCAATCACACGGGTCTCAAAAAAGTTACGTTCTTTCTTGAGGTCGATCATTTCGCTCATCCATGGGAAGGGATTTTCTTCATTGGGGAACAGCGTCTCCAGACCGATCTGGGTTGCACGGCGGTTCGCGATGTAGCGCAAGTAGCCCTTGAACATGGAGGCGTTCAGCCCCAGTACGCCGCGCGGCATGGTGTCTTCGGCGTAGCGGTACTCGAGTTCGACGGCCTTCATGAACAGCGCCTTGATCTCTTCTTTGAACTCCGGCGTCCAGAGCTGAGGATTTTCCAGTTTGAGCTGGTTGATCAGGTCGATGCCGAAATTGCAGTGCATAGACTCGTCACGCAGGATGTACTGGTACTGCTCTGCAGCACCGGTCATCTTGTTCTGGCGACCCAGCGCCAGAATTTGCGTGAAGCCGACGTAGAAGAACAGGCCTTCCATCAGGCAGGCGAACACGATCAGCGATTTGAGCAATGTCTGGTCGCTCTCAAGGGTGCCTGTCTTGAAGTTGGGGTCGGAGATCGCTTCGATGAACGGAATCAGGAACTGGTCCTTGTCACGGATCGACTGGACTTCGTTGTAGGCGTTGAAGATCTCGGCTTCGTCCAGACCGAGCGACTCGGTGATGTATTGGTAAGCGTGTGTGTGAATGGCTTCTTCGAAGGCTTGGCGCAGCAGGAACTGGCGGCACTCCGGGGCAGTGATGTGGCGGTAAGTGCCCAGCACGATGTTGTTGGCGGCCAGGGAGTCTGCCGTCACGAAAAAGCCGAGGTTGCGCATGACCAGGCGGCGCTCGTCATCGGTCAAACCATTGGGGTCTTTCCACAAAGCGATGTCGCGTGTCATGTTGACCTCTTGCGGCATCCAATGGTTGGCGCAGGTTGCCAAGTACTTTTCCCAAGCCCACTTGTATTTGAAAGGCACCAGCTGGTTGACATCGGTCTGACCGTTGATGATGCGCTTGTCCGAAGCTTTAACCCGGCGATGCACTGCCGGCGCGGCGGGTGCGGAGGCGTTAAAGGCGGTAGGCTTTGCGACAGGCTGAACAGGTGCCATGGCACCGTCGTTGAGCATGCGAGCTTGCGTGCTGGCTTGGGGCTGCGCGGAAAAAGGCGGAAGCTCCATCGAGCGGCTGTCAGGAGAGCTGCTGGCAAGCGAACTTGGCAGTGATGGTTTGACTTCTTCGTCCCAGGTCAACATAGATGTTTCCAATAACTTCGGATTATGAAAGCAGCGAGAAAAAATGAAAAGTTATTCATTCAAATCGCTGAGGTGAGTGTTGTTCTATTGCATCGAATTGAATCGCGCCAGCAAGCTGAAGCGATTCAATTTTTATTGGCAGGCTTCACATCCCGGGTCATCGATGGCGCAAAACATGATGTCGGTCGCAGGCGATGCTGTCATCTGTGCATGGGCAGTGGCGGCAGCTGCGTCCATTGCATTCATGCTGCCGGTGTCACTTGTGTTGCCCGATGCCACAGAGTTGAGCTTTCCAGCTTGCACGGTTGATTTCTCAGCGTGCGTAGCGCCCATGGTGCGCAGGTAGTAGGTGGTCTTGAGACCGCGCAACCAAGCGAGCTTGTAGGTGTCGTCGAGCTTCTTGCCTGATGCGCCAGCCATGTAAATATTCAGTGACTGGGCTTGGTCAATCCACTTCTGGCGACGCGAGGCTGCTTCGACCAGCCAAGTGGCATCGACTTCAAACGCCGTGGCATACAAGGCTTTGATTTCTTGCGGTACGCGATCGATCGGACGCAAGGAGCCGTCGAAATGTTTGAGGTCGACCACCATCACGTCATCCCACAGACTCAGGCGCTTGAGGTCGCGCACCAGGTAGTTGTTGATCACCGTGAACTCGCCTGATAAATTGGATTTAACTGACAGGTTGCCAAAGCAGGGCTCGATGCAGGCATCGACACCGATGATGTTGGAAATCGTGGCTGTGGGCGCGATGGCCACGCAATTGGAGTTGCGCATGCCGTCGATGGCGATCTTGTTGCGCAGCGCGTCCCAGTCCAGAGTCGATGAGCGGTCCACTTCAATATAGCCGCCACGCTCTTTGGCCAGCATGTCCAGCGTGTCCAGCGGCAAGATGCCTTTGTCCCACAGTGAGCCCTTGTAGCTGGCGTATTTGCCGCGCTCTTTGGCGAGCTCTGTCGACGCCCAGTAAGCGTAGTAGCAGATGGCTTCCATGGAGGTGTCGGCAAACTCCACTGCAGCCTGGCTGGCGTAAGGGGTGCGCAACTCGTAGAGGCAATCTTGAAAACCCATCAGGCCCAGACCGACCGGGCGGTGGCGCATATTGGAGTCACGGGCCTTCTTGACGGCGTAATAGTTGATGTCGATCACGTTGTCCAGCATGCGCATGGCCGTCTTGATCGTTTTCTTGAGCTTGTCGTGGTCCAGAACTTTGCTGCCGTCCGGGCCGTCTTTCAGATGCTGCACCAGATTGACCGAGCCGAGGTTGCAAACGGCGGTTTCGGTATCGCTGGTATTGAGCGTGATTTCTGTGCAAAGGTTCGATGAATGCACCACGCCGCAATGTTGCTGAGGGGAGCGAATATTGCAGGCGTCTTTGAAGGTGATCCAGGGATGGCCGGTTTCGAACAGCATCGAGAGCATCTTGCGCCACATGTCAATGGCTTGCAGCTTGCGCGAAGGCTTGATCTCGCCGCGCTCGGCGCGGGCTTCGTAAGCGGTGTAGGCCTTTTCGAATTCGATGCCGTACTTGTCGTGCAGGTCCGGTGTGTCGGAGGGCGAAAACAGCGTCCAGCTGCCTTTTTCCATGACGCGGCGCATGAACAGGTCAGGAATCCAGTTGGAGGTGTTCATGTCGTGCGTGCGGCGGCGGTCGTCGCCGGTGTTCTTGCGCAGCTCGAGGAATTCTTCAATGTCCAGGTGCCAAGTTTCCAGGTAGGCGCACACGGCACCTTTGCGTTTGCCGCCCTGGTTGACTGCGACAGCTGTGTCGTTAACAACCTTGAGGAAAGGCACGACGCCTTGCGATTCGCCGTTGGTGCCCTTAATGTGGGCGCCCAAAGCGCGCACGGGCGTCCAGTCATTGCCAAGGCCGCCCGCAAACTTGGACAGCAGTGCGTTTTCTTTGATGGCGTCGTAAATGCCGCCCAGGTCGTCGGCGACCGTGGTCAGGTAGCACGAGGAAAGCTGCGAGCGCAAAGTGCCGGCATTGAAAAGGGTTGGCGTGCTCGACATGAAGTCGAACGAGGACATGATTTCGTAGAACTCAATGGCGCGCGTCTCGCGGTCAACCTCGTCGAGCGACAGGCCCATGGCCACACGCATGAAAAAGGCTTGCGGCAGTTCGATGCGCTGCTTGCGCACGTGCAGGAAATAGCGGTCAAACAGTGTCTGCAGGCCCAGGTAGTCAAACTGCATGTCACGCTCGGGCTTGAGGGCTGCTCCCAGGCGCGCTAAGTCAAAGTGCAGCAGTTTTTCGTCCAGCAGCTCGTTGTCGACACCTTTTTGAATGAACTTTGGAAAGTACTCGGCGTAGCGGGTACCCATGGCTTCGTGGGCGACTTCTTCGCCCAGGACTTCGCGGCGGATCGTGTGCAACAGCAAGCGCGCAGTGGCGTAGGTGTAGTCAGGGTCTTTTTCGATCAGCGTGCGGGCCGCCAGGATGGAGGCCTTGTAGACCTCGTCAATGGGCACGCCGTCATACAAATTGCGCATGGTTTCAGCGACGATCGGGTCTGGCTTGACATCGTCACCCAGGCCGGCGCAAGACGCTTCAATCAGCGCTTGCAGCTTGCGCACATCGAGCGCGACCTTCTGGCCACGGTCCATGACATGCAAAGAAGCGATTTCAGGCATCTGGTGGCTGGCCTGGCGTGAACGCTCGAGTGCGCGCTCTTGCGTGCGCTTTTCACGGTAAAGCACATAAGCGCGAGCGATTTCATGGTGACCGCCGCGCATCAGGCCGAGCTCGACCTGGTCTTGCACGTCTTCAATATGGAAGGTGCCGCCGCCCGGACGCGAACGCATCAGTGCGCGTATGACCGCCTGGGTCAAGCCATCAACGGTTTCACGAACGCTGGCAGACGCTGCACCCTGCGTGCCATGCACAGCCAAAAAGGCTTTCATCATGGCGACTGCTATTTTGTTGGGCTCAAAAGGAACGACGGCGCCGTTTCGGCGAATGATCTGGTACTGGCTGTACGCGGTGGCTGCGGCTTGGGCATCGCTGGCTGTGGTAGCTGCGCCTTGGCCGGCTATCAAGCTGGCAGTCGTTTGGATGCTGGTGTGCATGAATTTCCTAAGTTATATCGTTTGTGCGCAACTGAGTTAGCAATGATCGGGCAGTGTTGTCAGCAGTGGTTTGTTGGTTTTATGTAATTTTGGTGCTTGGGCAAATGTATTAAATCGCATTTGGCTCAAGAAGCCTAAGCACTATATCTAGTGTCGGCAACTTATTCAAGCACTACATGTAGTGTTTTTTTGATGAATCACCAAATTACACATCTGTAACGTTTAGGTTGATTCAGGGCTAACCCCAAGTTGGGGCGGCCGGCTCAGTTTTGGCTTGTATGGGTAGGAAAGTTCACAGCCGACAGGCCCAGGGCGCGTTGGAGTGCGGACCACTGAAAACCGTTTCCCGGGTCTTGCTTGCGGCCGGGCGCCACATGTTCGTGGCCTGCGATATGCGCAATCGGATAGGCCTGCAACAGCGCCGCGCCCAGGCTGGCCAGGCTTTCATACTGGGCGTCTTCGAAGTTCTGGCCCTCTAAACCCTCGAGTTCAATGCCGACAGAGTGGTCGTTGCAATTGGGCTTGCCCCGGTAAAAAGATTCGCCGGCGTGCCAGGCGCGGTCATCGCAACTCACGAACTGCCACAACTGCCCATCGCGGGCGATGAAAAAATGCGAAGAAACTTTCAGGCCGCGGATACTTCGGAAGTAGTCGTGGGAGTCCCAGTCCAGCGTGTTGGTGAACAGGCGTTGCACCTGGTTGGTGCCATATTGTCCAGGTGGCAGGCTGATCGAATGAATCACGACCAGCTCGGTGAGCGTGCCAGAGGGCCTTGCGCCAAAATTCGGCGAGGCCAGATGACGGGCAAAGCTGTACCAGCCGTCTCGCCACAAAGGCGTGCTCGTGATGTCTTTGTGATCAGTGGCGGGGGCTTGCACGCAGTTTCAGCTTTCAGCCTGACGCCGGTGCTCTTCACTGCAGTAAACGCCGCGCCCGCCCGTCAAGGCTTCTTTCAGCGGCATATGCACCGCACAGACGTCGCAGGCGATCACTTCTGTGGTTTGCAAGTCCCTGCCCTTACCGCTGGCTTGAGGCGGTTTTTGCTGACGGGCTTTTTCAGCCAATGAGGCGCGGCGCTTGCCCTGCCACAGCCAGATCACAGCCAGCACCAAAGCCAATATCACAAGGTATTTCATGCGCGCTGCAACACCACTTCAAGCACAAAGCGCGAACCGGCGTAGCCCAGCAGCAGCAGTCCCGAGCCCAGATAAAGAACCTTGCGTGCGGTGCGGCCGCGCCAGCCCAGTCGGGCCCGCCCTATCAGCAAGCCGGCAAAGCTCAGCCAGGCCAGTACCGAAAAAATGGTCTTGTGGTTCCACATGGACTTCAGGTGCGGACCATAAAGCGTTTCGGCAAACAACCAACCAGCCAACAAAGAGGCCGTCAGCAAGATGAAACCGGCTTCGACAAAGCGAAAGGTCAAACGCTCTAACTTAAGAAGGGGAACGCCGGTGTCTGCTTCAAGCGCCGTACGCATGGAGAGCTCCGCCCGGCTGATCAACCAACCATGCAACAGCGCCGCCCCAAACAGTCCGTAAGAGGCAATGCCCAGGGCCCAGTGCAGCGGCAACCAGGGGGAGGCAATTTGGGTGTAGCTGGAGCCCGGGAACACCATAGACAGCAGCACCACGGCAGCGCCCAGCGCAGACAGCGCCCAGCGTGCCCGCAGTTCGGGAATCAATTTGCTTTCAATCGCGTAGACCAGCACCACCATCCACACGGTCATTGAAAGCGCCGGTGCAAAGCCAAAGCGCGGGGGGTCTCCCAACAGGCCTTCGGCCAGTGTCAACGCCTGAAAAAAACAAGCGACCAGCAGAACAGCGCTGGCTGCGGCTGCAGGCAGCCTTTTGCTTGCCAGCGCCAGGAGGCCGTACAAAAGTACAGCTGCGGTCGCCGTAGCCAGGCCGAACGTTGGGCTGAAAGCTAAAATCATTTGTACAGTTTATCCCGAGCTGCTTGTTTTAAACAACTTTTGCTCCCTGCGTGGAGCCACCCCATGGCCTCAGCCCTTACCGACAAACTCTCCCGCCTCGTTAAAGAAATGCGCGGCCAGGCCCGCATCACCGAGTCGAATGTGCAGGACATGCTGCGCGAAGTGCGCATGGCTTTGCTCGAGGCCGACGTGGCCTTGCCGGTGGTGCGCGACTTTATTGCCCGCGTCAAAGAAAAAGCCCTGGGCCAGGAAGTCATGGGTTCGCTCTCGCCGGGTCAGGCGCTGGTAGGCATTGTCAACCGTGAACTGGCCGCTACCATGGGCGAGGGCGTGAGTGACATCAACTTGGCAGCACAACCGCCGGCTGTGATTTTGATGGCCGGCTTGCAGGGCGCGGGCAAAACCACGACTACCGCCAAGCTGGCCAAGCACCTGATAGATAAGCGCAAGAAAAAAGTGCTGACGGTTTCCGGCGACGTTTACCGTCCGGCCGCCATTGAACAGCTCAAAACCGTCACGGCACAAGCCGGTGCCGAATGGTTCCCCAGCAGCCCCGAGCAAAAGCCGGTGGACATAGCCCGCGCCGCGCTCGACTACGCCAAACGACACTTTTTTGATGTGCTGCTGGTGGACACCGCCGGCCGCCTCGCCATTGATGAAGCCCTGATGGCCGAGATCAAGGAACTGCACGCCGTACTCAAGCCGGTCGAAACGCTGTTTGTGGTGGACGCCATGCAGGGTCAGGACGCGGTTAACACCGCCAAGGCCTTCAAGGATGCGCTGCCGTTGACCGGCATCATCTTGACCAAGACCGACGGCGATTCACGCGGCGGTGCGGCGCTGTCGGTGCGGCAGATCACGGGTGCGCCTATCAAGTTCTCTGGCACCAGCGAAAAACTTGACGGCCTGGAGGTGTTTGACGCCGAGCGCCACGCCGGCCGAATTCTGGGCATGGGCGACATCCTGGCGCTGGTCGAACAGGTAACCGCCGGGGTCGACGTGGCGGCAGCGCAAAAGCTGGCCGCCAAAATGAAAAGCGGCAGCGGTTTTGACCTCGAAGACTTTCTGGCGCAGTTGCAGCAAATGAAGAACATGGG
>Ga0209768_10002793_pt1 | contig 10695 bp, 10 predicted proteins | sample LauGreSBDMM110SD_3_FD_187564 | JGI IMG/M metagenome (GOLD analysis project Ga0209768, IMG submission 187564) | Freshwater lake microbial communities from Lake Michigan, USA - Sp13.BD.MM110.SD (SPAdes) (version 2) | ecosystem: Environmental > Aquatic > Freshwater > Lake | place: Lake Michigan... | reverse complement strand
TAAAACAACAGTTGGCAGCGCGTCTTAAACGTCATCTAAAGCTATGGTCGCCACCGCGTCGTAAACGTCGTCTAAAGCTATGGTCGCTAGCGCGTTTTAAACGTCGTCTCAAGCTATGGTCGCCACCGCGTCGCAAACGTCATCGCATCAGGGCGTTGCACCGGGTTGGCAGGTGTAATCGGCGTACCGACCGCCAAAAAACCCACGAAACGATAATCGAGCGCATCAAACCCCAACGCCTCGGGTACCTCATCGGTGTAGGTGCCCAGCCCCGTACTCCAGTAGCTCGAAAACCCCATCAAGTGTGCAGCGTTTTGAATATTCATGACGGCCGCACCCATCGACAATGTCTGTTCAATTTCTGGCACTTTTTCATTGTCGTGCGAAATCTTGTACGCAAGCCCAATCAGTAGCGGCACTGTTGATAGCCACTTGCGTGTGTTCTGTTCTTTTTGCGGCGTAATCTCGCGACCCGAGCGACGTGTAGCGTCAATCGCAAGATCCGTAAACGCTGCGACCTCGGGTTGCATCACAAGCGCAAAACGCCAGGCACGTAGCGCAGAGTGATCAGGCGCACAGACGGCCGCCGCAAGCATTTGCTGCAGCTGTTCAACGTCAGGCCCTGGCGCCTGTACGAGTTTTTGTGAACGACGCGTGGTCAGTAACTGAGCGTTTGCGAGCGAAGTCATTTTTTAACACCTTCAATTATTGAGAACTGAAAAAACTAACAGAAGAAAAACTATTTCAAGTCAGATTAAACAATAACTAGCCGAAGCGACCTTAAAACCGCTTCGTTAAAAATTCACTCAGCAAAAAGCCCTGCATCACAGAAGCGACACAGGGCTAAGTTACTGACCGCCTGCCGAAGCAGACAGGGTCAATAAATATTACAGCACTTGAATGTTGGTTGCTGATGGGCCTTTAGCGCCCTGACCAATTTCAAAGCTAACTTTCTGGTTTTCTTCGAGAGTTTTGTAACCACTCGAGCGAATTTCAGAATAGTGAGCGAACAGATCTTTGCCGCCGCCGTCAGGCATAATAAAACCATAACCTTTTTCGGCATTGAACCACTTCACGACACCAGTTGCCATTTCAACTTCCTTGATAGATAAATAACGGGCAAAAACGCCCAACGTGCTAGATGGTCAAGGAAGGGATAGACACCACTGATTACCACTAAGGGCGACCGACTAGGGACAAAAACCGCGTCGCTTGAGAATCTTGCAGGTAAAGTGTAGAGGTGAAGTGCCCTAGAGTCAAACACTTACAGCGGTTTTTTGTCGTTAAATCCCTGAAATCGTGGTTTTCTCTACATTTTGGGTATGAAAGCAACAAAAAAAGTGATTTCTGCAAGTAATCCTACCAATTTCAAAAAAAAACACTAGGTAACTATCCCTACACTTTCAGTATTGGCTGAACAACAGGGACACGTAATGAAAGTCATCGTTTTAGGTGCAGGCGTCATTGGCACAACCAGCGCGTATTACCTCGCACGGGCGGGTGCTGACGTCACCGTCGTTGATCGCCAAGGCTGTGTTGCAAACGAAACTAGCTTCGCCAACGCTGGGCAAATCTCACCCGGCTACTCAACCCCTTGGGCCGCTCCAGGCATCCCCTTTAAAGCTTTTAAATGGATGTTCACAAAGCATGCCCCTTTAGCCATCAAGCTTGACGGCAGCCTTTGGCAATTACGCTGGATGGCGAACATGCTGCGCAATTGCACGGCTAGCCGCTACGAGCTCAACAAAGAACGCATGATGCGTGTCGCTGAGTACAGCCGCCATTGCCTCGACACGTTGCGCGCAGACACGGGGATCCAATACGAACAACGCTGCGGGGGCACCTTGCAGCTGTTTCGTACGCAATCCCAGATGGATGCAGTGCAACGCGACATTAAAGTGTTAGAAGAGTGTGGCGTGCCTTATGAGCTACTTGGCGCATCGCAACTCACCTCGGTTGAACCAGGTCTACGTCAAGCTCAGGGCTTGCTTGCGGGTGGGCTGCGTTTACCCAACGACGAAACTGGCGACTGCCAACTTTTTACCACTCGCTTGGCCAAACTGGCACAAGACATGGGTGTGCAATTTCAGTACAACACGCCTGTTGAGCAGTTGCTCGTTGAGGGCGGCCAAATCGCCGGCGTGCGCACTGGGCACGAAGTTCTAAAAGCTGATCGCTATGTCTTGGCGTTTGGTAGTTACACCCGAGATTTACTCGTGCCGCTAAATATTGAGCTACCTGTTTACCCCGTCAAAGGCTATTCGTTAACAGTGCCTTTAGTCGATGAATCTCTTGCGCCACAATCCACCGTGCTTGACGAAACCTACAAAGTTGCCGTCACACGCTTTAACAACAGGATCCGTGTTGGCGGCATGGCCGAACTCAGTGGTTTTGATTTAAGTCTCAAACCACAACGACGCGCGACCCTTGAAAAAGTCGTCACTGAATTATTTCCGGGTGGCAACGTCAAAAATGCGACATTTTGGACAGGACTGCGGCCTATGACCCCAGATAGCACGCCGATTATTGGCGCTACACCCTTATCCAATTTATTTTTAAATACGGGTCATGGCACGTTAGGCTGGACAATGGCCTGCGGCTCTGGCAGACTGATTGCTGATCTGGTGACGGGTCAGCGCCCCGAAATCAGCACGGATGGTTTAGCGATCAGTCGCTACCAAACCACGACTCAACCAACAATGCCGCGGCCAACTTCAGTGCCTGCTTAGTTTTCAAAATATATTGTGCGATTTTTATGACACGTCCAACAAAAGCCCTCATTGACCTCGCCGCCCTGCGTTCAAACTACCTAACAGCCCGCAACCTGCATGGCGGGCGGGCCTTAGCGGTCGTTAAGGCTAATGCCTACGGGCACGGCGCTGTGCGATGCGCGCAAGCCTTAGCGGATATCGCAGACGGCTTTGCCGTTGCCTTTGCTGCTGAAGCCTTTGAGCTTCGCGAAGCTGGCATCACCAAGCCTATTCTGGTCCTTGAAGGCTGCTTTGATCCCGACGAACTCCTCGCAGCGCACCAGGCCAACCTCTGGGTCGTCATCCATCAAGAGTCACAATTACGTGCGCTTGAAACTGCACCTGTTGATGCTCACAGCATGCGTGTATGGCTCAAGGTAGATTCAGGTATGCATCGAATTGGGTTTGCGCTTGGAGCTGTGCAAGGCGCCTACGAACGTCTTGAAGCCTGCCCCTCGGTAGCCTCGATCACGCTCATGACGCACTTTGCGCGCGCCGACGAACCCGACAGTGTCGCCACTGCCAAGCAGATTACCGCCTTTCATGAGGCTACCGCTGGATTACCCGGCGATCGCAGCTTGAGCAATTCAGGCGGCATTATTGCTTGGCCGACCGCACGCGGCAACTGGGCACGGCCGGGGATTTTGCTTTATGGGGCGGATCCGTTGCCGCTCAAGGCAGCGCGTAAGTCCAATGGCAATGATCCGGTTTCATTGGTCGATGCTCTCGCTCCACAAAGCGCTGGATCAGCACAGCTTAGCCCTGCGCCGTTAACTCAGCAAGCCGCCCACACACCAGCTCAGCCGTACCGTCTAACTCCGGTCATGTCCGTCATTAGCGAGATCTTTGCAATCCGTACGCTCGAAACCGGCGAGGCCTTAGGTTATGGCGGCCTCTTTGTCGCTACAACTCCTGTGCGTGTTGGCTTGGTTGCGATTGGCTTTGCCGATGGCTACCCTAGGCTGGCCCCGACCGGCACCCCCATCGCCGTGGGTGGCGTACTGACCCGTACGATCGGTCGCGTCTCTATGGACATGCTCACCGTTGACCTGACCGATTTGCCTCAGGCAAGCATCGGAAGTCCCGTCGAATGCTGGGGCAAGCAAATCGACGTCAATCAAGTCGCTCAGCAAGCCGGCACGATTTCTTATGAACTGCTGTGTAACGTTAAGCGTGTGCCTAGGGTGTATGTAGACTAACTCGGAGCGCTCCTGAACCGCCCAGTCGACTATTTCGCAGCAACACTGCTCGTGCATTTACTCAGTTCAGTTTCAATTAACCAGTCTATAGCGGTTTCTAGGGGGATTCCGCCAGCATTTAGCATCAAAGGGACTAGGCTATTTTTGGCGAACCCTGGATGTGTGTTGACCTCAAGAAAGTAAGGCTGACCCTCAGAAAATCGAAAGTCTACACGCGAGAAAGCACTAAAACGAAAATCAGCGTGTATTTGTTCTGCCATCTGGCTTAACTTCAACTCGTCTGACACAGACAATCCGCTTGGGATAACAACACCGTATCGCCCAGTTTTTTTGGTGGCAGCATCAAATATCTTACCCTCGTAAGTAATCCGTGCAATAGGTAACGTAATGGCTCGTCTCTCACCGGCACCACCAAACACTGAGGCTGTATATTCCAAACCATTTAAAAAACATTCAAGATAGAGTTCATCATAGACTGAGGACAAGGTATCAATCGCTGCGTGAAGTTCAGCCTCATTCTCAACTAGTACGGTCGAATTACTCGCGCCTCCCGTAGATGCCTTGACGACCAAGGGGTAGCCAAAGAGCCGTGCTTTTTCTGCAATATTGACATGGCCAGAGGTGATGTCTTCAAGAGTAAACGCAAACCAATCCGCAGTCAGAAAACCCGCTGCGCGTACGATTGTTTTAGAAATAACCTTATTCATACCCTTCAGGCTTGAGAGCCTATCATTACCAGTAAAAGGCAAACTAATCAGTTCGAACATTCCTTGCAGCCGACCATCGCACTCTATTTCACCGTGAAGCATATTGACGACGATGTCATAACGCTTAGGCTCGGCAAAAGCCGCCAAAATATTAGCGTGGCGATTGGCGACTTGCTCGGGCTGTCCTGGCACTGACTCATCGACCCATCCGTCTTGACTCCAGTTCAATAGCGTACAGGTGTAGCGGTCTGTGTTCGCGTTGGCAAGGATCGTTTGCCCGCTGAGTTGAGACAGGTAGTGTTCTGAGGATGGACCACCCACCAGTACCGCAATTTGAAGAGGATGATCAGCGGGCATCCGACACAACCTCCGAGGCCTGTTCTTGATCAGCTTCGTTTTTATAGCCCTTAGCAATCAGCGTGCTAAGCGTTGAGTTGGTATAAAGACCCGTCAATGTCGTAATTGGATCGATAATTGGTAACACAGCGATTAGCAAAACGGTGATCGCCTGAGCAGGTAAGCCGAGTGGTAACAACACAATTGACACCATGGTGAGGGACACTACGCCGGGTGCTCCCGCCCCTGCAACCGCAGCGAGTACGCTTAGTGAAAGCACCATTAGAATCTGCGGAGCATGCAACGGAACACCATATAACTCCGCCGCGAAAACGCTAGCTGCTACATAAATCATGACCATTGAGAAGCGATTCAATACGACGCCTAGGGGGATAACCAAGTTAACTATACTGGGCGGCATTTGAAGCGTTTTACCAGTCAATCCCAAAATTGTAGAGGGCATCGCAGCAAACGAACTAGCTGTGCCAAAAGCAATGAGCATGGACTCTTTCATTACAGATAGAATGACAAGGGGCGAGCGTCGAAGAGTAAACGACATAACCACGGTATTCACAGCAATCAACAAAAAGCACGTGCCCCAAATAATCAGCACAAACCTCAACATCGCGAACAAGGTTTCTGTACCCGTTTGTGCCAGTTGATTGGCCAGCATCGCGAATAAGCCAAGGGGCAATAGATACATAATCCAACTGATTATCTTAAAAAAAGCTTTGAATAGCCCATCCGAAATCACGAGAATACTTTCCGCACCCTTACCCCCCATGAGGCCAGTTGCAACTCCTAGAATCAGAGAGAAAAACAATATTGAAAGATTCGAGCCTTGGCCTAGCTCGTGAAAAATATTCGACGGAATCATCGATTGAATAAACTCAACCGCCCCGCGATTTGCAGAAGCTATGCCGACACCGCTTTGATCTGCAGCACTCAACGTCTTTCCAAGCATTATTTTTGCATCTTGGCTCAGATACCTGCCTGGTCCAACCACTAGGCTGATCACAAGTGTGATCCCGCTGACTGAAAATAGGAAAATCAAGCTAGTCGTAACAATTTTAAAAATACTCTCGCGCGCAGATTCGGAAGCACAGAGTTTTCCAACGCTAGCGATCAGTGCCGTCATCAAAATCGGAATAATCGTCATTTGAAGCAGCTTCAGGTAGGTGTCACCTATCGGCGCTAAACTCTTAGAAAAAGTAGGATAAAACGTCCCAGCGATGATAGCCAGTACCAAAGACAATAGAATCACAATTGGCGACTTTAGCCATTGCAGCGAAAAGGTGATCTGTTTTTTCGTGGCAGATTTCATGTGCAAAGAGCCTTATAGCAATTCAATAATGTTTCGAAAATAGTTGATCGACTCTTGTCCTGCCAGCGACTGGCTCAAGTACAAGGTTCAGCCAAGCAGTAAAGTGCGTGTCGGACCAATCAACAATTGCAGCAAGATCGCTATTTATTTCTGGCAAAGCAAAGTAACCCAGACGCAGCCCTCTCTCAGGCTTCTCTACGAAAATATTTCTTGCTTCAACTTCATCACAAAACACAGCATCAATCTTGCCCGACTCGAGGGCCTCAGTGAGCGAAGCGATATTCGTAAACGTGTCTAACTTTGCAGTGGGAAAGCGCTTACTTGCCTTGTTTAAATAAAGGGGGCTATTTAACGTGCCGATGTGCAGTGGCAGTTTACTAATGTTATGTAACGTCTCGTCAGTCGGTTTTTTCTCAAGAACTTTCAACCGATTTGTGACGATGACGAAATCGAGTGCAATGTATGGCAAGGTGTAATTCACTTGTTGGGCAGTTCCGAGCTCACGCTTAACACGGGCAAATACCAGATCAGCTTTGCGTTGCTTCAAGGCATCAATCAGTGCTGCCGCGTCAGGGTAGCTCGCGTCCCAAACAAGCTTGACTCCAATGGCTTTAGCAACTAACTGCGCCAATTCAAGCTCGTAACCAGACCAATGGCCATCCTTTAACACCGAGAACGGATACAAAGGCTCTTGAACTGAGGCAACGCGCAATTCACCGCGTTTACGAATCTCTTGCACTGTCTGCAAACTGTCTTGAGCCTGGGACAATTGCGGTATCGTCAGCAGAAGTATGAGCTGCAGCCAAAAATTACTTTTTATAATATTGAGCATAAATTCTGAACAAGTCTTCGGCCTTACGCGTCGGATAATTCATCTCGAGGTACAAATTAATAAATCCGAGCAAATGTAAACTTTGACTGTTAACTGCGATGCTTATCCCGTCCGACATTGAGGGGTTGTCGATCGCAGTCGTGCTCAACTCTACCGAGCGCTCGGGATATTTAAACAGATAGTTCCTCACGCCGATCTCGTCACGAAAGCTCGCTACGATGCGACCCTCAGCCAAGGCCTTGAATGTTTCGTCCCAATCGCCGAATTCGATCAACGTTGCTTTAGGTGAAACAGTCTTAGCGAACTCTAGGTATGAATTACCCCTCGGCTCACCAATTGAACCGCCGAAAACCGCCATACGAGCCAACGAACCATCTAGCTCGTATTTGGACGCTGCAATTCTGTTCATCACCAACACAGGCCTGAGAACCACATAAGGCCTTGAAAAACGCACTTTCTCGGCGCGCACCAACGTCCGGCTCAGCGAACTGAGTCCGATATCTGCTTTACCGCTAGCAACGACATCCACAACCCCATTAAAAGTCTGGGCGGTTCTGTCGACGGTGAGACCAACCTTCAATTCTTTAGCAATTGCCTTCGCCAAATCCACATCATTGCCGAACAAGTTACCGTTCGAATCAGACATCACAGCAGGAATAATATCCCTCGACAACATTGCAACAATCAGTTGCCCTCGATCTTTTATTTTTTGGATGTCAGGGGGGTAAGTTGGACTCACTGCTGCGGCGCCCTGACCAAACGCTTTTCCTCCGACAGCGCAGACGAAAAGTAGAGATAAGATAAAAGATTCTGAGCATTTGCGAAACCACTAAAAATATGTCGGCGAAAAATCAAATTAAATACTCACTAGCCGTATTTAGAAGTTGCACTAAATGTAAAAAAAGTTGCTAGTGGCTTGTTTTAACTACAAATTTTTCTCAAGCCCTAAGGTCTAGCAAAATGTTTACGCACTAAGCGACTTAATAAAATTCAAGCTAAGAAAAGCAAAAAACGTAGGGCAAACAAAACTTAGCTTTAAATATTAGCTCAGCGGCGATAACTTACCTCACAAAAGCTCTCGCTGCATAAAAGAACCGTATGACCCGTGCAAACCTAGTATTTATTTAATTATATTCTCTCATCACCGATCGCTACAATTTTTACGTTACCACAGTTCTTAGGGTGGCAAAACATGGATACAAGATAGATCTTTGGGGGATACAAAATTAGCGCTTGCTCTTTAGGTGAGGCTTACATCAACACCACTTACATGCTTACGCTTTGATAATGGGATAATGCGCAAAACTTACAAGACTTGATTATTTATGCCAACACTGCAACTTGCCACCTGGAACGTCAATTCGTTAAAAGTACGCCTGCAACAGGTATTAACCTGGCTTGAGGCCAACCCGGTCGACGCTTTATGCCTGCAAGAACTCAAGCTTGATCACGACAAGTTTCCGCTTGAGGCTTTTACGGCCATCGGTTATCACGCGGGCTGGGCTGGGCAAAAAACCTATAACGGCGTCGCAGTGCTGTCGCGCCAACCTGGCGTGGATATCACCCGCAATATTCCGGGCTTTGAAGACCACCAGCAACGCGTCTTGGCCACCACCCTGCCCTTTGGCGACAGCATGATTCGCGTAATTAGCGCCTACTGCCCTAACGGACAAGAGGTTGGCAGCGAAAAGTATCTATACAAACTTGCTTGGTTCAAAGCCTTTGAGGCCTGGCTCATCACTGAAAAACAACAACATCCCAATATCGCGGTGCTGGGCGATTACAACATCGCGCCCGTTGATGCTGATGTTCATAATCCCGACAAATGGATTGGACAGATCTTGGTCTCAGAGCCCGAACGTGCGGCATTTCAATCTTTGCTGGCGCTTGGGTTCACCGATGCGTTTCGCTTGTTCGAGCAAGCACCCAAATCGTTCAGCTGGTGGGATTACCGCATGAACGGTTTTAAGCGTAATGCCGGTATGCGCATTGATCATGTATTGTTATCAGAGTCGCTAGTGCCAAGCTGTACGGCCTGTGTCATTGACAAGGGACCACGCGCCCTTGAACAACCCTCAGATCACACACCCGTGATCGCGACTCTCACCTTTGGGTAAGCGTACATGACCACAAAAAATCCCCGTTTGCCGCGTGCTGCGACTCAGTCACGTACTAACCAAGCTTTGCCGCTCGATCACCTAGTGATCAACACGCATTTTGAAATGAATGCGGCCTATTCAATCTTTGAGCAACTCGGCTTTACTTTAACGCCCCAAGGGCGGCACAGCCTGGGGTCCATCAATCACCTCATGGTGTTTGATGACGATTACATCGAACTACTTGGTCTGCCAAGTGACGGTGGCCCGTTACGCGAAGAGGTGCTTTCAAGCCCAGTGGGCATTGACGGGCTTGTTTTTACGACCACTGATGCGGCACAGACACACCATTCTTTACAAGCTGCGGGCTTGGCTGTGCGGCCTGTACAGGCGTTTTCGCGGCCAGTTGAACTTGCTGGCGTGGTGTCTGACGCTCGCTTCGAAACGGTACGTTTTGAGCCAGGTCAATTTAGCGCGGGACGCCTGTATTACTGCAAACACTTCACGCCAGAGTTAGTCTGGCGCGCAGAGTGGCAAGCGCACTCGAATGGCGTCAGCAAGGTGGCGGGCCTACTCATTGTGTGCGAGTCGCCAAAGCAAGAAGCAAAACACTATGTCGCCGCGGCCGGCGGCGTTGCTAAGCTTGGTGCAAACGGCGAATATCGCGTGTCTGGCGAACGCTATGCGTTAGTTTTTGTCACACCCGCGCAGTACACCGAATGCTTTGGTGGCCTAACGTGCGTCAGCGGTCAGCGCGCAAGCTTTTTTGGAGCGATCGCTCTTCAAACGTCATCATTGACACCGTTACGCAAAGCGCTCGAGCGCATGCAAACGAATGGTTTACACACGGTGACTTGGCGCGAGCAACCCGGACGTATCGCTGTGCACATTCCGGGATTTAATACCTTGCTTGAGTTTATTGAGGCGGGTATCGCCTAATTTTTAGTACGTAGTCATTTGAGTTTTGAGTGCGCTCATCGCTTTTAGTTAACGATTTTTTTATTTTCAGGATATTTTCATGTTCAAGATTTGGGGTCGTATCACTTCTATTAACGTCCGCAAGGCTGTGTACGTAGCGCAAGAGCTTGGACTTGATTTTGAGCGTATCGATGCAGGCGGAGCCTTTGGCGTCGTGAAAACGCCTGAATACATTGCGCTGAACCCAAACTCTGTCGTCCCCACGCTAGTCGAGGGCGGCTTTGTGCTGTGGGAATCAAATGTCATTGTGCGCTACCTGTGCGCCAAACACTCGCAAGGCAAACTCTACCCAACCGATCTGCAAGAGCGTTTTAACGCCGAGCGCTGGATGGACTGGCAGCAAACCACCTTTGGTCCCTCAGGGCGCGACGCGTTCTGGCAACTGATTCGTATCGCTGAGCCCGAGCGCGACATGAAAAAGGTCGAAGCCTCGATCGCCTCAACCGAGATCCTACTTGATCGCCTTGAACAGC
>Ga0209768_10002789_pt1 | contig 10715 bp, 10 predicted proteins | sample LauGreSBDMM110SD_3_FD_187564 | JGI IMG/M metagenome (GOLD analysis project Ga0209768, IMG submission 187564) | Freshwater lake microbial communities from Lake Michigan, USA - Sp13.BD.MM110.SD (SPAdes) (version 2) | ecosystem: Environmental > Aquatic > Freshwater > Lake | place: Lake Michigan... | reverse complement strand
AAGCTTTTGATTATTCATTGCGAGATCTTGAATGGATGAGCGTTAATGCAATGAAGAGTTCATTTTTACCTTTCAATGAACGCCTAGATATCATCAACCACATCATCAAACCCGGATATGCCCGGCTTCGGGAACAGGTGGGTTCTTAGTAACTCCCAGTTGCTGCAATTCCATCGAGGATTGCGCGCGATCCAGATAGTCCGAGTCTGGTGGCTCCGGCGGCAATCAGCTCTTGCGCAAACTCTGCAGTTTTGATTCCACCTGATGCTTTGATGCCTAGGACGCCCCCGACTGTGTCATGCATTACTTTGATGGCTCGCACATCTGCGCCGCCAGCTGGATGAAATCCAGTTGCAGTCTTGACGTAATCAGCGCCCGCTGCTTTACACCGCAGGCACGCTTGTTCGATTTGATCATTAGTTAGAGCGGCAGTTTCTAAAATGACTTTCAGCACTTTCCCAGCGGTGGCAGCTCTAACTGCTGCAACCTCACTTTGGATGTAATCCCAGTCGCCCATAATCGCTCTGCCCAGATCAATCACCATGTCGATTTCGTCTGCGCCTTGTTGCACTGCAAGCTTTGCTTCTGCTGCTTTGATGCTGGATTCATGTTTACCGCTAGGGAAGCCACAAACTGTTGCCACTTTTACGCCATTTGAAACATTTGCTACGGCAGTTGCTACAAAAGTTGGTGACACACAAACTGCGTAAGTTCCAAGTTCAGCTGCTTCAGCGCACAGAGCAATTACATCTGCGAGGATTGCTTCAGGCTTCAATAAAGTGTGATCGATCATCTGCGCAAGTTGACTGCGTTCCATTAGTTGCCCCCATTAAGCAGCGGCGCTGCATCTTTTACTAAAGCTTGCAATGCCTTCTCAGAAATTTGTCTTGCGCTTAACAAATCGTTATTGCGAACTACGACCTCTAGGTAACACTTTATCTTTGGTTCTGTACCACTAGGTCTAATGATTGCTCGAGCATTTTCAACTTCACTATTGCCTGACAAATGGATGACTATTGCATCAGTTGCGGGCAAATTACCAAAACCCAGGTCAAGATCATCAATTCTGCTAACTGCCATCCCACCTAGAAGTTTCGGCGGAGAGGTTCGAAGGCCCGACATAACTACACCAACTTGCGCTGTTTCGGTTACCCGAACGACGACTTGATCAGTTGCATGATGCCCATGAGTAAGTGCCAGCTCGTCCAGAATGTCCCAAGGAGTTCTATTTGATTGGGCAAGAAATGCCATCATCTCAACAAACATTGCGGCGGCTGAAATTCCATCCTTATCTTTCACGTTTTGGGGATCAACGCAATACCCAAGTGCTTCCTCATAACCGAATAACAAATTTGGAACGCGGGAAACCCATTTGAATCCGGTAAGTGTGGCTTCATAATTTAGGTCAGCGCGTTTTGCAATTTGTTCCAGCAGCATCGAGGACACAATGGAATTGGCAAAAGTACCTTTGATTTTCTGGTCACTGTGTCGTTCAATAATCCACCAAGCCAGCAGGCAACCAATTTGATCTCCCCGCAATGCCAGCCAATTGTTATCAATCGTTGGAAGCGCGATTGCTAGTCGATCAGCATCCGGATCATTTGCAATTAAGACATCGGCGCCTGATTTAATCGCCAGCGCTACTGCAAGATCAAGAGCTCCATTTTCTTCTGGGTTTGGAAATGCCACAGTAGGAAACCCCGGATCAGGATCGCGCTGCTCGGCAACTGCTATTGGCTCGGCAAATCCAGCTGCTAAGAAAGTTTGCTTAAGTGTTTGCCAACCAACACCATGCATGGCGGTATAGACACTTTTGATTTCTCTGCGTTGCGCAGTTGTAGTTGGTCCACTAGTAATCAAATGTGTGATGGCTTCGACATACGACTTTGTAATAACTTCCGATAACTTCTCGATGCCAGTAGCAAGATTTACTTCCCGCACATCAAATACAGATCTAATGTGAATTGAAATCTCAGTATCCACAGGTGTCACTATCTGTCGGCCATCACCTAAATAAACTTTGTAACCGTTGTCCTGCGCCGGATTATGGCTTGCCGTAACCATCACGCCCGCGCATGCGCCTAGCTGTGAAATTGAATATGCAAGAACTGGCGTTGGAACCACGTGACTAAAAATTATTGGCTTGAGTCCAGCCCCTGCCATAACTTGGGCGGTGTCATTGGCAAAAACGTCGCTGTTGTAGCGCGCATCAAAACCAATAACTATTGGTTGTCCAACTTCGCCGTTGGCAACTAGAAACTTTGCAAGTCCCGCAGCGGCTTGTAGAACCGTCACCCGATTCATGCGATTTGGGCCAGCACCAAGGGCGCCACGTAGACCGGCTGTTCCAAATTCCAGCGGCGCAGAAAACGCATCTTCTAGCTCTCGAAGCGCATCTACATCAGTGTTCGCATTGGCAACGAGTTGGGTGAGCTCCGCATGAGTAACTGGGTCAGGGTCTTGCACAAGCCAGGATTGAACTTGGCTTAACAATCCACTGGATATGCTCACTTCACTAGCGTAGAGCCCAAATTCTAAAAGTATTACTCACCTATCAACCTGACCTGTGGTGCTAAGAATTCAAATATCTTGGTCAGCTTGCCGTAGTTGATCTTGCACTAACTAGGCAAAATCTCTAACACGTCAGCTCGAATGTTTTCTGGAGTGGTATTTGGGCTGTAACGCTTAATGGACTGTCCATCTGGTGATATCAAGAACTTAGTAAAGTTCCACTTCACTGCGCCGCCAAGCAAACTCTTTGAATTGCTCTTTAAGAATTTAAAGATTGGATGAGCATTCTTGCCATTTACATTTACTTTTTGTGAAAGTGGAAAATCTACCCCGAAATTCACTTTGCAGAAGTCATCAATCTCTTGATCATTTCCTGGCTCCTGGTGCGCAAACTGATCGCAGGGAAAGCCAAGAACAATAAGTCCTTGTTCCCGAAATTCTTCATTAAGTTTTTGTAAACCTTCATACTGTGGCGTAAAGCCACATTTGCTAGCGGTATTCACGATCAGAATTGGCTTACCGGCATAATCTGCCAGAGAGACATTCTCGCCACGGTTATTTGTGAACTCTAGATCGTAGATTGAAGTTAGTTTAGACATACCTCAATAGTCCCCTGATTATTCAAAACAGGCAAACGCAAAACCTTCGCATCGCTCCTACACAATGGCAGTTGCGCTCGCTACTGTGGAACTATGGAAACTTTGGTTATGAACATGCGTTGGGCCGGCTATTTACTAATTGCACTTGGATTGATTAATTGGCGTTATCAAAATTCATTTGCGGTGGGCGCTCCACTTTGGATGTTTGGTCTGGCACTTATTATCGGAACTTACATTCCTGCCGTGCATAAGTTACTTGTTTCAAAACTCGGCGCTGCACTAGTAGGCCTGATTATTCTCGCGTTACTTGTTATGGCCTTCATCGCCTGAGTTGTCAGCGCGTCAAAGATCCTTGAAATACCTAGGGTTTGGTTGTCTCAAGTAGAATTGAGTTAAGTTTCCACCCGGTATTTTCCCGCATTTAGTGCTTAACCAAGGAGTCGCAATGGGTTTGCTCGAAAACCTTGAACAACGCTTGGACCGAATCGTAAACGGCTCATTTTCTAAGGCTTTTAAGTCCGAAGTGCAGCCTGTTGAGCTTGGTGCTGCATTGCAACAGGAAATCGATAATCGAGCTGAGACAATAACTGGGCAAACGGTGGTTCCCAATATTTTTATAATCGAACTTGGCTTAGTTGATCACGATCGCTTAACTCCATATTTTGGAACCCTAAGTGCTGAATTGACTGCCCTAGCAGACCAGTACACCAGTGAGCAGCGGTATACAACTATCGATAGTGCTCACATAACTTTTAGTCTTGATTCAGTTTTGGAAACTGGCGTTTTTCGAATTCGTAGTACCGCAGCGCCCCGACCAGCTGATGCCCCAAAGGCACCACCGGTAGATCCTGATCTGACGCCACAAGTTCCCCTTTCAAGCTTTGCAGTTGCTTCGAGTCCTTATTTAGTTTCCATTACCGGCGAAGAATTCAAAATAACTAAATCTGTTTCAAATGTTGGTCGCGGAGCAGAAGCTGATATTCAAATTGATGACTCAAGTGTTAGTAGATTACATTGCGCAATTGTTTTGGGTTCAGATGTTCTCGTTCGTGATTTAGGTTCCACCAATGGCACTTTGATCGATGGTGTTCGCGCAACTGAAACAGTTGTACATGATGGCTCAATAATTAAAATTGGAAACATTACTTTGACTTACAAGAGTCAGTGACAAATTTATGTCAGAACTATTGCTCAGTATTTTGCGAATTGGTTTTCTCCTAGCGCTTTGGTGGTTTGTGCTAACGGTCGTCTCAGTGCTGCGCCGAGATTTGCAAGCACCTCGTGATGCCAAGCCGCTAACTCCCGCACGCTCATCCAAACAACCAAGTCAACGTCCTACTCTTCGTTCCCGAAAAACTTCAACCAAACTCGTAATCGTTGAAGGTGCGTTAACTGGAACTGTGTTACCACTTGGTACGTCACCAATTTCGATTGGTCGCGCGCCAGATTCAACTGTCGTATTGGATGATGATTTTGTAAGTACTCGCCATGCCCAGTTAACTCCAAACGGAAATCATTGGATTGTTGAAGACTTGGGTTCAACAAACGGAACTTGGATTGATCGCACTCGGATTTCTGCGCCCACAGTGTTACGGCCTGGAACTCAATTACGTATTGGTCGAACCAGTATGGAATTGAGCTCATGAGTGGTTTAAGCCTGCGATTTGCAGCGCGCTCAGAAATTGGCCGAGTGCGCCGCAATAACGAAGATGCAGGTTACGCAGCAACTGACTTATTAGTGGTAGCTGATGGCATGGGTGGACATGAAGCCGGAGAACTTGCCAGCGCAGCTACGATCGCAGCAATCGTTTCTGCTGCTGCCACATCTTCTGGAGCAGATGAAGTTTTGACGCAACTTGCCGAGGCAGTAATCACCTCCGGTGAATACATAGCCGACGTAGTTGCTGCAAACCGGGATCTTGCTGGAATGGGAACCACTATGACAGTGGTTGCGCTCCGTGAAGATCGAATTGCCATGGCACACGTGGGAGATTCGCGAGCATACCTTTTTCGCGCTAATGAACTGCAGCAAATGACCAAGGATCACACCTTTGTCCAGACTCTGGTGGATGCTGGCGAAATTACGCAGGAGCAGGCTGCAGTCCACCCAAAACGAAACTTAATGATGCGGGCCATTGATGGCATCCACGCTGTCGAAGTAGATTTGTCGGTTCGCGAAACTCGAGTAGGCGATCGGTACCTGCTTTGCAGTGATGGCTTATGCGGTGTTATTGATTCCGCGACTATTGCAAAGTGTCTTTCGGTAACTGACTTGACCCACGCGGTCACATTGCTAATTGACGCGGCTATGTCGGCGGGTGCGCCAGATAACATCACGGTGGTAGTGGCTGATGTGGTAAATGACAGTATCGAAGTTGATCCAGTGTTAATTGGATCTGCTGCTGATGAAAGTAACCAATCTAGATTGCCAGCGGTGGATTTTCCCGAAGAAGGTGATTCGCCTAACACTTCACTACTCCAACTTGCTGCAAACCCAAGCGCACGCTGGCTTGTCCCAGTTTTTGCAACTCTGGGCATGATCACGATTTCTATTGCAAGTGCATTGTGGTGGCTTTCAAATCAATGGTTTGTTGGTGTTTATACCCAGAACAAAGTTGTGGCAATCTTTCAAGGTGTTCCAGCGGGGGGCATGTATCGTCTTGTCGAAGTTTCTACTTTGTCAGTTTCGCAACTACCAGAATTTGAATATAGTCAGGCATACCAAACTTTTGAATCTGCAAATTTAGAAGATGCGCAAGCGGCTGTGGCTAGGTTACAAAAAAGTGCGGACTTATGTGTACTACTTCCAAGTTCGCCTGGGTGCCCTCAGGTAACTCCGTGAGTACCAACTTAATTCGCTATCGCGTTTCAACTCGTCGCTCAGCAGAACTTACGTTATTAATAGGTGCCTGGTTAATAGGTGTTTTTGCTTGGATTTTGGTGGATGCCTCAACAGATGCAGCTTCCTTGGGTGGCTGGACTTCGCTGTTAAGTGCTGGCGTCTTGCTGCTAGTAACCCATGGTGTTGTCAGGTGGCAGGCACCATATGCGGATCCATTGTTACTGCCTAGCGTTGCAGCATTAAACATGCTGGGTCTAGCCATGATTCACCGACTCGATGCAGCAGCAGCGCAACGCGCCGCAAGTAATGGCAGTCCGCCTCCAACACCAGATGTTTATCTGCAGTTGACTTGGATGTTAGTTGGGCTAATTGCGTTCATAGTTGTGCTGACATTTGTTGGTGACCATAGAAGACTGCAGCGATTAACTTATACCGCGGGCTTTGCTGGAATCGTGTTGTTGTTTCTTCCGTTACTACCAGTTATTGGCAACGAAGTTAATGGCGCCCAACTTTGGATCAGTTTGTTTGGCTTAACTTTTCAGCCTGGTGAATTAGCAAAAGTTGCCCTCACCATCTTCTTTGCTGGTTTCTTAGTGGGACGTCGTCACTCATTAGCACTTGTTCATAAAAAGATATTGGGTGTTGGAATTCCGCGTGGCAAAGATGTTGGTCCGCTTTTTCTAGTTTGGTTAGTTGCGCTATTAGTTTTGATATTGGAACGTGATCTAGGTACGTCGCTATTGCTCTTTGGACTGTTCACAGTGATGCTTTATGTTGCAACAGGCCGTAGGTCCTGGGTTTTAATCGGCGCCTTGCTTTTAGCTGTTGGCGGCGCGTTGGCTTATCGACTATTTGGCCATGTGCAGATTCGATTTGATGTCTGGCTGCGCCCATTTGATGATGCCAACGGTAATGGCTATCAAATAGCGCAATCACTTTATGGCCTAGCTAATGGTGGAATTTTTGGTACGGGTTGGGGTCAGGGATATCCACAACTTGTGCCGTTCGCAAAAACTGACTTTATAACATCGGCTCTTGGCGAAGAGCTAGGGCTCATGGGACTTATTGCGATTTTGTTGCTCTTCGCAATAATTGTTGAACGGGGCGCCCGCGCAGCTGTTGCAACCCGTGATCCGTTTGGCAATCTTTTTGCGATCGGGTTGACTGCCGTCATTGGACTACAAACTTTTATTGTTATCGGTGGCGTGACTCGACTTGTTCCACTAACTGGATTAACAACACCATTTTTGTCGTACGGCGGATCATCACTGGTTGCTAACTACATAATCATTGGGATCCTGATTCGAATTTCTAATGCTGCTCGCGCACCAGAAATTACAGATGACCAACTGGTTTTACGACAAGATGTTGAGACTAAATGATTAGACAAATAAATCGAGTTACTGCAGTAATCATTTTTTTATTGCTAGCTCTGATAATTAACATTTCTTATATTCAGGTTTTCAATGCTAAACATTTGCGCGGACAGCCTGGGAATCAACGAGTTACTTTAACTGAGTACTCGCGCGAACGTGGTCCGATATTGCTTGGTTCACAATCAATAGCCGAATCTACTCCAACACTTGATGCCTTAAAGTACTTGAGGGGTTACCCGGATGAAACAATTTTTGCGCCAATTACAGGTTTCTATTCAGTGCTATACGGGGCAACCGGAATTGAATCCGAAGCAAATGATGTTCTAGCTGGAAATGACAGTCGCTTCTTTGTTGATCGGCTACAACAACTTTTTGCTAATCGGGAACCAAAGGGTGGCGCTGTTAGATTAACCATTGACCCAGCGGCGCAAAGCGCTGCAATGAAAGCCTTGAATGGCCGAACTGGCGCTGTGGTCGCCATTGATCCAACCACTGGCGCAATTTTAGCTCTGGCAAGTTCACCATCTTTTGATCCAAACTTATTATCCAGTCACGATGCGGCAGAGATTCAAACGAATTATGAAGAATTAAATGCTGACCCCGAACAACCAATGCTTAATCGCGCCTTAGCTATGACTTTGCCGCCAGGTTCAACATTTAAATTGGTTACTGCCGCCGCCGCTTTAGAATCCGGACTTTATAACGCAACATCACAACTACCTGGTCCCAAGGAAATAAATTTGCCAGGTACAGATGTGCAACTCGGCAACTGGAATAAAAAATCCTGTGGCACCGACGATGTGCTGACCCTTGCGCAAGCTTTAGAGATCTCATGCAATACCGCATTTGCGTGGCTGGGAATGGAGCTTGGTGCTACTGCAATTAGTGATCAAGCTAAGAAGTTTGGTTTTGAGTCACAATTTGAGGTTCCAATGTCCAGCGCAATTAGTCGCTTTCCGGTAGATCCAAATCAACCACAAACTGCCATGAGCGCAATTGGTCAATTTGATGTTCGGGCAAGTGCGCTCCAAATGGCGCTGGTTGCTGCCGGAATAGCTAATGACGGAGTTGTTATGAAGCCATACTTAGTCAGCCAAATACTTGGACCTGATTTAACTGTGTTACAAAACACCAACCCAGTTGCATTTGGTAGAGCTATGAAGTCTGAGAATGCCAAAATTTTGCGAGATATGATGGTTGGCGTAGTCCAAAATGGAACTGCCTCTAAAGCACGAATCTCTGGAGTCGTTGTTGGCGGTAAAACTGGAACTGCCGAGAATGTGCCAGGTGAACCAGCACATGCTTGGTTTGTTGGCTTAGCACCAGCTGAGGGAGCCAAAATTGCGGTGGCAGTTGTGCTACAAAACGGTGGTGGCGCAGCCGAAGTCAGCGGCAATGCGCTAGCGGCGCCAATTGCTGCGGCCGTGATGCGCGCAGCACTAAAACAATAGGCAAGAATAGAAGCGCTATGCAATTTGAAACAAGTACAGGAGAACCTAAGTGAGCACCTTCACCCAACTCGGTGATCGATACACCGTTGGCCAAGTTATCGGTCGTGGCGGGATGGCAGAGGTTTACGAGGGTACAGATCGTCGGTTAAATCGAAAAGTTGCCATTAAAGTACTGCGTCCAGATTTAGCGCGAGATCCGATGTTTCAAGAACGTTTTCGCCGAGAGGCGCAGTCTGCTGCTGGACTTAACCACCCAAACATAGTTGCAATTTACGATACCGGCGAAGATTTAATTGAAGATGGCGCGAGCCAAGTAAGTGTTCCTTACATTGTTATGGAATTTGTTGATGGCGTAACACTACGTCAGATGCTCACTAATGGTCCGCGGATTTTGCCTGAGCGCGCACTTGAAGTGGTGGCTGGAGTTCTAGCTGCGTTAGATTATTCGCATCGCCATGGCATAGTTCATCGAGATATAAAGCCAGCAAACATTATGATCAACGCCTTTGGTGATGCAAAAGTAATGGACTTTGGAATTGCTCGGGCTATGAGCGATGCCATAACTTCAGTTACCGCCACGAGCGCTGTAATGGGAACTGCGCAATATCTCTCACCTGAGCAAGCGCGTGGTGAAGTTGTAGATGCCCGCAGCGATATCTACTCCACTGGTTGTGTACTTTATGAACTTCTAGTTGGTAAGCCACCATTTAATGGTGACTCACCAGTTTCGATTGCTTATCAACATGTTAATGAGCCAGCTAAAGCTCCCTCGTCAATTGATCCATCTATCCCTTCTACTTTGGATGCAATTTCTTTGTCTGCATTGGCTAAAGATCCAAATGCAAGATACCAAAGTGCTGCTGATATGCGCTCTGATGTTGAACGTGCGATTGCAGGTATGCCAATTTCAGGTATGCCGATTGCAGCTCGCTCGTCCTTACCTTTGAACCAAGATCCAGCAGACTATCTAACAACCGCGCTTCCGATCTTCCAATCTGGTGGCGTGCAAGTTGCCACTGCCCCACAAAAGAATGTCAGCGGAATCAAGTGGGTGGCAATTTCACTTGCAACGATTGTCGCAGCCGCTTTATTGTTTTTCATCGGGGGCAAACTATTTCCTGCTGGCGGCACTACCGTAACGGTGCCTAACCTAAAGGCCAAGACTGTTGAAGAAGCCAGCGCTGCACTTTCTGCTGTTGGTTTAATTCTTGGAGAGCAGACTCCACAGGCAGATAACAATGTGCCAAAGGGCGAAATAATTGGACAGGATCCAGCATCTGGGGAATTACTAGAAACTGGACAAGCTGTAAACGTGATTGTCTCAGCAGGTAAAGACCAAACTGGAGTTCCAAATTTGGTTGGGCTAATTTCAATTGAGGCTGCGAAACTTGAACTGGAGAAAGCCCAGTTAGTTTTGGGTCGAGTTACCCCAGTTGAAAGTGATAAACCTTCTGGCACCGTAATAGAACAAGACTTAGCCGCGAACACCTTAGTTGAGATTGGAACTTTGGTAAGTATCTCGGTATCAAATGGTAAAGCTCCGGTACCAAACGTTGTGGGCTTAAGTGTTACGGACGCAAGCAACGCCCTACTTAATGCAGGGTTCTTGGTTCAAGTTCTCACACAGGAAGATGCATCCGTGGCGCCGGGAACTGTACTTGCCCAAACTCCAGCCGCTAACGAGTTAACGCTGGAGGGAACCACTGTGACCATTACGGTGGCAGGCGCCCCAGGGTTAATCATTTGTCCTAACGGAACTACGATTCCTGCGAATCAGACTTGTCCCGTTATTGTGCCAACTCCGACACCGACACCGACGCCGACGCCAACACCAACTCCGTCGTCAAGCCCATCATCAACTGCCACAACAGCGCCGTAGCGTTTGATCAAACTCATCTAGACTGGTTTTCGTGACGCGCATTCTAGTTATTGATAA
>Ga0209768_10002788_pt1 | contig 10716 bp, 16 predicted proteins | sample LauGreSBDMM110SD_3_FD_187564 | JGI IMG/M metagenome (GOLD analysis project Ga0209768, IMG submission 187564) | Freshwater lake microbial communities from Lake Michigan, USA - Sp13.BD.MM110.SD (SPAdes) (version 2) | ecosystem: Environmental > Aquatic > Freshwater > Lake | place: Lake Michigan... | reverse complement strand
TTCTTAACTACCGCCAATACTACTGGTGCGATTGTGGCAGCTGTCATTTTTAATGATGGTTCAAACTCTTACTACTACTCTTTTGCTATGGCTTCTGGTGGTGAGGAAGTTACCGACTTGACATTGATTGGAACATTTGAGGGTTATCTCTTCAATGGTTCAAACGATATCAGCCTCTAATCTTTCTTATTAGATAGATCTTTGCTCCCTACCCCTCAAAAGGGGAGGGAGTTTTTACTAGTGGCATTTGAAGTGTCACTTGTAAAAACTTAAAGTAAATGTTGCGCCGATATGCCATGTGAATCGGCAGTTATTTATTGATACTTAACAAGACTCAGGTTAAAAGTTTTGGCGGAATACATTTAATTTAGGTGAAAATTAAAAATGAGATTCCAAATTAGATTTCAATAGTGCCCAACCATTTGGATCAAATACGATTAAATGGTTCTGCATACTTTGCAAAACAGCTTATCTCTGTGCTTCAGAGTAAGAATATTGAGATATCACCAACGGCTGTATCAAGAGCTTTTAACAATTACTCCCAATTCACAACTTTCAAACCCCATACAGTGATAAAGTGGCTCCTTGGTATTTCTAAACCAAGAAGCGAAACCCTGCTTTTACTAGCTGAATGGTTGAATGTTGAACCTCAAGACCTGCTTTCAGACACGCAAACACCAAAAGAATTAAAGAGCAAGGCCAGCTTTGAGTTTGATTTCACCGATCAAGAGTTGATCTCCAAGTACTTAGCTATGACAAATAAAGAGAAGACTATTGTTCGCTTGGTAATAGACGCCATTGCCGGCAAACAAAAATGACTCGTAAAGATTTAAACGCTGCCCTTTTGCTGATAGGCATGATCACAATCCTCGGCTCACTTGTCACCGCCATCTACTTGATGATCCAATGACCATAGATGAAGACTTCCAATCAGAACTAGCCCAAATCCAAGCAGAGTCTATTGGCTGGGTTCCTCTGGATGAAGGTGCTTACCTGCACGTAGGTTCTGATGAAGCTGTCATTCAAGTGGTTGGTATTGCCAAGGCTGAGATGGCTGGTGGTAATGTGCTGTGGTTGACTTGAGTGGCAACGATTCCATTCGAATGGCATCTGAATGCCAAAGGTCACGTCTACTGTGACCTAACTCCAGCGTGAATTAAAAATACGCTTGATCACTGAGCCAATATTTGCCAACATTGCAGTTAGATTAAACTTCTATTACTGCAAGGAAAATGGTAATGACTGGACCAACACACATCACCGAACAATGGGATCACCGTTACGACACCAATGCAAACGCTGAATCAGTAGAACAAAGGCACGCGGAATCAGTTCTGGCCATTCGGATAGAGCACGGGCATCTAAGGGGTTCAGACTTTGCGGGCATCTTTGAATTGGCTGAAGTACCCGATCCGTTTAACGTTCATAGTGGTGAGCTGCGAGTTGAGTGCAAAGTGGCATGGTTCGGTATGAAGCCCAAAACCACGTGGAGCAACATCACGCTAAAAGGCAGCTATCAGCTGCTGCGTAACTACACGGGCCTAGTGACCCACAACTTGGCCAAAAAGAGCTAACAGCTCAAGCGTCACTTTTCATCACGCTTAGCCGCTGAGTCTCGCGCAGGAAACTCACCACTGGCAACTGCAGCAACATTGCTCTTTGCCCAACGAAGATATCTACTAACCAATGCACTCAAATGATTGCGGGCTGTGGCTCTGTCCAGCGCCAAACGGCTTTGCGCTTTACGTACAGCAACTGGATTTAGATTCAACTCTCTACCTATTTCCCACAAAGCCAGCTTGTGTTCATCAGTGGCGGCCTGTTGACTTTTTAGCCACATATCGTAGACCGCCAGTGATGTCTGCAAGTTGGGAATGGTGTAGTTGCGGCTGAGCGTATAGCGAGCCGTGCTTTGCAGTTCAGCCAATGCAGGACGACCTTGCCGGCCCACATGGCGTTGGTCTAACAACCGCTTGATGTCACTCATCAACTGACGTTTGCTTTTGTCTAGTGGAAATGCCACTACCGCCACTTGTTCTTTTCTCCACTCAGCAGCAAAGTCAGCAGCTGAGTTCAGCTCACCAAACTTGATCGTCAGTGGCTGCTCGCCAAACAGCTTAGGCCCGCGATCGCTCTGCGTCCACCACTTGTGAAAGTCGTCAGATCTGACATCTCCAAAGTCCACATATAGGCGGGCTAGTTTACCCGTGCCACCACGCTCGCAGCACTTTAAATAGTCCTCATTTCGGCGAAGGTACTGCCACCACCAATAGTAGGGACTGCGCTGCTGATAGCTGACATTGAGCCGTGCATTGACTCGGCCAAAAACTGGGTATGGTGCTGAAAAATGTACCTTCATAAGTATTAACTCCTAAATATCATGAAATCACTTGACAGAGTTGTTATAGCACATTTGGTGAAACAATAACAACTGTCAGCAACACCTCGTTGTTGATGCCTCAGCAGCAGGCTATCAGCTGTGATTTAAAGGAAATATCTATGACTACCAAGTCCAAACTGAAACGCACATCCAGCAACACCAAAATGTCTGCACAAACCATAGTGGCCACAGCAGACAAGCTGGTGGAGCAGCGTGAGCAGTGGCAGCAAAACGAGTACGCACGCAGCAACGCTCGGCTCTATGAAATTCTCTCCTGCGTGCTGGCCATGTGGCAGCAGGTCAAAGATGACAGGGAGTTACGCATTGAAACGGTCAAGCAAATGAAAGCTGCGCTGACTGCGGCAGGTGTGCGGGTGCAGATGAACACGCTGGCATTGACGCTGTTCGTGCGCTATGTGTTTCGCACTGATCGTAACCGTGCAATGAACTACAGCCGCACACTGCAGGCCGCAATGGCTGCGGGCATTGACAGCAAGGACCTCGCTGACTTTATTGAGCGCAGTGGTGGTGTGGAGGAGTGCAAGCGCCAAATGAGCAAGTCAGAGGCGGTGCTGGCCAAAGAGCAGGCCATTGAATCTGCAATGACTTTGGTGGAGGAGCAGTTGGAGAGCAGCTATAGCGCACCACTGGCCACTTTCAAAGTGTCACCTGACTATGTTCAAGGGCTGCAGTCGGGCTATGTGTTCTTAATGGCACGTGCAAGCAGCAAAGGCGAGATCAGAGCGTTGGCGGTTGTGCCTGCGCAAAGTGAAGGAATGACCAAATGGGCCAAACAGCAAATGGCTCTGTTCCTTAGCCAGCAGTCAGTGAAGGCGGCTAAGAATGCCAAAGTGAAACGCAAGAATTCGGCCATTGAAACAGCAGCCAAAAGCAAAACGCCCACCATGTGCGAGACGGTAGGCGATTTGGTAGCAGCGTAACTCAAGTGCATTAACAGACGGGCTGTTGGCGCAGCTCGTCTATTCATTCAAAAAAGGATATTTACAAATGAACACCATCTACAAATACCGTCCCAAAAGTATAGACGAATTTGTCTTTGCTGATGAGCAATTGGAAAAGCAAATACGGCGTTATTCAGACGGCCGCAACGTCTTGCCTTTAATCCTGCACGGAAGCAATGGCACGGGTAAAAGTCTGCTGGGCGAGTTGATCCCCAAAGCCATTGATGGCGAGGCAGTCAGCGTCACGAAAATTCACGCTGAAGATCTCAACAGCAAGCGAGAGGTGCGCGAGAAGTTCAGCAGAGATCTGCACTTTGATCGCTTGTTCAGCCAAAACGGCCAGAGCATGGGCTACACAGTGGTTGAAGAGGTGAACTTTGATCCCGCAGCACGGGATGCGCTGCGCACCTGCTTGGACGATATGGCTGAAAGAGAGCTGTTCATCTTCACCACCAATGAGCTGCAAAAGATTGATGTGGGCCTGCGCAGTCGCTGTGAGCAGATTGAGGTCAAGCCCGCTAGACCCGATCGGTTTTTACAGCGTGCACAGCACATACTGCGCAGCGAAGGCGTAGAGCTAGATGATGCAGTGGTCTTTGAAGTGCTTGAAGCCGTGTTTGATTCGGACTGCGACAACCGCAAGTACTACAGTGCGCTGGACGAAATCATCGAAGCTTGCCGAAATACTAGAACTGAACAAGGAGTGGCGTGATATGACCAACACATATGACTTAGAGGGCACACCCATCAACATCGTGCAGAACGTTGAGTACGCTGGGACGGCAAGATGCAGTATCTACCCTATCCACCATCAGCATAGCCGGCGCATAGATCAGCTGCTGCGAGCTGACCCGTTGCTGGTGGATGCGCACATTGAATATGAAGGCTTGGGCTCACATATCAATGCCATTGAGTGCCAACTGCAAAGCGATTCGATTCAAGTGCTGGCGTACAAGCTGACGTTGATTGAGGAGTGTATCAACCGCACAGTGGACCAGTTTTTAGAAGAGTCGAATGGTTACTTTGCCGTGCAAGAGTAGATTTAATTCACGCTGAGCACATAGCACTCAGTACTGAGCCCACTCTGTGATCTGGCAGGGTGGGCTTTTTTCATTAGACCAACTCAACAGCACGGCGCTGCATGTCATCGTTGACATCAATATACCGCTGGGTCACGGTGATGCTGCGATGCCCAGCCAAACTGGCCAATACTCTAACGCCCACGCCCTTACTGGCCAAGTTGGTTATAAATGTTCTGCGGCCACTGTGACTGCTGGCTCCCGTTATGCCTGCACGCTTGTAGCACCAGTAAAACCACTGTGTCAGCGTGTTTGCGCTCCATCCCTTGCTCTGCTCAGTGAAGAACAGCGGCTGCTGGGGATCGCGAATTCGCGCTGTCTTTAAATACTGTGCCAACTCCTCACGCAGACGCTCGTTGATGAACACGGTGCGTGCATACCGGCCTTTGGTCTGCTGGGCTGTGAGCCGCACTTCGCTTTTGACGGAGCCATCTTCGTTCCTCACGTCTGAGACCAGCAGTGCTGCTATTTCTCCCACCCTCATGCCGCTCCAAAAACTGATCAGCAGTATGGCGCGGTTGCGCTGCGGGTATCGGGATTTGGCCACGTGCCTGAGCACCTGATCTAATTCTGCTTGTGTGAATGTTTTGGCCTGTGCCATTGTGTGTTCTCCTTGAAGTGTGCAAAGCTTTCGTGCGTATAAGTGTGTGATCTTTTGCCTGCAATTCCTACCGAAAATGGCAGCCCCACTGATCTCCCATAAATCAACGACTTAGCTCAAAGCGATAGGCTTTTGTATATTTCCTTTGCTGTTGTATTTAGCTCAGCGAGCACTGGAAATTCGTGGCAGTAATGCCACACCGAGCTAGCAGCGCACGTAGGCGCCCAGTAGTACTTTTGATATAAAGCCAGCTAGTGCGCTATGCCCATTGATGAGATCGCAGTGCGTAGGCGTTTTTTGACGGGGATTTGGCTTGGGCGCTAGTCACGCTGCTGCTGCGTGCTAGCTGTGAGCAATAAAAAACCCGCTGCTGTGGCGGGTTTCTTTGAAGTGAGGCCCCAAGCGTTGAGAAAATCTACGCTGCAGTTTTTTGGGGTGGAGTACTTATCGTTTTGGTGTGGTGATTTCTGACCACGGCCACTTACATTTTGTAATTCTCGAGTTCCAAGTCACGTATCAGTTGATAAACATAATCATGGTCGAGCTTGGTGTCACCTTCCTCAAATGGATTCATATCAAATAGATCGTCTTTGACGTCATAGATGGCATGAAAGCAAACTTCTTCTTTCGTCCTGTGGATAAGGGCCCAAGGGGTAAATTCGTGCTCTGGAAATTCCTTTCCATTAAGTGAGTCTTTGTGGATGAAGACGGCAAAAGACAACGTGTTCAGATCATCTTGTTCATCAGTCTCTTCATTGTATCCATAGCCATCAAAAATGATCTTTACACCAAGCGGTTCGTTGCCACTTCGGTCGCCAATTTCTGGTTCAGGATTCATTGTTTCAAAGAAGTCTCTTACCCATTTTTCAATAGTCGGGTAATAGTCACTGAGTTCTCGGTTAGGGTCCATGAAATACCTCCTTATTAAATGAGCCAACTGCGTTAGCTCGCTCTTCGCTTCCGCTCATCGCAATTTTCTTCTTTTTCTAATTGATTGACAATAGTTTTGATATGTCACTGAATCAAAGCCGAATTGCACGCAGTGCTATGAGGTGCATTTGATTGACGGAGAATGTTTCGAGCATACGACGGCTATAGCACTTGAGGTTGAATCAGTGCCATAGCCGCCGTAGTGTTTGACAGTAAAAAGTCCGTCGCACACTTGTGTGTCAGAGTTTATGGGGAGACAGATGCATTGAAACTCCCGGTCGCATATTCGCTACCACTCTGCGGCTTCACCTATTGCTCACGTGCTGCACACCAACACGTGTAGGGTGGGGTCATTAACCGTCATATTACAACCCACGTTTGTGCCATTTTTTACCGAGCGACTTACTCGGAGTTTTGCCTACTGTGGCCTGTTACTTGTTTGCCTTGTCTTGCTTGGCTGATAGTCGCTTTAATTGTTTAGCTGTGTTCATGACTTGATAGCACTGAGCCTGTGTGATTCTTTGCCTTAGTTTTGTATTACCTGCAGCTTGTAGAAATTTATTGAATTTATTTGCCTGATCTTTTGTGAGTAAAGGTCCACATTGTTTGAGCGTTACCGTTGCCAACATGGTGGCTTGAAACAACTCGGCATTGCCCACGTAGATGTGTGCCACGTTGACACCATGGCGCTTGAGCCATTTGTTACTATTTTTTGTCTGTTGCTGATCTTTGAAGTTCATAAAGTTATTTAGTTCACTACAAATAAATCCAGCTTAAATGTGGCTCAAAGTTTGGTGATTACGTGTGTAGTTATCACTTGTCTAATTGCTCTGTGGCTTTTTCCAAACGATAGCTGGCATCTATCGGTTGCTCATCTCTGGTGTCTGAAAACACACTTGCCCAGTGATCAACAACTGCAAAGGAGCATAAGCAATGTCACAACTGGCCACACTGAAACTAACAGCGGCAAAGAAGCCCGCAATCCAGCCCCTAATCGTGCAGCAGCGAAGCAAGTTAGCCAAACGGCTTTTTGAGCAAATGGAGTTGGCTAAATCTCAAAGGGATGGCACTGCCTACATCCAAATGCGAGTCAAAACCATCACGGGCATTGATGGTGAGCCCAAAAGCATTGAAGTGCACAAGCGTGTCAAAGCGTGGTGGTTTAAAGCAGATAACGGCAAACTTTGCCTTCTTGTGCGCTATGGCAGCAAGGTCATTGAGTTGGCCCGCGGCAAATCTGCTGTGGAAGTTACAACGCTAGATGAATTGGTCTTGGCACTTGCAACCATCAAAGCGGCTGTGGAAGCGGGTGAGCTAGATGCACAGATACAAGCGGCCAGCAGTCAGTTACGCGAAGGGTTCAAAGCCACTGCATAAATATTGGATGCGCTTTTATGAATTTAAAACAGTCAAACCACTGAAGCCCGATCAGCAGCGAGTTCGGACCTTACAGCAACAAGTTGAAGCTGCAAGGCGAGCATTGGCTGCTGAGCGAGAGCGTCAACGTCGAACACGTGACCAGCAACGTGCAATACAAGCTACCAACTAGCTGAGCTCAGCTGTGACTAAAAACAAGTTCTTTAAAAAACTTCATTTGAGCATGGTTTTGGCCAGCAAAGACAGTGATCGTTAGATCCATGTACTTGCAACAGCAGGCATAGCTCAAATGGTCGGCACTGGGGTATCCCGCCTTAACTATGGGTTTTTGGTTGCTCACTCTAGTGCTCTGAAAACACACTCAGTCCACAGGCACTAAAACAACTTGAAAGAGCGCATGACAATGAACAAACCGTCCCATTCACCGTTTGACAGCGCACAGCTGACCCTGTTCACTGGCACGGATCGCTACTACAGATTAAACAGGCTGTGCGTGATCACAGATGGCGTGAAATACATGGCGGATGTCGCAGGAGCCTATTGGCTTGTGGACGCAGCAGCCAGCTACCTATTGGAGTTGGGCACAGCAGACTGGTTCGTGCTGGTTCGGCTGGTAGCTTCAAATGGCGCTGCTGTTCTTACGCTTGAAGATGGTAATGGTGGTGTTAGAGCCCAGCAGATGATTCCCTACACAGACTTCTCCGCAGCGCAACAACTGATCTACGCTTGTTGGGATGGTGAGCACTGGGTGCTGATGCTGCCCAGTGAATACTGATAACTGCAAAGGCGTCAACCCAGTCCTACAGCAGCATCGAACTAAGACCCTTTAACGGGACGCAACTGACGCCGATATAGAAGTCGTTGTAGAGGTGATTAAACCACTGCTAGAACTGATGCAGCAGCTGTCACCGCTTGAGATCTCGATAGAAGTTCTCATGGCTACCCAATAGAAGTAGCATTCGGGTTTCAGGGTCGAACTCGTAGGCCAGTAGCATCAGCTGGCTATTGCTCTTGAACTTGTAGACATAGACGCCAGCTAGATCACCACGCTTGGGCTCACCAATGTCAGGGGTTTTGATGATGACCTCCACAGCATTGTCCACGTCTAGTTTCTGGTTGTTGTGCAGTTTCTTGTAGGCGCGAGCAAAAGCAGCACTCTGCAGGACCTGCACTGACTTAGCAGCCATTTAGGCCTGGCCCTGCGCTACGAACTTGGTGGCCAATGTTGGGCCTTCAGCTCTTGCCACCAGCAGATCACGTACAAAGTCGATGGGCAAATCAGGATTGTCCAGCGCAGCCTTACCCACCATGGCCCAAAACTCAACCTGTCCAGAAATACTGCGACGCTCAGCAAAGGCGTGTGCTTTGGCCTGCTCGTAGAGCTGATCATCAATGCGTACGGGCATACCCATAATTGTCTCCTTGAAGTTAAATGCTACTATTGTAGCGGATTGCACTAAAGTGTCAATCCGTACAGGTCATTGTATTAGGACTGGTGCAGCGTAAAGAAAAATCACGCTTGACTAGCAGCCAAGAGGTTTCACAACACTGCCAGCATGGCTTACTGCTCGCAGCAAGCTGTCTTGACTTAGGTGCGAGTACCTTTGGGTCATGCTGACACTGGCATGTCCCAGTATCTTTTGCACCTCGTACAAGCTGCATCCCGCATTGACTAGAAAGCTGGCAAAGCTGTGCCGTAAATCATGCATACGCACATCCCTCAATCCTGCACGTGTTCTAGCCGCATCCCAACTGACATAGACGTTGGTGTAGGGTTTATGTGTTTTGGGATTTTCAAAAATGTAAACACTGAAATTAGTTCTAGGCACTTTGTCCAATAGATCTAATGTGGCAGTGCTAAGTGGCACATACCTCTCTCGCCCCGATTTGGTTACTGGAATTCTCCAAAAGCATCGCTCCCTGTCCACATCCTGCCACTTGGCATCAAGCACTTCTCGCTTTCTTGCACCAGTTAGCAACAGCATGGGAATTATGAATTTCAGTCTCCTGTTGGTTGAGTAATTGACTGCTTCCAAAAGAAGCTGAGTTTCAGCAGCAGACAAGAAGCGTTCACGATGGTTGTTCAGTTTAATCAGCTGCTGAGCTGCGGCTGGATTACCAACAACGCCCGCTGTTTTCCAGCGTATGGCTAGATTGAACATGTATCGCAACAACACGACAAGCCTGTTGATGCTTGCATGGCTCAATTTAGAACTGGCTTTCAAAACTATCTCCGCAACGTGTTCGCTATTGACGGTATCTATGTAATGTTTGCCGATTACTGGTAGCACGTGATTACGAAATACGCTCAAGTCTGTGTTCCAACTTCGCTTGTAGCTTTTGATAAACGGCAAGTAGCTGTCGTCAAAGAACTTGGCAACTGTTGGCGCTGCCCGCAGCTGCTCTCGTTCTGTTGCAATGTCAGTGCCCATTGTGATTTTTGCACGTGTTCGCTCACACAGCTCTCGTGCTTGATTTGGTGAAATGTCGGCTGCATTGGCCAGTTTGTGGGTGCGCTGATTGCCCCGTTCGTCACGGTAACTTAGGTAGTAGGTTTTTCCGCCGGTGCTACGCACCTCTACACACAGCCCACGACATTCTGTATCACGCACAAATTGTCTGCCGTGTTGATTGGTGCAACTTAGATCCGAAATTGATTTTTTGGTGAACTTGATTTTCATCTGCTGTGCTTTTAGTTGGTGCAGCTGCAGTGTGTTTTCGAAGATGAAAACGAGCAAGAAAAAAAGAACCAAATATAAACATAGATCAGTGTCAGGCACTAGCTGCACAAGATGAAATAACTCGCCACAAATATTGAGTTTTTCGAAAATTTGCCCGATCAAATAGCACGCATTTTTTTGTGGCAGATCTGCACACATGCTTTGTCATGCTGAAAAACAGACAGAGAAAAAAACTAATTTCTATTTAATTTCAAGTGGTTGCAATTTTGACCAAGCTCTAGCGCTTACTACGAGCAAATTTCAAGCTCACCCTCCTCAGAGCGTATTAGGACTTTCCCTAGTGCGCTCTGTCGAGTGTGGGCTTTTTGCTTAGCTCGCACTCGGTTCTTTGCAAAGAATCTAGTTTTTTACATAAACCTTAATAAGGAAATCAAATGGCTCTGTCTCTCTTGAACACCAATGAAGTGCAAGTTGCACGCTTGGTAAAGGCACTTTACAACGCAGCCCCTGGCTACACATTCATGACCAACTTCTCTAGCTATGCAACAGCCAAGGGTATGAATGGTTTGGCAGAAGGCTTGGTGGCTGACTTTGCTGCTAACGACAACGCAACTTTGGCGGCAGCTGTTGCCTCTAATCTTGGCTTGACTGGTACGGCCTTGACTGCAGGTACTGCCTACTTGCAAGGTCAATTCGAATCGATGGG
>Ga0209768_10002786_pt1 | contig 10718 bp, 4 predicted proteins | sample LauGreSBDMM110SD_3_FD_187564 | JGI IMG/M metagenome (GOLD analysis project Ga0209768, IMG submission 187564) | Freshwater lake microbial communities from Lake Michigan, USA - Sp13.BD.MM110.SD (SPAdes) (version 2) | ecosystem: Environmental > Aquatic > Freshwater > Lake | place: Lake Michigan... | reverse complement strand
CTCCATATTGAACAGCTGCAGGATAAGAGGATTTAGTAAAGTAATCACCAGTACCATGGTTAAAGTGATCGAATATCACTTCAATAGGTGCTTCTGGTGGAGCATATGAATTTTTAAGAATTAATCGTGCTTGATCATAGTGAGTAAATCTTTGTCCATCATCCCAGATAAATCTATCTGAAATATCGATAGAGTATGTAGCACCTGGAGAAACAAATGTACCAGATTTCATCTTAACAGAAATCAAACGGTAACCATCACCCTTACCAAGTAGTAATTCAGTCTTTTGTACATCAGCCGCAGAAGTAAATGTTCTAGTGGCACTTGGAGAAGCTAATGTTTTTGTCTTTTGAGTTAGTGAAGCACCACTCTTATTAACTGCTGCAATAACAAAAACAGTTTTGGTGTTATATGTGGCACCGTCAACAGGAATTTGTGCATTTGATGTACCAGAAGTAAATGTACCAGTAATTGGGATAACTGCACCACCTGTGGTAGCATCAGTATTAATAACAGTATAATTGTCGTTATCTGCAGAAGAAGCAAATGTTCCAGAATCAGTAGTAATAGAAATTAAACCGCCAGATACAGTGCTGGTGAAAGTTTTATATACAGTGTAACTTGTATCACTCACATCTTTAATTGCAAAATGCGGGAATGGAAATATTGAAACAGCATTTTCTGGTTCTTTTATTTCAGTTTGAACTCTGTTAATGGTAACACCAGTAACAGTTATAACTGAGTCGACAGTTAAAGAAATTTGTGATCCAATAGCAATAACTCTTCGTAGTGTACCACCCAATAAAATATAATCACCATCCTTAAGATCAGTTTGAAAAGACGTTCCATTACCAGTAATTGTAGCTGTTGCAGCAGCAGTCGCTGATCCAATTAAACGCTTTAATATTCCAGAACCACCACCAACTGTAAGGATAGTTCTAGCAGTGCTTTCAATATCAGCAGTAAAGTTTAAATTTGCATCGTTGGATGAACCAACATGATAAAAAGATTTAACATCTCTATTGAAATCATATCCAGCTGACATCTGTACATCAAACAAACCTAATTTGTAGATAGCACTTTGTGTACCGATTGCTCCATTATCATATTCCATAAAACGAACACGAGCAGTACCAACTGCAATTCCACCAGATGGGATTGTTCCAACTGAAGCAGTAACTCTATTATAAAGAGTAACTTTAGTCATAGTGCTAACTCCTGGAGCACCATTTATATTAGTTACTAAAACATAGTTACCAACTGTGGCAGGAATAACTGCGTTTTCAACTGCAACAGAATCTCTTGCTTTTTGTATTGTTACAAACTCAGTAGATGGTTTTTCAATCTCATAACCCTGTACATATGCTTTTCCTGGCTCTAAACCAATTGCTAATTTTGCTTCATTGGCTTGGTGTGTGACAATATCATTTTCTGAACCTGTAGTTCCTGGAGTATAAATACCACGATTGTAGTATGGGGTTTCATTATATTCCCATTGAATACCTGAAGTTCCAGAACCATTAACTGAACCATCAAAAACCGATCCAGCAGTATGAGTTGGAGATGCTGGAGTACCGCTTGAAGAAGTTCCACTACTTCTTGCTACATATGTATTTCCACTATTTGTTACAACATCACCATTTAAATAAACACGACCTACTGCCCAAGCCCCACGCTCATTATTTCTATATTCACGAACATCAATTTCAAAATTCTTAACTGTGTAATCACCAGATTCATCATATGTTCTATGGGCAAATTCTTTTTCAAGAATAGAGTATTGTGTTGAATTAACTAATTTTTGAGGTTTACCTTCACCAACTCGAATCAACTCGATAAAATCTGCGTCTTCTATACTGTTTAATGCTAATTTAGTTAGTACAGCGTCGATGTAATAACGATGTGCTCCTGGAGCAGCATAGTTAAATGAATTTTGTGCGTTATCATAAAGAGTTTCATCTTCTTCTGCAGTAACGACAGACTCAGAAGTAACTAAACCAATTCGGTAAGATGGAATGGCTGTAAATTTATCGAGGATAATTGTTTGTTCTGGAACTAAAACAAAATGTCCTTTTATGTAATACACACCTTGTTTAATTGTTGCTACTGAACCAATTCCAGTAGGAGAAGTTGTTAATGCTTGAACTGTGAATGTCGCTGCAGCGAGCACAGTTCCTGCAGTATTAGTTCCTGCAAGATTTGTTAAAATATCTGACGCAGAGAATGTTTTAGTACTGTTATCCGTGCCAGAGTTCAAATAACGAATATATAATGCTCCTGCTGCAGCATTATCACCACCAGAAGATTTAGTAAAGTGAATAACTTGTGCTTTAACACCAGCTGAGTTTTGAATAATTAAGCCATTAAAATTTTCAATAACATTATCTGATAAAATTGCAGCATATGATGATTCTAACTTGACATATTGAATTTTAGTATCAATACCAATATTACCTGGAATTACCATGGATCCTTCTTTGAATACATGATCACCAAATCGAGAAATTTGATTCTGCAGAATAGTCTGCATCTGAGTTAACTCTCTTGCTTGGACAGCAAATCCTGGACGATATAGAATTCTCAAGAATCTTTTTGATTCGTTGAAATCGTCGTAGTACGGTTCGGTGTTAAAATCAATAGCCATTCGTAATTTCTCTTTAGTTGTTTCTAATCTATTTATGTTAGAATCTAATAACTGTTCTTAAAGTGACTGCTTCATCGTCTGAAGGAGTGAACCCAGCTTTGTTATCAATAAACATTAACTGACCAGAATATTTATCTATAGTTGGTAAACCCACGGACTGAATAGTAAAAGTAACATCATCAGCGTTCTTAAAAACTTCATAAGTTGCAGGTATATCATTGTCTAGTGATTGCAATAATACACTATTGGCAGAAGAAGAAACTACACGATATTTTCTTTCAAAAACATATCCATCAATAGTTCTTGTTACAGTAACATCAGTATCTCTTGGAAAATCATTAATGTTATCTATTGGTTCCAGTGTTTGAACAATAAAACATGCAGAACCAATTCCTCCTTGAAATTTTTGATCAGAATTCCATTGATTTGGGTTTTTAATAATACCCAATTGACGATAATCATTTTCAACAGCCACGCCTTGATTTAAATCGGTGGATACGTTACTGTAAAATACTAATGTTCTAGCAAACAATTCGGTTGGAGCATTTTTACCATGACCACCAAATGGTGATATAATCGCTCTTAAACGAGCACCCTGACCATTACTTTGTACAATAAAATTGGCATATGTATAATCTATTCCTGGATTTGTAACATTAATTTTTGTTATTTTACCAGTAGATTGATCTATAACAGCAGTAGCAGTTGCGCCAGTTCCATCTCCTTGAATTAGAATAGTTGCTGTACCATTACCATAACCACCAGAAATAATTTTAATAGCATCAATAGTTCCAGGAGTAGTTAAAATTTCGTTGTTTGCCTGAAGAGATTGAACAGTTCCAATAGTATGATCTGCAACCAACGCAGCATTTGCTCCAGGTCCAGTAACTGTAATTGTCGAGTTAGAATATCCGATTCCAGCATTCTCAACAATAACACCAACAATTTGATTATTATCAAGAACTGGAAGAAGTTTTGCGTTTGATTTTGTTGACGTAAAATTTAATAATGCTTCGGTAGTTCCTACTCTACTTGCATCTGTAATGGTAATGGTTGGTACTGCAGAATACCCAGCACCAAATCTACGAGTAACAGTTCCTGATGCTGGAATACCAGCATAAGTTAAAGTGGCAGAACCATTGAGAGTTGGTACTGCAGAAGTGTGTGTTGGTGCGACGCTGGGATCAGTTGTACCATTACCAGTAACAGTGTATAATCTACCTGAAACAAAAACTTGTTCATTAACTAAAACTGCAGTGTTTGCTGTCCATGCAGTTCCAAATATTACTGTTGGATTACTGGTATAATTATCACCAGAATTAGAAACAACACAAAATACTACTGATCCGTTAATTAACTTAGAAGATGCAACAGCACCTGATCCGCCACCACCAGAAAATGATACTGCAGGAGCAGAAATATATCCAGATCCTCCACTGGTCATGTTAATTTCTCTAACTCCACCAAGTAGTGTAATACCATCAATACTTTTGAAAGATGCTGTACCCGTTCCAGAACCTGGACCACTAGTCGTAAATGTTGATGTTACTGAATATGTTAATCCAGTTGGAGTACCAGCAGTAGTAACAATCGCAGCGCCAGCAGTTGTTGTTAAAGTAAAGCCAGTCACAGAAGAACCAGAACCAGTAATAGCAGAAACTTGATATTGTGTACCAGTTGTGTAACCAGTGATACTACCAGAACCACCAAGAGTGCCAGTAATATTAATTGTGCTACCAACTACTAATGTAGCTGCAGTACAAGTAAATTGACCAGCAGTACCAGAAATTACAACACCAGTAAGCGCACCTACAGGTGGTTGTCTAGTTATCGTGGTTGAAGCAACATTTTGTGCTGCACCACTAATTGTATATGTTCCAGCAGCACCAGTTCCAGTTCCAAGGGCAGAAATAGTAGTTCCAGGTGTAATACCAATTCCACTAATAGTAGAGCCAGATGTAAGTATTCCAGAAGTCACTGTAGCGACTGTTAATGTATTTCCAGCAACACCTATAGTACCGTTGTCAATACGTCCTGTGACTACTGCTGCAGCAGTGGCACCGATATCAGTCCAAACCGTAGTTCCAGCAGACACAATTGTATGTCTCACTGCAGTGGTAAATGAACCAGCTGCGACAGTTGTATTAGTTGTATCTACAGTTCCTTTAACTCTAGTACCAAGATACTTTAATGCTGCCACACCATTTTTAACAGTTCCTTTTCTATGAGTAGGTTCACTAGAAGATACAGTTCCTGAAGTTACAACTTCGTAAAAATCAAAAACACTATTAAAAATTCTTTGACCTAAAGAAATGCTCGCACCAGAAACAAAGGCAGTAGCACTTGTAATTGGATTTCCAAAAATGACAGTTGGACTTGCATAACCATTACCACCAGAAGTTACTACAATTTCATTTAAAAATGCATATTCTTCTTCTCTAAAACCATCACCTGTAACTGTTATTGTTGCACTAGTATAACCAGATCCTTTGTTATTAATAATAATGCTGTCCATGGCACCATTAGAATAAAACTGATTAGTAAGAGCAGAAACGACTGGCATCTGCTCATTTGATAAGAATTTAATTCTTAAATTAATTGGAATATTATACATAAACTTCCACACATAACCATCTGAAGTTGTGGTTGGAATAATAGATGTTGCTGTTGGTTTTACTGTTGATAAAGAATTGTTGTTATTATCAAGACATTTATATACATTAAAATCTTCTGTAACAACATAAAAGTTACATTCTTCAAGTTTTTGTTTACCAGAAGGTGAAATATTTACTACTGCTCGTAAATCTGCGCCAGTACCGCCACCACCTGTAACAGTTACAGTCGGAACAGAAGTATATCCAGATCCTCTTGACGTATTTGAGTAACCAATGGGTGAAATATCAACAATAGACTGAGTCGCCCCACCTGAAACAATTGGATAAAATTTAGCACCTGATCCACCACCGCCAGTAATAGTAATAGTTGGTAGTGATGTGTAACCAGTTCCACCACTTACAATATTAATACCAAGAACCTCAGTTGAGTATTCATCATCATACATATCATAAACTGTACCTGTTGTCCAATTCACACGAGGAACAACAAATGCAACATCAGAAGGTGTGATCGCTTTCATTGTAATAATTTCGTTACGAACCTCTCGCTCATAAGCATAACTATCTACAGGATATGGTGGTGCAGCTTCATCACTCCACTGAAGTGTTTTACCAAGAAAATAATAATAATTAGAACTTTTTTGGGCTACATCTTTGAAAACACCCTCTGCAAGACTTTTATGCAGGATAGTTTTGATTAGAGATGAGGTAGTTGGCATTTTAGCAGAACCTTGAACTTAAATTAACTTACTGTCACGAGCCATGTTATAGAGATTGTGTCGCCAGCTGCCTTAGTCACAACTGGGAATGTAGTACGGCAAAGCATAGTACCAGCTGTATCCGCATTAAAAATACCTGCCTCTACAATAGCACCATCACCTGAACCTGCCGCAAATGTCGCTGTGTATGTAACAGTATTTGCGGCAACAGTTCCAGTTACTGCCGCACGAACTGTTTGCGCCTGCAGAGCTGTATTTGTTACATCGACTCCAGTAGACCCAGTGCCAATACCCATATGAGTCATTCTTGCTGGACTGTTAGTAGTAAGTTTTATCATACTAGAAGCAATAAAGGCTTTACCTGTGTTAACAACTTGGTTAGGCACTTCAAAATTTTGAACTACGGTTCCTGATGCATTAGTTTTAACGATGCGAACTGTACCAGTTGCTTTTAATTGTTCTTTCATTTTTTGTTTCATAAAATCTCCTTAGTTTATAACGTGTTAAATGTAGATTCTCTAGAACCTACAGAATATGTGTCTGCAAATACAATATAATCTTCTTCATAATAAGAATTTTTCTGCAAATAACCAGTGTGGTTTTGTGGAGCTAATATGCTCGTATCTGCATATCTATTTAGGGTTTTTGCGAAAGATTCATTATCAATCATATTAATAGGAGTGCTAATTCGTTTACCAAAAGTTCTGGCAATTACTCCATTATCAACCATTCCAGGATAGGGAGTGTTTAGCAATTTACCAAAAGTAATTTGGAAAAGACCCTCATCAAACATTCCTTCACCAATCCCATCACCGTAGACAGTGTTTAGTGCTTTGGTAAATTCTTTGTTAACGATGAATGTTTGGGGTGGTAGTGGTGGGCTACTCAAATCCTTGGTAGTAAATAATGTAATATCAAGATCATTTGTTGGATTTGACGTAGTTGATAATACCTTTTCTACAGAAAGATATGTTGTATTAACATCTAATAATGTAAAGTCATCCTCAAGTTCAAGACCAAGAGACTTAACGAGTGATTCTAGTTCAATACTTAAATCTATGTTATTTGTAATACTAAATTCAGAAAATAATGCCAAGCCAGCTGGATGCAGCATAGTTTTAACTGCAGACTTATATGATGAAAGTCTTTCGTCAAGTTTTATAACATAGGAAAATGCTTGATAATATTTACTATCTTGAATAAAAATAGAATCATCTAGAAAACCATCATTTGTTGAGTAGTATCCTGGATATCTTACAAGAGCACCAGTCTTAACTTCAATAATTGCGGGATCATCAAAGTTGACATTAGAATTAGAAGAGTTTTGTGAAAACTCACGAAGTAAAGAACCTACATATCCACCAGTAACATAAGCAGATAATGCAGTAAGATTAGTAATTGTACCTGCTGTTGGTGTAGTACCACCAGTTACAGTATATGTAATAGAAGTACCACTAACTATAGAATCAACTACACAAGATGTTGGCGTTGCACCAAATAATGTACCAGTGCCTGTTATAGCAGTAATAGGTAATCCAGAACTTAAACCTGTAGTGCTTGACATACCAGTTATTGTGGCAGTGAATGGACCACTTCCTGTGATAGAACCAATAGTACCAGTTGCGCTAATTATAACATTAGATACAACATAATCTTCTGTATTAATATATCCTTGTTCCTCAAATCCTCCAATCACATCTCCAATTGTTTGAACAATATTTCCATCTCCACCTAATGCAAGTGGCGAACCAGTTCTGCTAGTAGATGCTACTGCGTCAATCTGCACCCCTGCAGTAAAAGTATTTGATGCTATAATAGAAACTGCAAAATCAGAATTATATCCTAAACCAAATTTAATAAACTCTGCGTATTTAATACCATTATTATCATCAACAGCAGTGACTTTTAATAAAGCACCAGTTCCAGCTCCAGATTTAATTTCAAACACTTGACCAACTCGAAAGTTTTTTCCAGGTTGACTAATTATTGGAGTTTGTGTGGCTTTAAGAATAGTAGCTTGAAATGTATCTTCATATTTAATTGTGTCTCCTGGTTTTAATACACCAAAAAAACTTTTATCTAAAAAAAATTCGTAGATATCTCCACCAAGAGCAACAATTCTATCAATCTCACCAACAAGATCTTCTTTTTTGTCAACAAGAACTTTAATTAATCTAGTTTCAGTTTGAATATCAACTAGTTTACCAACAATTGTAAGTGGATTTCCATAATCTACATGGGCGAAAACAGAAATATCTTGATTCCATTTTCCATCAGATGGTCGAAGCATCTGAGTTCCTGGATATGACAGTTCTACTTTTTTACCAAATAATAATCTAAACAAAAGGTTATAAGAAGATTTAGAACCTTTTGCAAGATACTGATCTTTAATATGAGCAAGCAAAAATCTTTCATCACCAGCAATGCTTGGAAGATTGTGTGCTAATTCTTTTTTAAATTCACCCACAAAAGAATCAAGAGTTTTATCTAAATCTTTAACTGAAGAAAGATCTACTCCCTGTGTTTGTAAAAACTCATAATATGCTTCTACAAAAGCGACAAATGTTGGAAAATCTTCCCTAATAAATTCAGGGATCTGTCTGGAAACAACAGATGATAAATTAGTTCTTGCCATTATGCTCTAATAGAATTGAATTTGTAGTTAAATCCAGCACCAGTATCTCCATTTGCAGTATTATCAGCAATAGCAGTCACACTCAATAGCGTTGGGTCGATTTGAACAATTTGATTTAAAGCAGAAACAATATCATATGATTCTGGTTTAACTTGTATCTCAAAAAATGGTCCATCTAAAGTAGATATGTTCAAACCATTAATTTGAATTAATCCTAGTGAATAGTTAATAGTTCCCTGTGTTGTATTTACAAATACTTTATCTCTGTTTGAATTGCGATAGTATAAACGAATATTTCCTGCAGAATCGTCATCAAGAAAATGCACTTGAGTACTTGCTGGAATAAAAAATCCAGTTGATGAAAAAACTTCACCTTGCCCACTACCATCTTGAGAAATAGGATTAATTAAATTTAATTTATATTGAGCGTTTGTGCCGTACTGTGGTGTAATAGGATGGATAACCATTAAACGAGTTGTATTATTTACAATTGATGCATCAGATTGATCAATGATGCCTGTTAGTTTTGTATAACGAAGAATTCCATCAAATCTCTGAAGTTCGTTTTCGTCATAATCTAAAATTGCATTTTTAACAATAGTTTCGATTTGCGCTTCAGTGTTAGATGTTTCTTTAGGATTATAGTAAACAAATGATGTTATCTTAATATTAAAAAATTCTGGATCGACAAGTTCAGGGGTAATAGAAACAACACTTCTTGGTGTAAGAATTTCATTTGTAATAGTTTCTTTTTGCACATTAGTTAATCTTAACGCTTCTTTTGGTTTAACACAAATAAATGTTTTACCATATATTGGAGGATCATTATCTTCACCACCCCAAACTGATATTGTTTTAGCATCAGGAAATTTACTATAAATTAATGCTTTGTAATCATCTGGAGTGACAGCACGATTTTGTGCTGCAAATAATCTTGGAGCATTAAATTTAATAGAATTGATATCTTCTGGTTCAGCGCCACCATATGCAGGAGTTACAGTAGTAACCGAAAGACTACTACCCAATACTGATATACCATTATATGTAAAAATATTTGCTGAGTTCGGTTCTTCTAAACTAGAAACAAAATAATCAAGAGTCACAACATTACCATTACTTACTGCTGCGCCAAGAACACCATCACCAAAAGTAATTTCGTAAAGACTATCATCAATCTCTTTTAAGAAATATATTTTTGTCAAATCAGTTACTGCTGTTAAATCTTCTGCTCTTGTAAATGTTTGATAAACATCAGAAGTTGAATTTTCCTGAACTTTAACCGATAGCGTTGAAATATCAATATTTGCGTTTGGTATAATAAAACGAACACCACTGGCAACTGTATACTTAAATGATAGTGGTGTTCCCTCAATAAGATTTAAATTAGAAAATGTATAAGAACCGCTGGTACTTATTGCCACAGTTACAGCTTCTAGATTATAAAACACATATGACGTGCCATCAATAGAAGTCGAGAATGATTGTCTTGCTGGTAGTGATGCAATACCTGGACTAGAAGTTGGTGCACTAATAACTGCATTTACCTTTGCTCTTGCGCAAACTGCAGATCTTGGTGTATAACCAAGCATCTTTGAAAGAGAAACTACTGATGCACGTTTGCTGGCAGAGTCAAGAAATACTTCGTTTACAGCAAGATTAGTATAAACACCATTGTAGTGAGTATTATATGCCAGCAGATCTAAAAGAACGGATAAACCCGATCCTTCAAAATCGTAATCTGAAAATTCATTTTGTGCTTTAAGGAATGTCTTAAGATTGGCTTTAATGGTATCAAAGTCTAACTCTGATACCTTTAGTCTTTTGTTATTAGTTGTAATTGCCATTTATCGTGTTCTCTCTAATGCTAGATCAAGAGTTATAGGTCTCTCGGTATTAACTATTTTAAATTCTAATGTTATATAAACAGCGTTGGTGTCTATAGAATCATTTATTCTGACATCTAAAACTTCTACTCTTGGTTCAAAGTTATTAATCACATCGATTACTGCTCGCTGAAGCATAACTGTAAACATTGGTCCAGGTAGTTCAAACAACATTGCTCGAATCGGAGAACCTATTTCACTATGAAATGGTCTCTCAAAGTT
>Ga0209768_10002785_pt1 | contig 10721 bp, 11 predicted proteins | sample LauGreSBDMM110SD_3_FD_187564 | JGI IMG/M metagenome (GOLD analysis project Ga0209768, IMG submission 187564) | Freshwater lake microbial communities from Lake Michigan, USA - Sp13.BD.MM110.SD (SPAdes) (version 2) | ecosystem: Environmental > Aquatic > Freshwater > Lake | place: Lake Michigan... | reverse complement strand
CCATTCGCCACCACGACGATCCCATCATCGCCATCGCCACCGCGCCCGGGCGCGGGTCGGTGGGTATCGTTCGCATTAGCGGCAAGGGCTTGGATCGCTTAGCGCAGTCGTGGTTGGGGCGCTCGCTTCAACCTCGGGAAGCAAGCTACTTGCCTTTTCCCGATGCGCAAGGCGTTGCCATTGACCAAGGCTTGGCGCTGTTCTTTCCCGCCCCCCACTCTTTTACGGGGGAAGATGTTCTAGAAATTCAGGCCCACGGCGGCCCGGTAGTTTTGCAATTGCTGCTGGCGCGGTGCTTAGAGGTGGCGCAACAGCTCGACGCTTCTAACCAAACTTGTCTGCCCCATTTGCGTTTGGCTCGCCCTGGCGAATTTACCGAACGCGCTTTCCTTAACGACAAAATTGATCTCGCCCAAGCCGAGGCGATCGCCGACTTGATCGACGCCAGCACCGAAGCTGCTGCCCGCAGCGCCACGGCGTCTTTGTCTGGCGCATTCTCAAGAGAAATTCACACGCTGCGTGATGCTTTGATTCGCCTGCGTATGTTGGTTGAAGCTACCCTGGATTTTCCAGAAGAAGAAATCGACTTTTTACAAAAGGCCGACGCCCAAGGCCAACTCGATCGGTTGCAAGCAGCTTTGCGATCTGTCCAAGACAAAGCCACGCAAGGCGCACTTTTACGCGAAGGCATGAAGGTGGTGATTGCGGGGCAGCCTAACGCGGGCAAGTCGTCGCTGCTTAACGCCTTAGCCGGCGCTGAACTCGCCATCGTGACACCCATTGCCGGAACCACCCGTGACAAAGTTGAACAAACGATTCAGATTGAAGGCGTCCCAGTGCATGTGGTGGACACGGCAGGTTTGCGTGAAAGCGTTGACGCGGTTGAAAAAATCGGCATTGAGCGCGCATGGCAAGCCATTGAAGGGGCCGATGCGGTCGTCTTTTTACATGACCTCACTCGCAGTGCGTCCCCAGACTACCAAGCCGCAGACGAACACATTGCTTCTCTCTTGTTAAAAAAATTATCCAGTGCGGTGGTGGTTCTGCACGTCTGGAACAAAGCCGATGCAGTTTCACTTGATGCACCCGCCACGGGAAATAGCGAAGGTATCCGTTTGTCTGCCAAAACTGGCGAAGGCCTTGATACGCTGCGTTCGGCGCTTTTGCAGGCAGCCGGCTGGCAAGCGCCAGCCGGCGGGATCTTTATGGCTCGCGAGCGCCATGTCCAAGCGCTTCGCTTGGTTGAAAACCATTTAATTGAAGCTGCGGCCCACCTCGCGCTACGCGCTCAGTCGCTTGATTTGTTAGCTGAAGAATTGCGCTTGGCGCAAAACGCATTGAACGAGATTACCGGGGAATTTAGTTCCGATGATTTACTCGGCGTTATTTTTGCGAGTTTTTGTATTGGAAAATAATGTCTAGGAAGGCCTAGCAAGATCTAATGGCCTGAAAAATCCAACAGGGTAAAAAGTGGCATGCCGGTGGCGCGCAATTTTTCCGAGCCACCAAGCTCGGGCAAATCCACAATCGCAGCGCCTTCCATAACATGCGCGCCCAAACGCTCAAGTAGTCTTTTCCCTGCCATCATCGTGCCGCCCGTGGCGATTAAGTCATCGATCAGCAACACTTGGTGGCCGGGCTTGACCGCATCGGTATGGAGCTCAACCGTCGCGCTTCCATATTCCAACTCATACGTTTCTTCCACGGTTGTAAAAGGCAACTTGCCTTTTTTACGGATCGGAACAAAGCCAACATTGAGCTCATACGCCACCACGGCGCCCAAAATAAAGCCCCGCGCATCCAACCCGGCGACGACGTCAGGGCGGCGAGAAGCATCCATATAGCGGTGAACAAAAGCGTCTATCAAGACCCGAAAGACTTTGGCGTCTTGGAGCAAGGGAGTGATATCTCGAAACTGTACGCCAGGCGTTGGCCAATCGGGGACAGTGCGAATATGGGCGCGAAGGTAATCGGTGACGCTGGTGTTTTGCATAGGGGCTTATTGTGCCTCTGCGCCGGGCAGCGCAGCCAAGTGTTGCTCGGCGAGAGCTAAGTCCTCTGCGTGACCCGACAAAACCAAGGTATCCCCCGATTGAAAAAACGTGGTGGTGTCCACGTTGGCTACTTCGCCGTTGGCTCTTCGCAAACTCATTAGGCGAACGGACAGCGCCTCCAGTCCCGCATCTTCAATCCGCAAGCCTTGCCATTTCTTTTGCGGTGCCAAAGTCACTACGCGTAAACTTTCTTGCTCCATGGCGTCCGCAGACGTGTCATCTGCGCCATGAAAATATCCGCGTAACAAGTGATAGCGCGCCTCCCGCTGCTCTTGCGCAACGCGGATCACTCTGCGCATCGGCACGCCGACCAAAGCCAGCGCATGGCTAGCCAGCATGAGCGACCCCTCGATCGCTTCTGGCACGACTTCGGCAGCGCCTGCTTGGGTGAGCCGATCTAAGTCGTGGTCATCTCGGGTACGCACAATCACCGGCACTTGCGGTGCATGGGCGCGACTGTGGGCCAACACTTTGAACGCAGCAGCCACTTCGAGGTAAGTTACCACCACCGCGCTTGCGCGGGCCAAACCCGCTGCCATCAAAGCAGGCAATCGGGTTGCGTCTCCAAATACCACCGAGTCACCGGCCGCGGCGGCTTGTCTTACGCGATCGGGGTCCAGGTCTAAGGCCAAATAGGCGATGCCTTCGCGCTCCAACATCTTTGCTAAATTTTGACCGCATCGACCATAGCCACAAATAATGACGTGGTGGTTTGCGTTGATAGATTTGGTCGCAAGCTGGGTCATTTGCAGAGACTGCATCAACCACTCGCTGGAAACGAGCTTAAGGACGATGCGGTTGCTGTACATCAAGATAAAGGGCGTAGCCAACATGGACAACACCATGCTGGCCAAAATAGGGTGGAGCAAATGCGCCGGTACGAGTGAGTTTTGTTGGGCGAGGGTAAGAAGCACGAAACCAAATTCGCCAGCCTGTGCCAAATACAAACCAGTTCGAACCGCCACCCCCGCTGTGGCCCCTAACATGCGGGCCAAAGACGCCACCAATACCGCCTTAAACAGCAGCGGGCCAATCAACAGCAACACTACCAAGGGCCACTGCGCCATGATCATGCGCCAGTCCAACATCATGCCGATACTGATAAAAAATATGCCCAGCAAAACATCGTGAAAAGGCCGTATATCGGTTTCCACTTGTTGTTTGAATTCAGTCTCGGAAATCAGCATGCCCGCAATGAACGCCCCCAGGGCCAAGCTCAATCCTGCAAGTTCAGTCAGCCAGGCCAATCCTAAAGTGACAAGCAACAGATTCAAAACAAAAAGCTCTTCGCTTTTGCGCCGCGCGACCAAAGTAAGCCAGCGGCGCATCACATGCTGCCCGCCAATCAGCAAGACCGTCACCAACACAACCGCCTTGAACGCCGCCAACATCAGCGCAGCCCAAAGACTTTCGCCCGTTGCCCCTAAAGCTGGAATCAGCACCAACAAGGGAACCACCGCCAAGTCTTGAAAAAGCAATACGCCCATCACCCGCTTGCCATGTTCAGACTCCACCTCCAAGCGTTCGACCATCAACTTGACCACAATGGCCGTGCTGCTCATGGCAAGCGCGCCGGAGAGCGCCAGCGCAGTTCTCCAATCCATCCCCCACAACGAAGGCGACGCCATCGCCAAGGCTCCCATTGCCACCGTGGCCCCCACCATGGTGAGCGAGACTTGCAGCAACCCTAAGCCAAACACATGTTTGCGCATGGCATTGAGCTTGGGCAAGTTGAATTCCAGCCCAATGACAAACATCAGGAAAACCACCCCATATTCACCCAAGTGACCCACGGCGACGCCGTCTTTAGATAGCGCCAAAGCATGCGGCCCCAAAGCCACGCCCACTGCCAAATACCCCAACATCGGTGGTAGTTTTAGCGTACGGCACAGCACGACACCTGACACCGCAGCCAAGAGGTAAAGCAAAGTAATTTCAAGAGCGCCCATGGCTCGATACTATCAAGACCCGAGGGCTCTATAAAATAACCCGATGACTTCCACACTTTCCAAGGCAGATTCAACATCCGATGCGGTAGCGGCAAACCGGGCCAGCGCCCTAGCCCACGCCACCTTTGACATTGAAGCGGCTGCTGTGTTGGGGCTCAAAGCCCGCCTAGACGAAGGGTTTCCCCGTGCTGTATCCATGATGCTGGCCACCGCCGGGCGCGTCGTCGTGATGGGCATGGGTAAAAGCGGTCACGTCGGCAGAAAAATCGCTGCCACCTTAGCTTCTACAGGAACCCCCGCACTCTTTGTTCACCCCGCAGAAGCCAGCCACGGTGACCTGGGCATGATCACCGCCACGGATTTGGTGTTGATGATTTCCAACAGCGGTGAATCACAAGAAATGGGTGTAATTTTGCCGGTGCTCAAACGCCTTGGTGCCCCATTAGTTGCAATGACCGCCAATGGCGACTCAAGCATGGCGCAACACGCCGCCGTTTGGCTCAACACTGCTGTGGATATCGAAGCCTGTCCGTTGAACCTGGCACCTACGGCCAGCACCACCGCACAACTGGCCATGGGCGACGCTCTAGCCGTGGCTTTGCTTGACGCACGCGGCTTCAAAGCAGAAGATTTTGCCCGCTCCCACCCTGGCGGCGCTTTGGGGCGCAAACTACTCACCCATGTGAGTGATGTGATGCGCACCGGAGAAGCAGTTCCGCATGTTGCACCTACGGCTACTTTTAGCGCTTTGATGCGTGAGATGAGCGCAAAAGGTTTAGGCGCCACTGCGGTGGTGGATCAGGACCAGCGCATATTGGGTATTTTTACCGATGGCGATTTACGTCGCTGGGTGGAGCAAGGCGTTGACCTGCGCAGTAAAACCGCCCAAGATGTGATGCACCCAAAACCCGCAACGCTTTTGCCGACTGCGTTGGCCGTTGATGCGGCTGAGCTCATGGAAAGCCTGCGTATCACCAGCGTGTTGGTGGTTGATGCACATGGCCGATTGTGCGGCGCTCTCAACAGCAACGATCTCATGCGGGCCAAGGTCATCTAATGCAAGCCACGCTCAACTTTCCCCCTGCGTTACTGCTTCAGGCGCAGAACGTCAAAGTCCTTTTTTTAGATGTGGATGGTGTTTTGACCGACGGCGGCTTGTTGTACTCTGACTCCGGCGAAACGCTTAAACGTTTCAACACCTTGGACGGCCACGGTCTCAAGATGTTACAAAAAGCCGGCATCACGCCCGCCGTCATTACAGGACGCGACTCTCAGCCGCTGCGTGCGCGCTTGGCTGCGCTTGGAATTACCCACGCCCATTACGGGATTGAAGATAAGCGGCCCGCGGCCGAAAAAACACTGCAAGCATTAGGCTTGAACTGGGACCAAGCTGCGGCCATGGGTGACGATTGGCCTGATCTGCCGATGATGCGGCCTTGCGCTTTCGCTGCAGCCCCTGCCAATGCGCACACAGAAGTTTTAGCGTGTAGCCACTTCGTGAGTCGCCTACAGGGTGGGCACGGCGCTGTTCGCGAAGTGTGTGATCTGTTGATGGTTGCCAGCGGACGGTACGCGGATTTACTAGGAGCGTACCTCGAGTGACAAACCGGTGGTTTCGTTTTTGGGACTGGCTGCTGCTGTACCTTCCAGCCATGCTCATGGCCGTCCTTGCCTTGGGTTCGTATTGGTTGGTGCGCACTACGCCGCCCTCTGAATCAGCGCCTGTTCCCGCGCTGCTTAGCCACACGCCTGACTACATGATGGATGGTTTTTCTGTTCAGTCGTTTGACACCGAGGGGCGCCTGCGCTCGATTGTGAAGGGCTCCCAAGCGCGGCATTACCCAGATACCCAGTGGACTGAGATTGATGCGATACGCATCCGCTCCTTTGACACCAAAGGCCACATTACCAATGCCTCGGCTTTTCGCGGGCTCAGTAACGAAGACGGCTCTGAGGTGCAGCTATTAGGCAACGCTTTGGTCGTGCGTGATGCCGACCTAACTACCCAACCCGACCCCACGCCGCGTATGCAATACAAAGGGGAGTTTCTCCACGCCTTTATTGAAACGGAGATTGTGAAGTCTCACCTGCCGGTTGAAATTGAGCGGGGCAGCGACCGCTTTTCAGGCAACACGATGAACTTTGACAATGTCGCTCAAACCCTGAAACTCGAAGGCCGCGTACGCGGCACTATCGTCCCCAAAAAACAAAAGCCGGAATGAACGCCGAACCTCCGCTTGTTTTTATCACTGGCGCATCCAGCGGCATCGGACAGGCCTTGGCCTTGCGCTATTACCAAGCCGGCTACCGACTTGCCTTGGTGGCACGGCGCGCTGAGTTGATGACGCAATGGGCCCAAGACGCACAGCTCGACACCACCCGCTATTTCATTTACTGCGCCGATGTCTCTTCTATCGACAGCATCGTCAGTGCTGGCGCGCAATGCCTGTCACTGCAAGGATTACCAGCGGTTGTGATCGCCAACGCGGGCATCAGCGTTGGTATTGACACCGCGCACCGTGCCGACCTCGATGCCATGGCCCAACTCTTTGCAACCAATAACATCGGGCTCGCCGCAAGCTTTCATCCGTTTATTGAACCCATGCGTGTACGCGGCTCTGGGGTTTTGGTGGGTATTGCCAGCGTGGCCGGAATTCGGGGCTTGCCTGGCCACGGCGCTTACTGCGCGAGCAAAGCCGCCGTGATCAGCTACTGCGAATCTTTACGCGGCGAGTTACGCGGCACCGGTGTTCGGGTTTTGACTTTATCGCCGGGCTACATCGACACCCCTTTAACGCGCAAAAACAAATACCCGATGCCTTTTCTCATGCCTGCCGCTACGTTTGCAGACAAGGCTTTTTGCGCGATAGGCTCAAAAGCGTCTTACCTTGTCATTCCTTGGCAAATGGGCTGGGTTGCGAAACTCTTGCGCCTTTTACCGAATCCTCTTTTTGACCGCGTGCTCGCGGGTCAACCTAGAAAACACCGCACACCGCATTAGCCTAGCGGTTTAAGCACAAATCAAAAACAAAAAGGGTCCCGAAGGACCCTTTTCTTATGGGCACAAGGCCCAAGCTGTACTGACTCGTGAGAGCTTAGTAACCGCCGCCGCCGCTACGGCCACCGCCGTAACCGCCACCGCCGCCACCACCACTGCGTCCGCCGCCAGCGCCGCCGCCGTAACCGCCGCCGCCGCCACCACCGCTACGGCCAGCACCGCCGCCGTAACCGCCGCCGCCGCCAGCTCCACCACCGAAACCGCCGCCACCAGTGCGGGGGGGACGTGGCTCCATTGGACGTGCCTCGTTGACTACCAAGCCACGACCACCAAATTGTTGGCCGTTCATGCCATTGATAGCTGCTTGTGCTTCTGCGTCGCTGCCCATTTCCACAAAGCCGAAGCCTTTGGAACGGCCAGTGTCACGTTCCATCATGACCTTAGCGCTAGAAACGGAACCGTGTGCTGCAAATGCTTCTTGCAGATCTTCGTCACGGAATGAATAGGGCAAGTTGCCCACATAAAGTTTGTTGCCCATGAAAGGACTCCTCAAAATAACTCAAAACGCGATGGAGTCCAAAACCGCAATCAACAAACCATTAAAGACTTAGAGCAGACGCGAAACTGACCAAACACCGCAAACCTGCTTTACCTAAATTTAGGCAAAGCTGAATCATTATGCGCTACTTTCTCAAAACGCAAGCCATTTATTTCGCTAAGCCCTGCGAAATTCAATCAAAACCGTTTGTTTTATGCTAATCGTGCCGCACGCAGGGCGCGCAACCGGCTTACCAATTGGACTCGCGCTCGGGCGAGGCGCTGATTTTGTGGGTGCTTAAATCTGCGCCATCAAACTCTTCTTCTTGGCTCATGCGCAAGCCCATGGTTGCCTTAAGTAAGCCATACACCGCAAAGCCGCTGACCAAAGCCCAGGCCACGCCCAAAGCGGTTCCGATGATTTGCGCCGAAAGAGAAACGCCGCCCAAACCGCCCAAAGCCTGTGATCCAAAAATTCCCGCTGCAATGCCGCCCCAGGTTCCGCACAAGCCGTGCAAAGGCCACACGCCCAACACGTCATCAATCTTCCACTTGTTTTGTGTGAGCGTGAACATCACCACAAAGATCGCGCCAGCAATGCCGCCCACCACCAAAGCGCCCATCGGGTGCATCAAGTCCGAGCCCGCACACACCGCCACCAAGCCCGCCAAGGGACCGTTGTGTAAAAAGCCGGGGTCGTTTTTACCTAAAACGAGGGCCACCAAGGTTCCACCAACCATCGCCATCAAAGAGTTCACCGCCACCAAACCTGAAATTTTGTCCAAGGTTTGTGCGCTCATCACATTAAAACCAAACCAGCCTACGGTCAAAATCCACGCGCCAAGCGCCAAAAAGGGAATGCTCGATGGGGGATGGGCCGACACCGCTCCGTCTTTTCGGTAACGGTTACTGCGCGCTCCGAGCAAAATCACTGCGCCCAAAGCAATCCAACCGCCGACGGCGTGCACCACGACGCTACCTGCAAAATCATGAAACTCTGCGCCGGTATGGGCCTTCAACCACGCTTGCACCCCGAAGTGTTGGTTCCACGCGATGCCCTCAAAAAAGGGATAAATCACACCCACAATCGCGGCGGTTGCAATCAACTGCGGCCAAAACTTAGCCCGCTCGGCAATACCGCCTGAAATGATGGCGGGAATCGCCGCTGCAAAAGTCAATAAGAAAAAGAACTTCACCAAGGCGTAGCCGCTTTGCGCGGCCAGCTGCTCGGCGCCTACAAAGAAGTGGGTCCCGTACGCCACGCTGTAGCCGACCACGAAATACACCACCGTCGAAACCGAGAAGTCCGCCAAGATCTTTACCAAGGCATTGACCTGGTTTTTACGGCGCACCGTTCCCAATTCCAAAAACGCAAACCCCGCGTGCATCGCCAGCACCATGACGGCGCCTAATAAGATAAACAAGGCATTTGCGCCCTGATTCAGTGCTTCCATGAAAATTTCCTCAGTGAATTGCTTTGATTTGGTGCAAATTTAGGGTTTTGCCTATTTGCGCACCGAAACCAAGCAATTCTTACGCCAAAACAGGAAATTACCCTATTGGAAAGCGGGGTATTGGATCATAATCACCAGCATGCTCACATATTTAGCCAAAATCAATAAATCAAGATTAATTAATCATAGATTTCATCTCAACGATAAGCAAGCCTCGGTCTTGGACTATGTATCTGAAAAATACCTTTCCAACAAGACTTGCCACGTCACAGAGATTACTTTACTAAAGACGATTGGATCGCTGACAAGTCTTCATACCGCGACCAAAAGACTGGTGGAGCTCAAGCTTATTAAAGTCACGATGGATCCGATTGACAACCGACTGAAAAATGTTGTGCCAACGCCGCTTGCTCTCAAACGGTTAGAGGCTTTGGTCGCTGTTTTTGAATCGGCCTAAGAGGCATCAACGCTACCGCCTTTGACGTTACGCGCCGATCGCGTTCTCCATCTTCATAAAAATCGGCCGGCCATCGGGCGTACTCAAGGGCACGATCTGGTCGTCTGCCCCATCAACCCCCGGAACCACGGCGCACAGCGTCGGGCTGCTGCGTAACTCTGCGCCTAGGTGAACCTCAAGGTCTGCGATCACAAGGCGAACCTCGCTGAGAATTTTGGTGACTTTCATGGGTTTCCCTTTTGTGATGTGTCGTAGGCGTGAAGTGGGTGCAAGTGGATTGCAGTACTGTTGATTTGTACAGTATTATAGATTCCATGAAAGCTCCGTTAATTTCCACAAATTCTGCGCCCGCACTGATTCCCATCCTCTCTAGCCCGCTGTGGCTGGACGTTTGCAGCTGGCTGATGCCCGCAGGTTTTCCCTCGCCCGCAGCCGACCATACCCAAGAGCGGATTGATCTCAACAAGCAACTCATCCGCAACAAAGACGCGACCTATATCTTTCGCGTCAAAGGCGACTCGATGGTCGGCGTTGGTATTTACGAAGGCGACGCGCTTTTGGTAGACCGAAGCATAGACCCCAAGCACAACCACATTGTGGTGGCGCAGTTAAACAATGAGTTCACTGTCAAGCGCCTATACCGCCGTGGGGGCGTGGTCAAACTGGTTGCAGAAAGTCCGATTTATCCAACCCGACTGATTAAAGAGGAAGATGACTTTTTGGTGTGGGGCGTGGTGACTAACAATATTCACAAGTTGTGCTGATTCGGCGTGACCATGCCTGACCACAAGATTGATCCCCAAAGCCTGGAGGCGCTGCCACGCACGCCGGGGGTGTACATCTTCCAAGGCGAAGGCACGCTACCCCTGTACATTGGCAAAAGCATTGACATTCGCAGCCGGGTCCTTAGCCACCTTCGTGCGCCCGATGAGGCCCGTATGTTGGCCCAAACACGGCGGATTGACTTTGTAGAAACCGCAGGCGAGGTTGGCGCTTTATTGCTTGAGTCTCAGATGATCAAAGCGCAAAGTCCCTTATTTAACCAACGCTTGCGGCGCGTTCGCTCCCTGTGCTCTATCCGTTTACACCACACCAACCAAGGCGCAGTGCCAGAGATTGTTGATAGCAAGCGTGTGAACTTGGGACTGACGCACGGACTGTACGGTTTGTTTTCCTCTCGTCACGCAGCCCAATCCAAACTCAAGGAACTCGCGCAAGAGAGTCGGCTTTGTTTGTCCGTTTTAGGTTTAGAAAAAACCGCTAAGCGCGGTT
>Ga0209768_10002779_pt1 | contig 10726 bp, 15 predicted proteins | sample LauGreSBDMM110SD_3_FD_187564 | JGI IMG/M metagenome (GOLD analysis project Ga0209768, IMG submission 187564) | Freshwater lake microbial communities from Lake Michigan, USA - Sp13.BD.MM110.SD (SPAdes) (version 2) | ecosystem: Environmental > Aquatic > Freshwater > Lake | place: Lake Michigan... | reverse complement strand
AAGTTCTTGCTCGTGATGCTATGCGAAATGCCTCATACAAAATGCCAATTCGAACACAATTTTTATCAAATATAGAGGAAAGTAGAGGCGCTGCTGTGGCGCTAGCGTAGCGAGTATGGGCTGATTCGAGTTTCGTAGTGTTTGGAATGTAGAGGGCCTTATGCATTTTCGCGAAGCGAATACGCAACTACGCCCATGCTACTCAATGATACGTACGGGCTATGCCCCGCTATACCGAATGGGCTTCGCCCCCGCTCCGTTTTATTGCTTCGAGTTTGACGGGGAGTCTGAGTTTGATGTTGATCTTGAGTTCGATGCAGAGCCTACGGAATCGAAGCAGGGCATAGCCCTAACTCGATTCCTGCATCGAATCCTCTACTGCATACTACATTCCCCAGCCCGCAGCCTACTTCTACAATCGATTCAACAACGAAAAAGAAAATATGATTCAACCCCAAACGTATTTAAATATTGCTGATAATACCGGAGCTCGAACACTCATGTGTATTCGTATTTTGGGAAGTTCTCGACAATACGCAAGTGTTGGAGATGTGATTGTTGGGGTCGTAAAGGATGCTTTACCTAATATGACCTTGAAAAAATCAGATGTTGTTCGAGCGGTGGTCGTTCGAACATGTCATGGAACACGTCGTGCAAATGGGATGACCCTTCGTTTTGATGAAAACGCTGCTGTTGTGGTGAATCAAGAAGGGAATCCTCGAGGAACTCGAGTTTTTGGACCGATTGCACGTGAACTTCGTGAAAAAAACTTCTCAAAAATTGTTTCCCTTGCTCCTGAGGTTATTTAAAAGGGGTATTTTTGCTTCGCAAAGCTTCCCAAAGCTTCCCGAAACAGGCGGTGTTCGATCTTGAGTATGCGGTATTGATGTTGGGCTGGGGCGTAGAGTCTTCGATGTTGAGTAGATGATTGGGCTGCGCCCATACTCGATTCCATACAGTTTGACCGAAGGTCAATACATACCGAACTACGCAAGATCAAACTCTAATAGCCCCTTCTTGTATTCGGTATTACGCGAAGCGCAAACTCGAAACAGCTTTCAAATAAGAGACATAAAATGACACAAAGATTAAAAAATTTTTATCTTGAAAAAGTTTTTCCAGAACTTCAAGATAAATTTCAATATAAAAATACGCACCAAATTCCAAAAGTCGAAAAAATTGTCATCAATCGTGGTCTTGGGGAAGCTTCACAAAACACAAAAATTGTCGAAGCTTCCGTTACGGAACTATCCACATTAAGTGGGCAAAAATCTGTTGTCACAAAATCTCGAAAAGCCATTGCTGGTTTTAAAATTCGACAAGATATGCCGGTCGGGGTTTGTGTAACACTTCGTGGAGATCGAATGTATGCGTTTCTTGATCGTTTGATTCATCTGGCTTTGCCAAGAATTCGAGATTTTCAAGGATTAAGTCCACAATCTTTTGATGGGCATGGTAATTACAGCTTAGGATTAAAAGAACAATTAATGTTCCCTGAACTAGATTATGAAAGCATTGAAAAATCACGCGGAATGGATATTTCGATTGTGACCTCATCAAAAAATGATGAAGAAGGCTTCTCGCTTCTTCAACTCCTAGGTATGCCATTTCGAAATGACGACTAGGGATTTATTCGAGTTCGATGCAGGAATCTTTAGTCTTCGACCTTCTGTCGATACCATATCAAGACTAACTCGATTCCGTACATTCCATACTAGACCCCTACTCCCAAGCATTCAAACAATTTTTCATCATGGTAAATTATACAGTCAGCGATATGATTACTCGTTTGCGAAATGCAATTCGAGTGAAAAAGACAAAAGTTATACTTCTTTCAACAAATCTCACAAAAAGTATTACTGAAATTTTAAAGCGTGAAGGCTACATTGAAGAGAGTTATGAAGTAGAGCAGAGCTCCGATCGCGCCCGTGCGAATACTTCCAATGAAAACCAACAAAAGGAATTACATCTCTTTTTAAAATATGAAGGGAAGAAAATGATTCCTGCTTTGACAAATCTGAAATGCATTTCTCGGCCAGGCGTTCGTTTTTATGCAAATGCGAGAGAAATTCCACAAGTTCTTGGTGGCTTAGGTATGACGATTGTTTCGACTTCAAAAGGAATTTTGACCGATACTGAAGCTCGTAAACTTGGTGTTGGTGGGGAAGTTCTATGTATGATCTGGTAATTCGTGATAGGGCATATTCGGTATTGCTCAGTTTGACCGAGTCGAGTTTTATTAGTGAGTAACAGTTTCGAGTATGGTAGAGTCTTCGATGTTGAGTAGCTTGACCGAAGGTCAATACATACCATACACTCTACGCCCGAATGACCTTCGGTCAAGCAACTCTAACCTCGGCTGTGTTCGGTATTGACCTTCGGTCAAACTCGATTCGTGCCGTACATTCCATATACCGAATAAGGAGGACGACTGGAAAAACAAAATCTTATTGAAATGGAAGGCGTTATTACTGAATCCCTTCCAAATGCAATGTTTCGAGTTGATCTTGAAAATGGATTTCATATTTTGGCCCATATTTCTGGAAAAATTCGGAAAAATTATATTAAAATTTTATTGGGCGATCGGGTGATTGTTCAACTTACTCCTTATGATTTAACCAAAGGACGAATTATTTATCGATTACGAGGAAAAACCTAATGCAAAAAGAAGTAACACTTCGAAAATCTGCAAATGAAAGCCGGAACGGCTCTGCCGAAGGTCGTACGTTTACGCAAGCGCGAAGCGAATCTGCGAAGCTTCTCATGTTCGATTCTGTCAATGCTGTACAGACGATTGATTTTAAAAATATTGTTTTTTTACGACGATTTATGACAGAACAAGGCAAAATTCTTTCACGACGCTTAACGGGAATTCCAGCAAAGCATCAACGTAAAATTGCAAAAGCAATTAAGCATGCTCGCCTTTTAGGTCTTCTTCAATTTGTACACATTAAATAGGTCTCATAGCAGTTTCGAGTTTGCACTCTTCGGAATTGAGTTAGGGCAGTGTTGAGTAGGGCGTAGCCTATTTCATTCGAGCCCTGCATCAAAATCGATTCATGCAATACCGAATACGAGCAGAAATTAGAGTTTGACGTATTGAGTTAGAGTTCGATGCGCGGAATGTATTCGCAAAGCGAAATCAAAACTAACTCGATTCCTTAATCAGACTCGACCCTGCCCCAACCGACTGCAAATGCGGCAGAAATGAAAGGAGTTTATTATGGCTGTTCCAAAAAAACGTGTTTCAAAAACACGTAAAAATCTTCGTCATACAAATTGGAAAAAAGAAATTATTCCTCAAGCCCTCCAAGCATTATCATTGGGCAAATCAAAAAATATTTCAAGAACGAGAGACCTTATTGACGGGAACGATCTTGGAATAAAATCAGCTCCTTCTGAAAATCCTTAAATACGTACCTCGAGTTCGATGCAGGAATCTAGAGTGTTTGGTATGTATTGACCTTCGGTCAAACTCGATTCGTGCCTTACATTACGTACTATCAGCAGAAGCGTAGCGGTATGATATCGAGTTAGGGTTGATATGGTATCGACAGAAGGTCGAAGACTAAAGATTCCTGCATCGAACTCAACATCAAACTCCGTATCAGCACGGCCACAATCAAAACGCGGAACCCTACCTCGGCTGTGTTCGGTAGGGTAGAGTCTTCGATGTTGAGTAGATGTTGAGTAGCTTGACGGGGCACGGGCGTAGCAGTTTCGCGAAGCGAACAAGCCCATGTCATTGATTCCATACTCCATTCCATACTCGATACTATACTCAGACTCGATTCGTGCCGTACAATCAATAATATTTTTATGGTTAAAAAACAAAGAAAAACTGTCGTTCGAAAAACTCGAACAAAAGTGCTTCAAGGAATTGTACATATTCAAGCCACCTTTAATAACACAATTGTTTCAGTATGTGATATGAATGGTGGAGTAATTGCCAATGCATCTGCTGGTTCATGTGGATTTAAAGGTGCACGCAAAAGTACACCTTTTGCTGCACAAACAGCTGCGGATACAGCAGTTCGTGCATCAATGGACCAAGGACTTCGTAAAGTCGAAGTTTTTGTCAGTGGTCCTGGGTCTGGCCGAGAAACAGCTCTTCGAGCAATTCAAGCGACAGGTGTAGGTATTACTCTTATTCGAGATGTAACACCGGTGCCTCATAATGGGTGCCGTCCACCTAAAAAAAGACGTGTTTAATGTTGCGTTCGAGATTGAGTAGCTTGCTATTGCGCAGTTTGCTAGTGTTCGATTTTTAGGCTTAGGGCAGTTCCGAGTTTCATATTGTTCGGTAGTGTAAAGTCTTCGATTTTGAGTAGATGTTGAGTAGCTTGACGGGGCACGGGCGTAGCCCCAGCCCATGTCATTGATTCCATACTCCATTTCATACTCAAACTCGATTATTGGGGCAGGAGTAAAGCTCGAGCCCTATACCGAATACGCCCTAAGCCTTTCAACTGAATACAGTATACGAGACACATATATTCCATACTCAATACTAAACTCCAACTGAGGCAGAATCTTGAAAGAAGAAAATCTATATGCTTGAATGTATTGAGTGCCGAGAAGAGAAATCCCTTGCAAGCTTCCCGCTTCTCTATGGAAAATTTTTACTTTCTCGACTTGAAAAAGGACAAGGATTGACGGTCGCAAATACTTTACGGCGCGTTCTTTTATATGAAATCCCTGCTGTCGGTATCACCTCAGTTTCAATTCAAAAGAATAGAAACGCGGGCCTCGAGTTCGATGCAGGAATCTTTTCGCAAAGCGAAATCAAGACTAACTCGATTCCGTACGCCGAAGCATATCCCCAAAGCTGGGCCTCGAATTCCGAATCGAGTATGGAATCGACCAAAGGTCGAACTCAACATCGAACTGGATTACGTACAGCAGAGCTGTTGTTTCGCGGAGCGAATACGCCCACATTAGCCCAGCAAAATTCCGCCATAGATTTGAACACACATGAATTTTCAACTCTTCCGGGTCTGAAGGAATCTGTGTTGGAAGTTCTTTTCAATTTGAAATCCATTATTTTTCGGCAAGAGTTTCCGTATGATTCACCGCAAAAAGTGTTGTTATATATGGGCGAAGAAGTTTCGAGTTTGACGGATGTCAATACCGAATACACTCAATACCAAACTACAGAGCCTCGAATAATCAAAGCAGCTCATTTAAAGCTTCCAGAAAACATATCTCTTGTTTTCCCTGATCAATATATCGCAGAAATTAGTGACCGAAAGGCAGGAGCGAAGCTCGAGCAGTTTCGTAGCGGCAGAGCTGAAGCTTCAGGCACTCCGTTTCTTTTCGAGTGTACAATTGACAAAATAACACAAAACGCATTAAGTGGCCTTGGCACATCCACTTTCAAAGGATTTGGTGCAACGCAAGGTGCCGGTTCAGCTTCGGGAGTGAATCCGGCAACTCAAAATCGCCGCATCTTACCGATTGATGGAAGTGTTTTTCCTGTAAAAAAAGTAAATTACACTATTGAATACGATACTTTTGGTAAAGAGGTAGTTTTTTTAGAAATCTGGACAAATGGGGCTCTTCAACCCCAAGAAGTTCTGAACCAAGCACTTGAAAAAGTACTTGCTCTTTTTCAAAAATTTACCCCTTTTACTTAATCGTATTCGGTATTGAGTAGGGCGTAGCCTATTCCAAACTCGAAAAGTACGGCTTTGATATTGGAATGTAGGTAATCGAGTTAGTCTTGATTTCGCTTTACGAAAAGATTGCTGCATCGAACTCGAGGTCAGAGGAGGGCGGGCTTATGCCCCATTCCTGCCTCGAACTTTCCGCTTCGCCCATATCAATACCAACCCTATACAAAATTATTTATGTCTCGATATCGTGGTCCCCGTTTACGTATAACACGTCGTCTTGGAGACCTCCCAGGTCTCGTACGAAAATCATCCGCAAAACAAAATCCGCCTGGGCAGCATGGGGCAACTCCAAAAAAACCTTCACAATATAGTATTCGTTTACAAGAAAAACAAAAACTTCGTTTTCACTACGGAATGAATGAACATCAATTAGTCAATCTTGTAAAAAAAGCACGACGTGCTCAAGGATCGACAGGTGAACGTTTGCTCCAATTATTAGAAATGCGATTAGATACAATTCTTTTTAGAAGTGGATTTGCTCCAACATTACGAGCATCACGTCAACTCGTAACGCATGGCCATGTGCAAGTAAATAATGCACGCGTGGATATTCCAAGTTTCCAATGTAAACCAGGTGATAAATTTCAAGTGAAAAAGTTACAAACTGTAGAAAATGCAATCCAATTGGGTTCAGTTATTGGGATGGCACCTCCACTCCACCTTCAATCTGATAAAACAGGTTTGTCTGGGCAAGTGAAACAACTTATATCACGTTCTGAAGTAAGTTGCCCGGTGAATGAATTTTTAATCATTGAATATTACTCACGAAAAGTATAACTTTTCGACTAACCATATTCGGTATTGCGTGAAGCTTAAACTTGAATCAGCTATGCAGTTTCGAGTTTGATCGATTCATGCCGTACGGAATGGGGGCGAATCTGGCCCTCTTCGTCAACCCAGTATTTTCGCTTCGCGAAGCAAGCCTTGAGTTTATAATTTATTGAGTATAGAATTGAGCTTAGTTTAATTTACGCATTTGCAGGGTGGCATGGCCAAGTGGTAAGGCAGAGGATTGCAAATCCTTTATCCCCAGTTCGATTCTGGGTGCCGCCTTTTTATGCACGGAGAAGCAGTTTCGAGTTTGGTATTGATTGTATTGCGCAAAGCGCAAACTGGATCAAACTCAATACCGAATACAGCATAGCCCGTATCATATTCATATTTGAGTATGTGCAACACCAAACTTGAATCGGCTTCGCCATTCTTGATCACTTTACACTAGTACGGCTCTGACCTTACCTCGTTTAAGCCCCAGCCGAGACACGAGTTCATATTAAAAGATCTCTTAATTTATGCTCTATAAAGAATAAAATTATTCTTTCCGATTTTATGTTATACTTGAAATATACTTAAAAAGTAGACAAACGCAAACTAGGATCGGTATTTGTTATACTCATACCCGATATTGAGGATGATTGAGAAATTGGTATTGAGCAGATTCGCATGGGCATATCCTTACGCGAAGTCCTGCATAAATACAAACCCAAAGTCAAACTCGAAATGGAGATAAAAATCGTGGAAACACTTTTTAATGGAACTCTTGTTGTTGGTGGTCGTGATCAAGAATCGACAGGATTTGCTTGGTGGGCGGGAAACGCTCGTCTAATTAACCTGTCAGGAAAATTATTAGGAGCTCACGTAGCTCATGCTGGGCTTATTGTTTTCTGGGCTGGTGCCATGAACCTTTTTGAGGTGGCTCACTTCGTTCCTGAAAAGCCAATGTATGAACAAGGGCTTATCCTTCTTCCACACTTAGCTACATTAGGCTATGGTGTTGGCCCTGGTGGAGAAGTTCTTGATACATTCCCGTATTTCGTTTCAGGTGTACTTCACCTTATTTCATCAGCTGTTTTAGGTTTTGGTGGTGTTTACCACTCACTTATTGGACCAGAAACACTAGAAGAATCATACCCATTCTTTGGGTACGTTTGGCGTGATAAAAATAAAATGTCAACTATTCTAGGGATTCACCTTGTGCTTCTTGGGATTGGGGCTTACCTTCTAGTATGGAAAGCTATGTACTTCGGTGGTGTATATGATACATGGGCACCGGGTGGTGGCGATGTGCGTACTATTTCAAATCCAACATTAAGTCCAGCAGTTATTTTTGGTTATTTACTGAAATCACCCTTTGGTGGAGACGGTTGGATCGTAAGTGTGGATAACATGGAAGATGTGATTGGTGGCCATATTTGGATCGGAACAATCTGTCTTTTTGGCGGTATTTGGCATATCTTTACAAAACCATTTGCTTGGGCACGCCGTGCACTCGTATGGTCAGGTGAAGCATATTTAAGCTATTCAATTGCATCTGTTTCTCTTATGGCATTCACTTCTTCTTGTTTTTGTTGGTTCAACAATACGGTGTATCCTAGTGAATTCTTTGGACCTACTGGTCCGGAAGCTTCTCAAGCACAAGCATTTACTTTCCTTGTGCGTGACCAACGTTTAGGTGCAAATGTAGCATCAGCACAAGGCCCAACTGGGCTTGGTAAGTACTTAATGCGTTCACCAACAGGTGAAATCATTTTTGGTGGCGAAACAATGCGATTTTGGGATATGCGTGCTCCATGGGTAGAACCACTTCGTGGTCCAAACGGGCTTGATTTAAACAAACTGAAAAATGACATCCAACCGTGGCAAGAGCGTCGCTCTGCTGAATACATGACACATGCTCCATTAGGATCATTAAACTCTGTAGGTGGGGTAGCAACAGAAATCAACGCAGTAAATTATGTGAATCCAAGAAGTTGGCTAGCAACTTCACATTATGTATTAGGCTTCTTCTTCTTCGTGGGCCATTTATGGCATGCTGGACGCGCTCGTGCTGCAGCAGCTGGTTTCGAAAAAGGAATTGACCGCGATACAGAACCAGTATTAACAATGCGTCCATTAGATTAAGGTATTACGCGAAGCTGAACGGGTTGGAGCTCCTCGCCCTGCGAGGAGCCCCAACCCGAAGCTCCGCCGAACGGCCTCATCCTTTTGCGCATTGGCGAAGCCGTAAAGCTTCGCCATCAACTAATATCTGTGCCCGGCCAATTGAGCTGACGAAACTTCACTCATAAAAATTTCCAAACGGTACAGTTTTGGCCAAGTTATAATTTTTCGTGGAGTAGATTCACGAATGGAATTTTGTATGCGTTTAATCTTTTAAAGATCTATAATAAAAAGAACCAGCCTCTTAAAAAAAAGAAACTGTCATTTTTGGCTCAGACGGGATTTGAACCTGTGACCTTGGGCTTATGAGTCCCCTGCTCTACCACTAAGCTACTGAGCCATTCACCAATTCTTATATATGGTAACATCTTTTGGTATTTTTCAAAACAGCCCTCATAACTCCCGACGTACTATTTTGTTCTAAAGCAAGAGATCCTGCAGTATTGATTACGTTTTTAATGACGCTCGTTGCGCAGAGGTCGAACCGCGCTCGCGAAAACACTACCGATTTGAGTTTGATGTTAGCGCATACTCAATTAAATATCACTATCACCAGAGCAATTTTGAAGGGTTAATAGAATGCCCTCAACAAAGCTGTACGGCATTGAATTTGATATATTGCAAATTTTTTGTCCAATCTTTATAATACACAAACAAAAGAAGAAATTCAACAAATGATGTATTGAGTTCAAGTGTGGGCTTGAATCGAGTTTGACGGGGTTTAGCCCATATCATAAAAATACCGAATACTGCCCATATCAAAATATGACTTTTGTTGAATTTCTTGTGACTTTGCCTTTGGAGTACAGCAGTACGGCTTGTGTATTCCGTATTGACCAGTTTGACCTCAGCAAAGCCGTTCTGCTTCGCAGTTTCAAGTTTGGTATTGATTGTATTGCGCAAAGCGCAAACTGGATCAAACTCAATACCGAATACGTCAAGCTAAATACATCAAATTCGAAACTACGAATCTAATGTCAAAGCAACCTCAGCCAATACACGTGAGGCCGTATCGACATACATGTAGATTCGCCGGCAGTGTTCGGTATGTATTGACCTTCGGTCAAACTATATGGAATCGAGTATGGAATCAATGACATGGGCTTGTTCGCTTCGCGAAACTGCTACGCCCGTGCCCCGTCAACCTACTCAACATCGAACTTAACATCAAACTCGATTCGAGCCCTGCGAATAGATAATTCGTGCACATTTTTTTCTTCTGGAGATAATATATGAAAGTTCGTAGTTCAGTTCGCAAAATTTGTGAAAATTGTCGTCTTATTCGCCGTCAACGTCAAGTAATGGTTATTTGTCAGAATCCAAAACATAAGCAACGCCAAGGTTAATAGAAGCGTATTGTGTTTGGTATTGTATGGAATGTACGGCCTTTGGCCAAGGTTAGAATAGTCTTGAGGAGCTTGATTGGGCACGGGCGTAGCAATTTCGCGAAGCGAACAAGCCCATACTACTATTACATAGGATTCCTGCATCGAACTCAACGAAACTCAATATCAAACTGGTCAATAGAAATACTAAATTTGAAACTCAACCGGTAAGGGGCGACACTTGCGCCCCTCCTTAAGCGAACCTCGTGAAGTGCCGATGTTGATACCACCCCCTATTTTTCATTTGAAGGTTTTGTGGCATGGGCTATGGCCTACTACGCCATGCCGGACTCAAAAAGCGCATACTCAATTTCAATATCCAAGTCTACAGTGAAGCTGAGCTCAATTGTATTGAGTTGGATGTTGGGGCACGGGCGTAGCAGTTTCGCGAAGCGAACAAGCCCATATCAATAAAAAACAACTCAATGTCCAGTTGTACGGCCCCAATTACGCAAAACCGTTCCGCATAGCATATTCGCTTCGCTCATCCATACTTAATAGAAACTTGAGGAAAAAAATGATTCAATCACGTCAATCTTCCACTACAGTTTTGATGACAATGAATTCACCATTTGACAACGAGCGCACATTCTACTCTTCGCCTTGTGTTCGAGGTTTCGCTGGGCGTAACTTATTCGGTATAGGGCTGGGGCTACGCCCGTGCCCCATTCGTCAAACTCGAAACTGCATACTCGATTGTACGGTCTTTGGCCGAGGCTCTGCCAC
>Ga0209768_10002778_pt1 | contig 10727 bp, 10 predicted proteins | sample LauGreSBDMM110SD_3_FD_187564 | JGI IMG/M metagenome (GOLD analysis project Ga0209768, IMG submission 187564) | Freshwater lake microbial communities from Lake Michigan, USA - Sp13.BD.MM110.SD (SPAdes) (version 2) | ecosystem: Environmental > Aquatic > Freshwater > Lake | place: Lake Michigan... | reverse complement strand
TGGCTCGTGGAGCGGTTAAAGGAGAAGAAGCTGAAGGCGAGAGTGAAGAAGAAGTGGCTGTTGCAGCAGAAGTTAGCGAGGCGGCAGAAAATACTGAGAATTCTACAACTAGCCCTGAGCCTAGTGAGGAAGAAGCAACTTCAGAAGAAGCTTAATCTTTTAATATATTTTAAAAAAAAGCCCGATTTTAAAAAAATCGGGCTTTTTTGTGCCTCTATCATTTTTTAAAAGCTATGGTCATAATATATTTTGATCTTTATTGCTTAACTTCGTTTTTAAGATGCTAGTCGACACATTAATTATAATTCCAACATACAATGAAATTGAAAATGTTTCATTAATTACAGAGGAAATAGTAGGTTTAAAAGAGGGCTACCATATTCTTTTTGTTGACGATAATTCACCAGATGGAACGGCTCAAGAGATAGAAAAATTGCAAATAAAATTCCCGGGACTTGTACATTTAGAAAAAAGAAGTTCTAAAATGGGTTTGGGAACTGCTTATCTTCATGGCTTTGAGTGGGCATTAAAAAATGAATACACCTATATTTTTGAGATGGATTGCGATTTTTCGCATAATCCAAAATATTTAAAAGACTTAAGACAGGCGTGTATTGAAGGTGTAGGACTTGCGATAGGATCACGCTATTGTAAGGGAGGAGGGGTAAAAAATTGGCCTATGAAACGCATTCTAATGTCCTATTTTGCAAGTGTTTATGTCCGATTAATTTTATTAATAAATATCCGCGATACAACATCTGGTTTCAAGTGTTACCATAAAGATGTTCTTAAAACAATTCAATTAAAAAATAATCCCTTTAAAGGCTATGCCTTTCAAATCTGTATGAAATATGCTACGCTAAAACATGGTTTTAAAGTCAAAGAACTACCAATTATTTTTATTGATCGTTTATATGGCTCATCCAAAATGAGCAGTGGGATTTTTAAAGAAGCAATTTTTGGAGTTTGGAAAATGAAAAAAATGAAATTGTGAATTATCTACTGAAAAACGGAACTATTATAAATGAAGGCCGAGTATTTACCTCTGATATTCTAATAAAAGAAGATAGAATTGAAAAAATTGGGGGCGTCATTGAAAATAACTGTGGAGCAGTTGAAATAGATGCAAGTGGGAAATTAATTATTCCAGGCTGTATTGATGATCAAGTTCATTTTAGAGAGCCAGGACTGACACATAAGGGAACAATTTTTTCTGAGTCTAGGGCAGCTGTTGCCGGAGGAATAACTTCTTTTATGGAAATGCCAAATACAGTTCCAAATGCATTAACTCAAGAATTATTAGAAGAAAAATATGCGATAGCTTCAAAAAGCTCAATAGCTAATTTTTCTTTTTTTATGGGTGCATCAAATGATAATTTAGATGAGGTTTTGAAGACGAATCCTACAAATGTTTGCGGGATTAAAGTTTTTATGGGCTCCTCTACAGGAAATATGCTGGTTGACAATGAAAAAGCACTTGAAGGTCTTTTTTCTCAAGTGGGAATGTTAATTGCAACTCATTGTGAAGACGAAAACACGATAAAAGCAAATTTGGAAAAAGCAAAAACGCTCTATGGTGAACATATTCCGATACAAGAACACCCTATAATTCGCAGTGAAGAAGCCTGTTATAAGTCGTCTGCATTTGCTGTTTCTATGGCCCGAAAACATGGGAGCCGTTTGCATGTTTTACATATTTCTACTGAAAAAGAAACACACTTATTTGACAATACAATTCCTTTAGAACAGAAGAAAATAACTGCAGAAGCGTGTATTCATCATTTATGGTTTACAGAAAAAGATTACAATTCAAAGGGGAATTTCATTAAGTGGAATCCGGCTGTAAAAAAAGAAAGTGACCGTTTAGGAATATGGAAGGCCTTGCTTGATAATCGTATTGATGTGATTGCAACGGATCACGCGCCACACACTTTACAAGAAAAAAATCAATCCTATTTTAATGCTCCTTCTGGAGGCCCATTAGTGCAACACGGGCTACTCGCAATGTTAGAAAAAGTAAAGCAAGGTGAAATTAGCTTAGAAAAAATAGTAGATAAAATGTGTCATTCTCCCGCTATTTTATTCAGAATAAAAGAGAGAGGTTTTATTAGAGAGGGATACAAAGCAGATTTAGTAGTTATTTCCCAAGAGAAATCGCCGATCGTTACAAAGGAAAATTGTTTGTATTCTTGTGCTTGGTCGCCTTTTGAGGGAATACAATTTTCACATACCATAGAAAAGACATTTGTTAATGGCAATATTGTTTTTAAAGACAACACTATTTATGATGGCAAATTGGGGCAAAGATTAATTTTTAATGATAAATTATTATGAGGTATATTTTTATATTTTTTTGCCTTTTCTTTTTTTTATTTGCTTGTGAGCAATCACAAAACTTGCCGGAAAATGAAATTATTAGACAGGATAAAATGATTAATATTATGGAAGAGGTAGTAGTTATTGAAACATATTATAAATCTGCACCTGCAAATCCAGCAGCAAATAAACATGCTCTTGACTCAACTGTTAATCTTATTTTTAAAAAAGAAGGCGTAACAAGAACTAGATTTGAAAAAAGTTATCTCAATTATTCTAAAAATCTCCCTGAATTTCAGAAGATGCAAGAAGAAATAATGAGACGTTTAGAGAAGAAAGCCCTTTAATTTTATAACTCGATGTGCTGTGCATTTATTTCCTCACCCAAAAACTGCGAAGCTTTCTTATTAAAAATTATGGCGTTTTCGGTTGTTCGGTAGCTGCATGTTCCTCCTCTAGAAATTCTTGCTTCCATGTCTTTGTTTCGGTCTAAATAAAGACTTAATTTTTCTGCAACTATTGGTCCTTGAGAAATAACCTTAATTTTTTCTCCAACTATTTTTTGAATTTGTTCTTGTAGAATAGGGTAATGTGTGCACGCTAATATAATAGCATCAATTTTTGGATCTTGCCGCATTAGTTCTTGCACATCGTTTTCAATAAGCATTTTTCCTGCAGAAGTGTCATAAGCATTATTTTCAATTAATGGAACCCACATAGGACAAGCTTGTTGAGAAACAATTATTTCTGGCGCATACTTTTGTAATTCAATCCTATATGAATCAGATTGTATTGTTCCATTTGTCCCTAAAATGCCAATATGTTTAGATTCTGTTAGAAAACCTATTTCTTCAGCACTTGGTCGAATTACACCTAAAACACGTTTTGTAGGATCGATCTTTTCTAAATCTTTTTGCTGGATTGTTCTCAGGGCTTTTGCTGATGCTGTATTACATGCTAATATTACCAATGGACAACCTTGAGAAAAAAGATAATTTACGGCTTCCAAGGTGAAATCATACACTAATTCAAAGGATCTATCTCCATATGGCGCTCTTGCATTATCTCCAAAATAGATGAAATCATAACTTGGCAACGATTTTCGTATCTCAGAAAGAACGGTTAAACCTCCATATCCAGAGTCAAAAATTCCAATAGGAAAATCGTTTTTCATTGAGTAAAACTAAATAAAAAAGGCAACCGAAAGATTGCCTTTTACTAAATAAAAAAATTATTTATTTTTTTTTAATTGCTTCTGTATCTAGTCGAACTAATTCAATCATTACTTCTGCTGTACAGTCAATTCCGCCTTTTGAGTAGAGTGTGGCACTTTCATCAATTATATAACTTAATTTCTTGCGGTCTGCAACAATTTCTATTGCCTGGGTAATTCTATCTAAAATTGGTTTATTAAGTTCTTCATTATAAATTTGAAGACCTTTTTCTAATTCCTGCTGACGGGACTCTAATTCTTGCTGCTTACGCCCCAATTTTTCTTGTTCCATTTTTAATAGAACTGGAGAGTAATCTTTTTCCTTCTGCTGAAAAATAATATAGGCTGCTTCAAACGCTTTATTCATTTCTTGAAGTTCTTTCATTCCCTCTAGTTTATAGTCATCAAGTTGTTTTATCGCTTGTTTTCGTGATTCAAGAGTATCAAGTAATTCTTGCGAATTTACATGCCCGATTTTAGTCTGTGCAAATGAACTTAGTGAAATAATGAACGTAATTGCAATTAAGATGTTTTTCATATTATTATTTTATATTTATTTACTTATTCCCATTTCTTCTAAAACATCATCACTGATATCTGATTCCTTTGAAGCATAAACTAAATTACTTTGGTTCGCTTTATCAAAAACAAACGAATACTCATCTCGTTTAGCAATTTTTTTCATCGCAGTATAAATTCTGTCTTGAATAGGTTTTATTAATTCTTGTCGTTTTTGAAAATAATCTCCGTTAACGCCAAAATGTTGTGTTTGAAGTTCAATAGTTTCTTTTTCTAGTTTTTCAATTTCCTGCTTTCTTTTTTCTTTTTCTTCTTTGGGAAGAAGTACTTCCTCACGGTCAAAATTTCCCTTTTTTATTTTAATTGCTGCAGTTCTATCTTCAACTTCTTTGGTCCATTTTGTTGCTAAACCATCTAATTTTTCTTTTGCTTGTAAATACTCAGGAATATTTTTTAAAATATATTCTGAGTCAATATATACGAACTCTTGCCCGAAGGCAAAATTTATACCAAGATTTAAAAAAAGCAAGAAAATGTATTTTAACATACTTTATATTTTTTTAAAAGAACGACGAAGATAAACAATTATTGTTAATATTTACTAGAGTTCTCCCAAGTTCATTCCAATTGAAAAACTTAATTTCGGATAATACCCTTTTGTTTTTATTGACTCATCACTTACTCCTCCAAAACCTGTTGCCCACGGATCTAATTTATCAAAGCCTAATCCGTAGTCTAAACCTAACATTCCAAACATTGGCAAGAAAACTCTGATTCCAATTCCTGCAGTACGTTTCACATTAAACGGATTAAATTTATCAAAAGTAGGGAAGGTGTTACCGCCTTCTAAAAATGCTAAGGCAAAAAATGTTGCTTGTGGGTTTAATGAAATAGGATATCTTAATTCTAGTGTGTACTTAGCTACGATCGGATCCCCACCTCTTGAAGAAATTGCCTGGTCTTCATAGCCCCTCAAGGCAAGAATTGAAATTCCCCCGATTTGGTTAACTCCAGACAAACCACTTCCACCCATAGCATACCTTTCGAAAGGACTAATACCCTTAGATTTATTGTATGAACCCAAGTATCCAAAACCTATTCGCGGCATTAGAATAAGTTTTTTGTCTTTACTTAATGGAAGAAACCATTCAGCAGTAAACTTTAACCTATAATATTCTAAGTATTTATATTTCTCTTGGTCAGAAGCATTAGTATAATCCTTATCAGAAAAAAGAGAATAAGGAAGGGTTGCTTTTGCTAAAAAAACAAAATTGGACCCACCTTGAGGGTAGGTAGGAGCACTAACAGAAGTTCTCTGTATTGTTTGTTGCAAGGAAATGTCATTTGCAAATCCCTTAGAAAAAATAGGAAACCTAGTGTCGTTTACTACGTCATAATACTTATATCCAAGTTCGTAATATGTTGAAAAATAGTCGTCGGGCCACTTATTTCTTTTTCCTAATCCAACCCCAATTCCAGAGATAGATAATCCTGCATATCCATCTTCTGACTTAAGTTTACCGTTGGCAGATAAGGCAGTATGATTAAACCAAAAAGAAAGAGAATTTGGTTTTTTACCGCCTAACCATGGTTCAGTAAAGGAAGCTGTATAACTCTGATAAAACCGGCCATTAGATTGTGCTCTAATTGATAGGCGCTGCCCATCTCCTCCTGGTAGCGGTGTCCAAGCATCTTTTTTGAAGAAATTACTTGTAGAAAAATTATTGAATGTTAAACCAAGTGTTCCAATAATGCGCCCTGAAGAAGTTGGCCCAGCACCGCCGTAGCCTCCTGAAAGTTCTATTTGATCAGAATTTTTCTCTTCTAGAATGTATTCAATGTCTACTGTTCCTTTTGTTGGATTTGGCAGTGGATTCACCTGAAATGCTTGTTCATTAAAATACCCAAGTTGCGCTAATTCCCTTTGAGTTCGCATGATATCGGCTTTGTTAAATAAATCCCCGGGCTTGGTTCTTATCTCTCTTAAAATAACATAGTCGTTTGTTTTGGTATTCCCCTTGATAGTTATTGTTCCGTTCCTGGCTTCTTTTCCTTCAATTATTCTAATTTGATGATTTATTTGATTATTAGCAACATTTAATTCGACAGGCATAACTTGAAAAAATAGATATCCATAATCCATGTACAAAGATGTTATATCTCGTCCATCACCTGACCCATTTATGCGCTGAGCAAATAGCTCTTTGTTGTATAAGTCCCCCTTTTTAATGCCTAAAACGGTGTCTAGATAACTTGATCTGTATTTTGTATTTCCAATCCATTGCATTTCTCCAAAATAATATTTATTTCCCTCAGAAATTTTGATTTCAATAACAAGATTTTTAGAATCTACTTTATAAACGGTATCAAAATAAATACTAGCATCTCGTAAGCCTATTTTATTAAATTTTGATAACAAGGACAGCTTATCTTTCTCATAACTAGATTCTGTATATTTTGATCGCTTTATGATTCTTAATATCCCTTTTTGTTTTGTGTCTTTCATGGCCATCTTTAATTTCCATGTTGGGATTTCAGTATTTCCAGATAGTATTATTTCTTTTATGCCAATTTTATTTCCTTTATTGATGTTTATTATGAAAATTTCCGAGTCATTAATTAGCGTATCTTTAACTCTTACTATATTTACTTCAGTATTATAAAAGGCTTTCTCCCGAAAATAACCCCTTATCTTATTTTTTGTCTGAGAAATTAGATTTTCTGTAATGGTTTTTCCAGTGAATAATTTTATTTCTTCACGCAATTTATCTGCATCTCTTTTAGTTACGCCTCTAAAACTGAATTTAGATAACTTCTTTCTTGCCTCAAGTTCAATTGTCAAATAGACAACACCTGCGATTTCTTTTGTAGCGTATATTGCTACGTTTGAAAAAATCCCTTCATTCCATAAATTTTTTATGGCATTTGAAATATCATTGCTAGGTAAAATAATTTTCTGCCCCTGCCTTAACCCTGCAATTAATTTTATTGCTTGATGGTCAAAATTATCTGCTCCAATTACACGAATAGGACCAAGTTCATATTCTTTTGGTTGGCTATAACTGAAATCTATATCTCCTACAGTTATTCCATTTTGTCCGAAAAGGAAAAATGAACCAAGGATATATAAGGACAAAATATACCTCATTTTTTTGCTTCTAGTTGAATAGAAAGTTTTCCAAATCGCCTTTCTCTATTTTGATATTCTATCACTGCGCTAATCAAATCATTTCTCCTAAAATCTGGCCAATGCGTATCTGTAAAGTAAAGCTCTGCATATGCAATTTGCCAAAGTAAAAAATTACTTATTCTTCTTTCTCCACTTGTTCTAATAAGAAGTTCAGGATCAGGAATCCCTTTAGTTGAGAGATGCTTACTAACCAAGTCATCGGTAATTTCATTAGTAGTTAGAGATCCATTATTTACAGCATGAGCAATAGATTTTATTGCCATTTTAAGTTCCCATTTTGCACTGTAATTTAATGCAAGAATTAATGTTAAGCTCGTATTGTCTTGTGTTTCTATAATTAAGTTTTTTAGACTTTTAGCACAATTTTCTGGAAGGCCGTCAATATCTCCAATCATTAATATCCGCACCCCATTTTCCATTAGTTCAGGTGCTTCTTTCATAATGGATGCGACCAATAAATCCATTAATCCGTCAATCTCATCTTGTGGGCGACTCCAATTCTCGGTAGAGAAGGCATAAAGCGTTAAAAATTTAATCCCTAATTCTTTCGCTGTTTTAATGCTGCTTCTAACTGATTCTACCCCTTCACTATGTCCGAATAGTCGATTTTCTCCCCTCTCTTTAGCCCAACGACCATTACCATCCATTATTATGGCAAGGTGTTGTGGGATTTTTTCAGGAATTATATTTGCTATTAAATCAGTCATAAATTATCTGAGGATAACGAAAGTAACTAAATATTCTTGCCCAATCAACTAAATATTGTTTTTACAACAAAAATACATTTATGAATAGCGAGGCTTAAAATAGTATATCGATGAGAGATAGTAAGGTTATTCAGCAAGAACAATTAACTTATTGTCAATTAATTCAACCACGCCACTATTAATGGAAATTGAAATGTGATTAGCATCTATTTGTTTAATCATAGTATTACTTCCAGACTCTTCAAATTTTTCTGCTAATTCCACAATAATTTCTCCTGTTTTTAAGGAAGAAATAATAGGTGTGTGGTTATTTAATACTTGAAAAATTCCAGCTTGCCCAGGAAGTGAAACTGACACGACTTTTCCGTCAAATATTTTGTTCGTAGGCGTGATAACGTTTAATTCCATGATTTAGGCTTCAGCTAACATTTTATCTCCTGCAGCAATTACATCTTCAATTCCTCCTTTTAAATTGAATGCAGCTTCAGGATATTTATCAAATTTTCCGTCTAGGATGTCATTAAATGCTTTAATTGTATCTTGAATATCAACTAAAACACCTGGGATTCCCGTAAACTGTTCTGCAACGTGAAATGGTTGAGATAAGAAACGTTGAACTCTTCGTGCACGATGAACAATTAACTTATCTTCTTCAGATAACTCGTCCATTCCAAGAATCGCAATTATATCTTGTAATTCTTTGTAGCGTTGAAGTGTTAGTTTTACACGTTGTGCACAATCGTAGTGTTCGTCACCAACAATTTCTGCAGTTAGAATCCGAGATGTAGAATCCAAAGGATCCACAGCGGGATAAATTCCAAGTTCTGCAATTTTACGAGAAAGTACTGTTGTTGCATCTAAGTGAGCAAAAGTGTTTGCTGGTGCCGGATCTGTAAGGTCATCCGCAGGAACATAAACCGCCTGAACAGAAGTAATTGAACCACTTTTTGTTGAGGTAATTCGTTCTTGCATTGCGCCCATTTCTGTTGCCAATGTTGGTTGATAACCTACTGCTGAAGGCATTCTTCCTAGTAAGGCAGAAACTTCTGAGCCGGCTTGTGTAAAACGGAAGATGTTGTCAACGAAAAATAAAATATCTTTTCCTTGCTCTTCGCCGTCTCCATCTCTAAAATATTCTGCAATTGTTAAACCTGAAAGAGCAACTCGGGCACGTGCTCCAGGAGGCTCATTCATTTGTCCAAATACAAATGTCGCTTTTGATTCTTTTAAAACTTCTAAGTCTATTTTTGTAAGGTCCCAGCCTCCAGCCTCCATTGAGTGCATGAATTCATCGCCATATTTTATAATTCCAGACTCGAGCATTTCGCGCAACAAGTCATTTCCTTCTCTTGTTCTTTCTCCAACACCTGCAAAAACAGATAAACCTCCGTGTCCTTTTGCGATGTTGTTTATTAATTCTTGAATCAAAACTGTTTTTCCAACTCCAGCTCCTCCAAACAAACCAATTTTTCCGCCTTTTGCGTATGGTTCGATTAAGTCGATAACTTTAATTCCTGTGAGTAAAACCTCAGTTGCTGTTGAAAGTTGGTCAAATTTTGGTGCTTCACGGTGAATAGGAAGTCCACCTGTGCTATCCATAACATTGATTCCGTCGATTGCCTCACCAACTACATTAAATAAGCGACCTTTAATTTTATCTCCAGTTGGAACTTTTATAGCCATTCCGGTAGCAATCACAGGCATTCCGCGCATGAAACCATCCGTTGAGTCCATGGAGATTGCGCGTATAGAATTTTCGCCAATATGCGATTGCACTTCTAAAACAACCCTTGTTCCATCAGCTCTTCTTACTTCAAGTGCATCATAAATATTTGGTAGAGAGACTCCGATTTCAAATCGAACATCTACTACTGGTCCGATAACTTTTGAGATTTTTCCTTCAATAATTGACATCTTTACTATGGATTTTAATTTTGCGCAAAGATACATATTTTTTTAAGTGACTCATATTTTTGAGAAACTTTTTAAATCTTATTTCTGTAAATTCTTTAGTAAAAATTTTACAGGGAAATACGAAAACAAAATACTGAGTGTGCTCACTGAAATGAGTATTAAGAAAAAATCCTTAAGCGCTAATTTTACAGGAAATGGCATGCCAGCTCCAGGAATCTGAAGTAAACCAAATTCTTGTTGCACTAAACAGACGGTATATCCAACGAGCAAGCCTAAAAAAATACCGGCTCCCGAAATCAACAAGCCCTCTAAGAAAAAGATTTTAAAAATATTCTTCTCGGTGAGTCCCATGCTTTGAAGGGTCTTAATATTTTCTTTTTTTTCTACAAACAACATTGTTAGCGAGGCAACTAAATTAAAAGAAGCTAGAATAAAGATAAATATCATAATGAAAATAACTATTAATCTCTCAGACTTACTTGTTTTAAAAATCAACTCGTTTTTTTCATAATTTGTTTTTACAACAAAGTTATCTCCAAGGATGCCCATGATTTTAGTTTTCATTTCATCATTTGATATATTGGGCAGTACATCAATATAAATATGAGAAAGTTCGCTAGAATAGTTTAACAAGTTTCGGGTATTTTCTAAGGGCCAGAGTATTTTTTCTTGGTTGATTTCAGTGTTGTAATTCATAATACCTGCTATCGCAATCTGTCCACTGTAAAATGGTGTTTTTCCAAATCGTATTTTTATGTTTCGTTTAGGCGCATAAATTAAAATTTGCTCGTGTTCACTTTGGAAGCCTTTTTTCGCGTTAAGCTTTTGCATAAGTTCCACTCCAATTATTCCATAAGCAGCACCATTT
>Ga0209768_10002773_pt1 | contig 10732 bp, 7 predicted proteins | sample LauGreSBDMM110SD_3_FD_187564 | JGI IMG/M metagenome (GOLD analysis project Ga0209768, IMG submission 187564) | Freshwater lake microbial communities from Lake Michigan, USA - Sp13.BD.MM110.SD (SPAdes) (version 2) | ecosystem: Environmental > Aquatic > Freshwater > Lake | place: Lake Michigan... | reverse complement strand
ATTTTACGAATAAAGCAGCACTCTTTTCTATTTTCCACCGACGAATAAAAAGAATTAAATCCCTTTTCGCGCACCAATTTTTCAGTTTTGTCAAGATTGGGAAAATAGGTAATTAAGTCGAGCTGATATTTTTTTTTCGTCAGGTCCATCAACTCGTAACTCTCTTGGAATTGCCTTCCTGTGTCCAAGGTGAAAATTTTTATGGGTAATTTTTGAGTGGCAATCGCATGGGTTATGGCCTGATCTTCTTGCCCAAAAGAGCTTGAAAATGCAATGACATCTCTCGAATAGGTAGACGTTAAAAGACTTAATCGGTCTTCTAATGGCAAATTCATAAGGGAATTTCCTAAGGATTCGAGTTCCATTTTTTTAAATTTTCACAAAAATACACAATGTCTATTGAATAACTATACTAAGCAAAAATAATTTTTCGTTAATCACTTAATTTAAAAACTTTTGTAAATTGAAATGAGTTTAATAGCTTATGAGATCGGGATCAGAAATTTTATTGGAATCCACCAATTGGGAGCATGAAAATGATTTTTTAGATTTGAAAAATCTAAAAAATTTAGTTCGTCATGGAGAAGGCCAGCGACTTGAATTTAAGATGAAGGTGAAGTTTCCGGAGAAGATTATCAAGGAATTGGTGGCCTTTGCCAATACAGATGGAGGTCATTTATTTTTAGGGGTATCAGATGAAGGCCAAATCGAAGGCCTTAAGTTTGCCGAAGAAGAACAGTATTTATTAGAGCGTGCCATTGAAAAATATTGCTTTCCTGCTTTTTCGTATACCGCTTACCCAATTTCATTGGAAAATGGTCGGACCGTTTTAGTTTATCAAGTATTTGAAAGTGTGGATAAACCACACTTTGTCCAACTAAGCACCGATGCCCATCCGCAATGTTTTGTCCGGATTAAAGACAGGACTGTGCAGGCAAGTAAGGAAATGAGGCAGATTTTAAGGCGTGAAAACCAAGAGGGAATTCAATTTTCCTATGGAGATTCTGAACGCTGGTTGATGGAATATTTACGAAATACCCCTACGATAACCTTGGAAGAATTTGCCACATTAAATCAATTGCCTGTGTGGATTGCTTCAAGGAAATTAATTTTATTAGTTTTGACACAAGTTTTAAAAATAATACCAGGAGAATCTTTAGACCAATATACCTTAAAATGAAAAATACCTTATATGTTATTTTATTGGCCCTGAGTTTATTTGCTTGTAGCAAATCTGCAGTTGATGTGCCGGTAAGTCCCATTTCTCAGACTGCGAGTATTAACTCGTTTGACTTATTGCAAGATAAATTATTAAGTCCTAGTTGCGCTACTTCTGGATGCCATTTATCTATTCAAGATGCTTCATATGCTCAGCATGGTTTAGTGTTAACGAAAGGACTTGCGTACGGAAACTTAATTGGGGCTACTCCCAAAAATTCGGTTGCCGTAGCCAACAAACTACAAAGGGTCAAGAAATTTTCATCGGCCGAAAGTCTATTATTTCATAAATTAAATTGGGATTTAAGTCATCATGCGGCGGCTAATTATGGGGCTCCTATGCCTTTGGGTGGAAAACCTGTGAGTAAAGGCCAATTGGATTTCGTACAAAAATGGATTGAAGTAGGTGCTCCCGATAAAGGGGAGGTGGTCGATGCCAAATTATTAGATGACACCACGCCGAGTTTCACTGAACCTACTAATTTTTCAGCCTTAGATTCCCCGGTAAAAGAGGGAAAAACTGGATTTCAATTGAAAGTGGATCGATTCGTTGTCCCACCTAATTTTGAACGTGAGATTTTTGTTCGTCGGCCTTTGAATAATACAGAACCCATTTATGTGTCTCGGATCAAACTTAAATCGAGATCCAATAGCCATCATTTAGTCGTGTATGATTTCAGATCGAAACTTCTCTTGCCCAATATGGATGAAATGAGAGATTTGAGAAATCTTGATAATTCGCTGAATATTAACACGGTTTTTCAGATGTCGAACCATATCTTTTTAGGAGGAGGCACGGATCCAAATTCAGACTATTCTTTTCCAGAAGGTACGGCGCTAAAGTTACCAATCAATAGCTCGGTAGACCTAAATCCTCATTATTACAACAAAACGAAGGATAATTTATATGGAGAAAACTATGTAAATTTATATACAGTCCCCGAATCACAGGTAAAAAATGTGGTCAGTATGATCGATTTTAACAATTCTAGTTTTACGCTTCCTCCAAATAAAACCACCGTAATCACCAAGGACTTTTATAGTTTTGATGGCTTTGTGAAAGGTTCTGGCAAATCGGTTGTGATTGTGTCTCTTACCTCACATACCCATGAAAGAGGGAAACTATTCCAAATTAAAATTAAGGGAGGAGCTCGTGATGGAGAAGTTATTTACGAAGACAACGATTGGGCTCATCCTAAAGTCGTCAACTACACCAAGCCGATTGTTTTGAAAGAAGGGGAAGGATTGACTTCGGTGGTTACCTATGTGAATAATACCAATAAGCCATTAGGCTTTGGATTGACTTCTGAAGATGAAATGGACATTATTTTTGGGTATTATTATATACAATAAGTGACTGTATAACAGTCACTTATCTCATATCGATCAAGAAAAAATCAAAACCCTATTTGATATATCAAAATTGAAGGTATATTTGCCTCCGTTTCTTGGAATATTTAAATAATTACAAACAAATAGTACAATTTTTTGTAAAACTTGTATTCTAATCATATTAATTCCGATTTGAATAAAATTTTATTACGCTATTTTTAATAATGGAACAAAAACACAAAAATAAATTCACGGCCGCTGGACTTTTGGTAGCCATGGGGATCATTTATGGAGATATTGGTACTTCTCCTCTTTATGTGATGCAAGCGGTCATAGATGATAAACCCATCAATTCCTTGACGGTTTTAGGAGGCTTATCTTGTATTTTTTGGACCTTGACATTACAAACTACACTTAAATATGTGATATTAATTCTTCGTGCAGATAATAAGGGTGAGGGCGGAATTTTTGCCCTTTTTGCATTAGTGAGGCGTCATGCAAAATGGTTGACCTTGCCAGCTATTATTGGCGGGGCGGCATTGCTTGCGGATGGGATTATCACACCACCTATCTCGGTATCCTCTGCTGTTGAGGGTTTACGTATGCTTCATCATCCAGATGGCACTCCTTATGTTACAGATACGGTTCCACTGGTCATATTTATTTTAACCATTCTCTTTATTTTCCAAATTTTTGGAACGAAGGTGGTAGGAAAGTTATTTGGGCCGATCATGCTTTTATGGTTTTCCATGCTGGGACTTTTTGGAATCATCTGGATACAAAAGGATTGGAGTATTTTGCGTGCCATTTCCCCTATGTATGCTTGGGAATTATTAACCACGCACCAAGCAGGAAGTGCAGGATTTTGGGCCTTAGGTGCCGTATTTTTGTGCACGACGGGAGCGGAGGCACTGTATTCCGATTTAGGACATTGTGGCCGTGGAAACATTCGAGTAAGTTGGATTTTTGTTAAAATTACCTTATTACTTCAATATTTTGGTCAGGGCGCTTGGCTTTTAGCACATCAAGGAATGACCTTGGATGGACGGAAACCTATTTTTGAATTACTTCCGCGTGAATTTTTATTCTCTGGAATTATGGTCGCTACGGCTGCCGCAGTAATTGCCAGTCAGGCATTAATTTCGGGATCTTTTACCCTGATTTCTGAGGCGATTCGACTCAATTTTTGGCCTAAAGTACGTTTGGTTTATCCATCTGATCAAAAGGGCCAATTATATGTACCTTCTGTCAATATTTTATTGTGGATGGGTTGCGTAGGAGTTGTATTATGGTTTAAGGAATCCACCAACATGGAGGCTGCTTATGGCTTAGCGATTACTTTGACCATGTTAATGACCACCTCTTTAATGGCTTATTACCTTCACATTAAGAAGGTAGATATGTGGTGGATCCTACTTTTTTTATTGGTATATGTCTCCTTAGAAGGTTCTTTCTTGGTCGCTAATTTACAGAAATTTTCTCATGGGGGTTATGTCTCTCTTTTCATCGCAGGAGTCATTATTTTGGTGATGTGGGTTTGGTTTAGAGCTTCCCGCATTAAAAATAAATTAACTGAGTACGAGCCTTTGTCGGAGTATATAGAGCCGTTAAGGGATTTAAGTAATGACGATACGATTCCTAAATATGCCACGCATTTAGTTTTTATGTCCAATGCCGGTAGGGTCACCGATATAGAATCAAAAATCATTTATTCCATTTTCCAGCGTCGCCCCAAAAAGGCTGACATTTATTGGTTTGTCCATGTAGATACCTTAGATGAGCCATATACGATGGATTATAAAGTAACGGTGATTGAGAAAGATGATATTATCAAAGTTAATTTTAAATTGGGTTTCCGAGTGGAACAACGGATCAATTTATACTTCCGAAAAGTTGTGGAAGAGATGGTTTCTAGAGGAGAGGTGGACATCACTTCCCGATATAAATCATTGAATGAACAAAATGTTATTGGCGATTTCCGATTTGTCGTGCTTGAAAAGTTCTTATCTTTTGATAATGAATTACCACTCTTAGACCGAATGGTGATGAAGGCTTATTTCTTTGTGAAACAGTTTACTCCTTCGGAAGACAAGTGGTTTGGTTTAGACAGTGATGCCGTAAAATTGGAAAAAGTGCCTTTGATTATTAAGCCTGTTTCCAAGTGTAATCTAAGACGTATTGACTAACGATGAGCTCTATTTTTTCTAAAATTGTTCAGGGTGAAATTCCTTGTCATAAGATTGCCGAAGACGATCAATTTTTAGCCTTCTTAGACGTGATGCCTTTGGTAGAAGGCCATACTTTGGTGATCCCCAAACAAGAAATCGACTATATTTTTGATTTAGATCCGGAGGTTTTAGCCGACTTAATGAAATTTGCTCAGCGCATTGCTCCAGCCATCAAAAAGGCTATCCCTTGTAAACGCATTGGTGTAGCTGTCATTGGCCTAGAAGTACCTCACGCACATGTGCACTTAGTTCCTCTAAATCGGATGTTAGACATTAATTTTTCTCAAGAGAAGTTGAAACCAAGCCAAGAGTCTCTCGCAAAAACGGCGGAACTCATTCGGTCTTTTATTTAAGATATCCTTTTAACGTATTCATCTCGATTAAAGGATTTGTCTTTTCGTAGACAATGTGGTAGACGGCATCGATGATCGGTAGTTTTATATGATGCTGTTTTGAAATCAAGTAAATACTTCGAACCGCATAATAACCCTCGGCTATCATATTCATCTCAATCTGTGCTGATTTCACAGAATATCCTCTTCCTATCATATTTCCAAATGTTCTGTTTCGCGAAAATTGTGAATAGGCAGTAACCAATAAGTCCCCTAAATACCCTGAGTTATTTAAATCTCGATTCTCTTTGGGATAGATTTCATCTAAAAAAATCTTAATTTCTTGCATGGCATTACTGACTAATACCGCCTGGAAATTGTCCCCAAATCCCAGGCCTCGCGTAATACCGCAAGCAATCGCAATGATGTTTTTAATGACGGCGCAATACTCCACTCCATATAAATCAGTAATCGCATTTGCCTGTAAAAAGCGGCAATTCAGTAAATTAGCAAATGATTTTGCCACCTCAATATTAGGAGAAGCAATGGTCAAATAAGATTGCTTTTCTAAAGCAACTTCCTCCGCGTGACAAGGTCCGGCAATCACACATGTTTGCCCGATGGGCAAATTAAATTCTCGGGTTAACCAATCTGTAACCAACAAATTTTCCTCAGGAATCATGCCTTTGATGGCTGAAACAACTTTTTTCCCCTCAAAGTGCTTCTTATTTAAGTCCTTTAAAGTTGCCGGAATAAAAGCCGCAGGTATGGCTAAAATGATATATTCGACGCCGTTTAAAGCCTCAGACATTTTATTATACGTCTTTACCTTGCGTGGATTAATCGCAACGTCAGTTAAATAGCTAGGATTGTGGTTGTATTTTCTGATGAAATCAACATCCGCTTTTCTACGGATCCACCACTTAATTTTCACCTGATTCTCTGAAAGAATTTTTACTAACGCCGTGGCCCAACTTCCTCCACCAATCACAGCAATCTGAGTTGGTATTTTCTTTTTTAATTCTTCTAAACTGGTCATGACGTAAAATTAGCTTTTAAATTAAAAATTATCCGTTTTTTAATTTTTTTTACCCAATTTTGTCTCAAATACCTATTAATAAATACCATGAAAATCAAAATGTTAATTTTGGCGCTGTTGAGTGCTAGTATTTTGTATGGCCAACAAGCCTCTTATCTTCCCGAGCATCCAAGGCCTGACTTCGAACGGAGCCAATGGATTAATTTAAATGGCGAATGGGATTTCAAATTTGACCCTAAAGATCTTGGTGTTAAAGAACATTGGGAAAAAAGTCAGCAAAAATATCCTTTAAAAATTCAAGTTCCTTTTCCTTGGGGGTCCCAATTATCAGGCGTGAAGGATGAAACAGATATTGCCTGGTATCAGCGCTTGATCGAGGTGCCGGCCAACTGGCAATCCAAGCGGACATTTTTGGTGATTGGAGCAAGTGATTGGAAAACGGATGTTTTCTTAGACGGTCAAAAAATAGGTTCTCACGAAGGTGGCTATACTCCCTTTTCTTTTGATTTGACAAAATTTCTTAAATCAGGTCAAAAACAACAATTAAACATTCGGGTAGACGACAAAAGGCGGATGTTCACCCTGTATGGAAAACAAGGATATGGCAACGCTAGAGGTATTTGGCAAACCATTTATCTAGAATCTCGTGGAGATCAATATGTTGATTATGCCCAAGTTAGTCCGGATATTGATCAGTCGACGGCCAAATTCCAAGTGGAACTAGCCGCTCCAGTCAAACAAAAAACCTCGGTCAAAGTAACTCTGTCCGCCGGTTTTTCAGGTTCACAAATAATTGCCGCTGGAGCCAAAACTGCTCAAATTGAAATTAAAATTCCTAATGCACATCTATGGTCTTTAGAGGATCCATTTTTATATAACTATCAGATTCAAGTAGGTGAGGGGGTTCAATCCGATGAGGTGAAGGGGTATTTTGGGATGAGAAAAATATCCGTGATGAATTTACCAGGGAGCACAATTCCATACATTGCGCTTAACAATAAGCCCGTTTATTTGCAATTGGCCCTCGACCAAAGCTACCATCCAGAAGGTTTTTACACTTTCCCAACGGATGATTTTATGCGAGAAGAAATTATGCGCAGCAAGCGAATTGGGTTAAATGGAATTCGTACCCATGTTAAAATAGAGGTGCCTAGAAAACTGTATTGGGCAGATAAATTGGGTTTACTAGTCATGGCGGATGTTCCTAATTCTTGGGGTCCACCAGATGCAGATATGCAAAAGGAAACGGAGTACACCTTGGAACAAATGGTTCGTAGAGATTTTAACCATCCGTCTATTTTTTCTTGGATCACCTTTAACGAAACGTGGGGCTTACTTTCTGACGTCACAGTTGATGGTAAAAAGCGTCGGGTTTATACCCCTGAGACCCAAAAGTGGGTGGTAGATGTGTACAAAAAAGCTAAATCTTTAGACCCTACTCGCTTAGTCGAAGATAATTCGATTTGTTGCGGAAAGGGACATACAGAAACCGATATTCATTCTTGGCATTCGTATTTACCGGGCTATGAATGGGATAAATTCAACAAGGAGCAATCGGACAATACCTTCCCGGGAAGTACTTGGAATTTTGAAAAAGGATATAAGCAAGGGAACCAACCGATGATTAATTCGGAGTTTGGAAATGTATGGGGCTATGATGGAAGTTCAGGGGATGTGGATTATACCTGGGATTATCACAAGGCCATGAACTCATTCCGAAATTTCCCCAAAATGGCCGGTTGGTTATACACGGAGCACCACGATGTAATCAATGAGTGGAACGGGTATTATCGATTTGATCGTACGGAAAAAGAAACGGGACTGGGAGCCATGGCACCTGGAATGACGTTGAAAGATCTGCATGGGCCTTTTTACTTGTCGACAGGCCAGGAAATTGCCTGGGCTGGAAATGGAGGCCAAAAATTAAAAATTCCATTAACCTTATCGGCCTTAATTGGCGCTACTGATTTACCCAAAGAGCTTGTATTAAAAATGGAATTTTCCGGGCAAAATGCATTGGGAGAAAAGAAAAACAGGTGGTCAAAATCCAAGCAAATTGTTTGGACCCCATGGTCTGTCAAAGCCTTGGATTCATTGGAAATAACTTTGCCTGAAGAGAAGTCCTTAAACACATTGATACTGAAATTAGAAGATGGCAATGGGCAAGTGTTGCATCAAAACTTTGTTTCTTTAATTGTGGAGCAAGGGAAAATAAATTTAACGCCCAAGCAAGTTTTAATGTCGGTCCCAGTGGACAAAATTTCGAAAGCAGCATGGTCTGTTAAACAATGGTCTGGCGTCTTAGGAAATAAAATGAATGGGGCAGGTTCAGGTTATTTTGAATACACTTTTGATTGGGCAAAGATGCCTTTGGAGTCCATAGACCAAGTTAGTTTTTTTGTGGAGGCGTCGTCAAAACCAATGTTAGGAAAGGATAAACCGAATTCAGGTGCAATGAACGGGGATTATATGTTGGGCAAAGGAACCTTTGATCCAAGTAAAAATCCCAATGCCTATCCACAAACAGATAGTAAAAAGAATCCTTCTGTCGTGCAGATTTTATCCAATGGACAATTTGCCGCTTCATTTGATTTGGAGGATGATCCGGCGGATCACCAAGGAGTATTATCGTGGTTTTATCAAGCTAAAAATCATAAGTTGGACGAGCCCGGAACCTACGGATATTGGGTTCAATGCACCTTGCCTCGCTCTTCCATTGAAATTGCGAATGCAACGGGTAAATTGACTATTCGATTAGAAGTTCCGGAAGGATATCCCAATGGACTTTCGTTATATGGGGCTAAATCGGGCCGATATATCAATGACCCAAGCATCTTAATACTTCGTAAATAAAAAAAATCAGCGCTGATTTGTTCGCGCTGATTTTTTTTGATTAATGGGTATACATTGGGTGCCTAATAAAAGCTATCTTATTTAAAGATATTCGCCTTTTATTTACTCAGTATTAGCGATTAATGGCTACCGAACTCAAAATCGTTTGAATGATTTGAAGCGTGGAAATATTATCTGCTTCGGCTTCATACGTTAAAATAATCCGATGGTTTAACACATCAGGCGTCATTTCTTTGATGTCTTCTGGCAATACGTAATCTCTTCCTTCTAAATAGGCCATTACTTTGGCGGCTAGATTTAAGTAAATACTAGCCCGCGGAGATGCGCCAAATTGGATGTAATCTGCCTCCTTAGTTAGGCCATAATCAGCTGGATTTCTAGTGGCAAAAATGAGTTCAATGATGTACTTTTCTAGAGTTTCACTAATGGTAATCTTATTGATTTCTTTTCGAATACTTTGAATATCGTCAAAAGTCAAAATGGCCTTAGGTTCATATGTGAAGTCCATATTGGACATCTTTCTCATCACTTCGAGCTCTTGATCTTTGTCCAGGTAATTTAAAAATACCTTGAGCATAAATCGGTCCACTTGCGCTTCAGGCAAAGGGAAAGTTCCTTCCTGTTCCACAGGATTTTGAGTAGCCAAAACTAAGAATGGCTTGTCTAATGGATAGGTAGTTTCGCCGATGGTCACTTGTTTTTCTGCCATGGCCTCCAACAAAGCCGATTGGACTTTTGCGGGCGCACGGTTAATTTCATCTGCCAGAATAATTTGAGCAAAAATGGGTCCCTTTTTTACCTCAAATTCATTTTTCAGCGGATTATAAATCATAGTCCCCACTAAATCCGATGGCAATAAATCAGGTGTGAATTGAATTCGTTGGAAATGTAAATCTAAGATTTTAGCAAGGGTGTTAATCGTTAACGTTTTGGCTAAACCAGGAACTCCTTCTAAAAGTACGTGTCCACCGGTGAAAAGTCCGACTAATAGTCGGTTGATCAAGCGCTCCTGCCCAATCACTACTTTACCCATTTCGTCAATGACTAATTGAATTTTTTCTCTTGGTGTCATAATTAAAATTATTAATACCCTTTAATTATTGCAATTTCTTGTATTTAATACGTTTGGGCGTTATGTCATTTCCTAATCTCTTCTTACGAGCTTCTTCATATTCCGAATAATTTCCTTCAAAATAAGTGACTTGAGAATCTCCTTCAAAAGCCAAAATATGCGTGGCAATTCGATCTAAAAACCATCTATCGTGGGAAATGACTACGGCACAACCTGCAAAATTTTCTAATCCTTCTTCTAAAGCCCTCAATGTATTTACATCCAGGTCGTTGGTCGGCTCATCCAACAAAAGCACGTTAGCGCCCTCTTTTAGCATCATAGCTAAATGGACTCTATTGCGCTCTCCTCCAGATAAATTGGCAATTTTTTTCTCCTGATCTGCTCCGTTGAAATTAAATTTACTCACATAAGCCCTCGCATTTGACTGTTTTCCACCTAACATCACCCAGTCATTTCCATCTGAAACCGTTTCAAAAACTGATTTTTCGGCCATTAATTGATTATGTTCTTGGTCTACATAGGCTAGCTTAACCGTTTCTCCCACTTCAAAACTACCACTATCTGGCTGCAGCTGACCCGTAATTAATTTAAACATCGTCGTTTTACCCGCACCATTGGGTCCAATAATACCAACAATCCCCGCTGGTGGCAATGAAAA
>Ga0209768_10002772_pt1 | contig 10737 bp, 8 predicted proteins | sample LauGreSBDMM110SD_3_FD_187564 | JGI IMG/M metagenome (GOLD analysis project Ga0209768, IMG submission 187564) | Freshwater lake microbial communities from Lake Michigan, USA - Sp13.BD.MM110.SD (SPAdes) (version 2) | ecosystem: Environmental > Aquatic > Freshwater > Lake | place: Lake Michigan... | reverse complement strand
CATGCCAGTAAGGGTCCAGAAAATCCGGCCCGCACTTAAATACCCGCACCTTTCGCCCCTGGCGCGCATGCAATCGCGCCAAGGCCGACACGACCGTCGTCTTGCCCTGGCCGGAGGCCGGGGCGGCAATGAGGATAGCCGGGCAGGATCTAGCGCTCATAAGTTCTCAGGCAAGCAATTTGGTTTCACACCGGCTGGGGCTACAAAGCCCACTTTAGGCCCGTGTACCAACTACGGCCCGCAGTCGCATATCCGTTGGCGAGTTGGTATTGGGCATCGTTGGCATTGTCCAGGCGCAGCAGCATGGTCAGGTCTTTACCGATTTTGGTTTGCGCGTAAAGGTTCAAGAGACCATAGCCGGCCAGTTCTATCGTGTTGGCTGCATTCCCATAGCGCATGGAAGATAACTGCAGCTCCGTTCCCACAACCCACCCGCTCCAAGGTGCCTCGATCGCAAGCACTGCGTGTTGACGAGCGCGACGCGCCAATAAATTGCCAGTAGAAAGATCCCGGGGATTTTGCAAGTCGAACGAAGCACGGGTGCTGACGCTGCCAAATTTACGTGCAGCGCTGATCGTTACTCCCTCATGGCGAGCTTTTGCGATGTTGCCATAGCATCCTCCACTTAGCACGCCCTTGGCGTTTTTTTTCCTTGCTGCGCAGGATTTTTCGGGGACGCTGACGTCATAGACGATGAGGTTGCTGACCTCGTTGCTGTAAACCGTTATGCCCCAATTGCCTTCGTCGCTTGAATAACGCAACCCAGCCTCCACGTTTTGACTGGTTTCGGCTTGCAAATTGGAAGACCCGTAGATGCTGAAGCGCTGAAACAATGTAGGTGCTCGAAATGCGTTGCCTAGGGTACCCGTCAACCGCCATTGGGGTGATACGGCATAGCCATAACCCAGAGACTCGGTGTTTTGACTGCCAAAAGCACTGTCCACGTCGCGGCGCGCATTTAGTTGCAGACTCTGCGCGCCCTCCACCCAGTTGTATCCAAGGGCTAAGGCATTTTGAAAATGGCTCGTATCTTTAGGCGTCGTGTCGGCGTTACTCAAGCTGTCGTCGCGACGCTCCAGCGCAGCACTCAACAGCGATGTTCCCAAGCGGTACTCGTTTTGCCAGTAAAAGCTGTTTAGATTTGTATCAGTGAGGTACACACTAGGCGTGGTTTCGTAGCGATCCTGCGATGCTCCTACGCTGACGGTGCTACGGTACTGCGGAGTCCATTGGGCTTGCCAACGGAGCGAAGCAGTCTGTAGTTTGTAAATACTCAGGTCGTCCAAAACGGGCGATGAGTCGTATTGCCCACGTTGATGGTTGTTCATAAAACTTGCATCCAAGCGATGTTCTGCATTGACTATAAAACCTAGGCGTGCGCTAGCAGACTCTGCGGTAAAACCGTCTTTATCAGGGTTACCGGTTGTCGTAGCGTTAAAACCTTTGCTACTATCGCGGGCGATTCCGATTGCATAGTTCCAGCTTGCATCCGCACCACTGACGCCCGCCTCTATTTTGTAGGTCGAATAGGTGCCGACCCCAATCCCGACATAGGGATGCATACCGATCTCACCTTTGCGCGTGAAAATTTGAATCGCGCCTGCAATGGCATCCGATCCGTAAACCGCGCCTACCGCACCGCGCACCACCTCAATACGATCAATCTGCGACAAAGGTATAGCCTGCCAGGTAGCCCCCCCTGTCGATTGCGAATCGACCCGCACGCCATCTATGTACACGGCGGTAAAGCGCGTTTCCGCACCGCGAAGAAACACGCCAGTAGTGCTGGCAGGACCGCCATTGCGGCTAATTTCAAAACCTGGCACTAGGGCCAGGACATCTGCTACGCCAGTCGCCCCGCTGCGTTGGATGGTTGCACGATCAATGATGGTGATATCGGCCACCAAGTCGGTCAAAGGCTGCGGCATGCGGGCCGCCGTAATCACAATTTCGCTTAGGGGGGGAGCGTCTGCAGGCGTTGACTGCGCATAGACGACCGAAACCGACAGGGCAGTCTGAATTAGCGAAGCAAAGAGCTTCTTTAAAGAGATAGATTTCATGATGATTGATAACAGCAAAGTGCCCTCACCGCCTTCCCCGACAGTGCATGGACGTTAAGAAGTCACAAACAAACGCGACTTCACCTTGTTGGCCGGTATCCGGGCTAGCGAAAACAACCCTGTCCGCCTTCCCAGTTGCTTGTTCAAGGCAACCAGTGGCTGTGTGGGACAGGATGGAAATACCCGAAGGCATTTCGTTCGCTTGACCGTTGCGGGGGCAGCGCAGGCTGGTTTGAAGCCAAGCTATGTACAAAAAAGAAGTACTAAGTAGGCCAAAAAACTTCTGCTTCCCGTTGAACTGCGGTATGTGAACCACACCGCGAGCACCAACTGAACCATTCTAGCCACAATCCTATTTAGCCCCCTAAAATGCGTCCATGTCGGAAAATTCATCCCTAGACCCCGTTCTGGAGCGCGTTGAACGTTTGCTGTTGCGTTACGAAGAACTGCGCCGCACCAACGACCTGCTCATCGCCCAAGTTGAAACACTTGCCCAAGAACGCGATTCACTCAAATCACGTTTACAAGCCGCACGAAGCCGCATTGATGGTTTGCTCGATCGCTTGCCCCTTGAAGTCAAGGACAGCGCATGAACCAGCTAGAGGTTCAACTCATGGGACAAAGCTATATCTTGGGCTGCCCTGTGGGCGCTGAAGAACGTTTCCATGCAGCGGTCAAGCGGGTCGATGACGCGATGTGCAAGATTCGCGATGCTGGAAAAATCAAAGCACGTGACCGCATTGCCGTGTTGGCAGCGCTGAACTTGGCATTCGAGTTGTCCGACTTCTCTGGTGCGCCCAGCGAACCCAGTTCCTCCAACCACAATCTCAATAACTTACTTTACCGCCTGGACACCGCTTTGGGCCACGATGGTCACTTGCTCTAAGCCTTCTACAATAAGCTGGTCTGCAAGTCTGCTGGGTTTTATATTTCTTGAACCAATGCTCTCTGGAGCCCCGGGCTTGGAAATTGGCTGGTGAGCGTGAACATCTCGCGTTAGATGAACCCAACACCTTTCTGACCTCGCCCACCTGAACCTTTCGTTCAGGATGACGATCCAGCGGCCCTTGCAGACACTTTTACTTTTACACATCTCTCTTATGTCGACTTCTCTTATCTTTTCGTCATGTCTTTGCGCATAGCCATTGTTGGTGCAGGCGCCATTGGCGGCTACCTCGCAGTCAAACTTAGCTTGGCAGGTCACAACGTCACCTGCATTGCCCGTGGCGACAATCTTCGTGCCATCCAAAGCCATGGTATGAAGTTGGTGACAGAGGACGGCACCGAGTTGGTTGCCCCTGTGAAAGCTTGCAGCGTCGACGGTGCTGAAACTTACGACTATGTGTTTTTAACCCTGAAATCGCATCAAGTAGCAGCAGTTGCAAAAGACATTGACCACTTGTGCCACGACACCACCGCCGTGGTGACCATGCAAAACGGTTTGCCTTGGTGGTACTTCCACCAACTTGTCGGCGCTTACCAAGGCACTCAACTCAAGACACTCGACCCCGTTGGAATGCTTTGGCAGCACCTCAAACCCGAACGCGTCATCGGTGCGGTGGTCTACCCTGCGGCAGAGTTGATTGCCCCTGGTGTGGTCAAGCTGATTGAAGGCAACCGTTTCAGCTTGGGTGAGCCCAGTGGAGAGAAATCTGAGCGGGTCACTTTGTTGGCGCAAGCCATGATTGGCGCTGGTTTCAAAGTGCCGGTGTCGGCAGATATTCGCAGTGAGTTGTGGGTGAAATTGTGGGGAAACCTGTGCTTTAACCCCATCTCGGCTTTAACACACGCCACGCTGGAACAAATTGCCTTGCATCCGCTAAGCCACTCACTGGCCAGCCAAATGATGCAAGAGGCACAAGCTGTTGGCGAAAAAACTGGCGCGCAGTTCAAGATCAGTATTGAAAAGCGCATTGCAGGCGCACAAGCTGTGGGTGCACACAAAACCTCTATGTTGCAAGACATCGAACAAGGCAAAGCCTTAGAGCTGGATGCGATTTTGGGTAGTGTGATTGAACTGGGTCGCGTGGTTGGTATACCTACACCCACGCTGGAAACCGTCTACAGCTTGACACGCTTACTAGAGCAAAGCGTGTTGCAAAGTCAGCACGGATTGAAGTTAAATACTTAAAGGACAGTGATGCAAACCCTTCAAGAATGGATGGCCCAAGGCCAAGCGAATGCTGTGTGTTTGAGTGCGCCCAACGCCGCACCTTTGAGCTACCAAGGTTTACGCAACTTAAGCTCGCATGTGCAAGAGGCACTCAACGCAGTCGGCATTGGCCGCAACGACCGCGTAGCCATTGTGTTGCCCAATGGCGCAGAGATGGCGGCGGCATTTGTGGCGGTGGCCGCTTGCAGCACGTCTGCCCCCCTGAACCCCTCGTACCGCGCTGATGAGTTCGAGTTTTACCTGAACGATTTGAATGCCAAGGCGCTGATGGTTGAAAAGGGCTCCACATCCCCAGCAGTAGGCGTGGCGGAAAAATTGGGCGTATCGATTGTGTATGTCTTACCTACGCCAGCTCTTGGTGCGGGTTCGTTCACACTGGACACCTCATCTCGGCAAGCTGCAAATGCGGCCTCACATGGCATGGCCCACGCCGACGATGTCGCTTTGGTGCTGCATACCTCTGGCACCACCTCACGCCCCAAAATTGTTCCACTGACGCATCGCAATGTGTGTGCCTCTGCACAGCACATTGCGCGCAGCACGGCCTTCACTGCCAGCGACCGAGGCTTGAACGTCATGCCCTTGTTCCATATCCACGGATTGATTGCAGGCATCTTGGCTCCGCTTTCTCAAGGCGGCGAAGTTCATTGCACCAGTGGCTTTAATGCCTTGAAATTCTTCTCTCAAATGGAAGAGGTCAAACCCACTTGGTACACCGCTGTGCCCACCATGCACCAAGCCATTTTGTCCAGAGCGGCCAATAACCGCGAAGTGATTACAAAGGTGCCTTTGCGTTTCATTCGCTCGTCTTCCTCCTCATTGCCACCTCAAGTATTAGCTGAACTTGAAGCCACCTTTCATGCGCCTGTGATTGAAGCCTATGGCATGACCGAAGCGGCGCACCAAATGGCTTGCAACCCTTTGCCCCCCGGCAAGCGCAAGCCTGGCACGGTGGGTTTGGCGGCCGGCCCCGAAGTGGCCATCATGGACACCGAAGGCCAGCTGCTGGCGACTGGCAGTACCGGTGAAATTGTGATTCGCGGCCCCAACGTCACCCCTGGCTATGAAAACAACGACAAGGCCAATGCGGAAAACTTCACCCAGGGCTGGTTTCGCACCGGCGACCAAGGTGTGATGGACAGTGAGGGCTACATCAGCATCACTGGCAGGTTGAAAGAAATCATCAACCGTGGTGGCGAAAAAATCAGTCCGCGTGAAATCGATGAAATATTGATGGACCATCCCGCTGTGGGTCAGGTGGTGTGCTTTGGTATACCCCATGACAAATTGGGCGAAGAAGTGGGTGCTGCTGTGGTGCTGCGCGAAGGGCAAACTGCCACAGAAAAAGAACTGCGCGACTATGTCGCCACCCGCGTGGCTGACTTCAAGGTGCCGCGCAAAATATTGTTGCTCGATGAAATTCCCAAAGGCGCCACCGGCAAACTTCAACGCATAGGCATGGCCCAAAAGCTCGGACTCGCCTGATGTCTCTGTCCTTTGCGGATGTGATTGTGGCCTTGGTTCTTTTGGGCACAGTGGCAGGATTTTTGGCGGGTATGTTGGGTGTTGGTGGCGCACTCATGATGATTCCTTTCATCACTTTTTTGCTCAGCACCCAAGGTGTAGACCCAGACTCTGCGGTCAAGATGGCGATTGCCACAGGCATGTCCACCATTGTGGTGACCTCACTGGCAAGTACCCGTGCTCACCACAAACTGGGCGCAGTGCGTTGGGACTTGGTGAAAGGTTTGGTCCCCGGCATATTGCTTGGCAGTGCGCTGTCAAGCCTGTGGTTGTTTGTGGTTTTGAAAGGCTCGGCCTTGGCCTTGTTCTTTGCGGGCTTTACGGCGTTTTCAGCCACCCAAATGATCTTGGACAAAAAACCCAAGCCCTCTAGGCAAATGCCAGGCCTCTTGGGGCAAACAGGCGTGGGCACACTCATTGGCACCTTGTCAGGTTTGGTGGGTGCGGGTGGTGCATTTGTCAGCATTCCATTTATGACGTGGTGCAACATCCCCATACGTCAAGCCGTCGCCACCAGCGCCGCCATCGGTTTTCCCGTGGCCTTGGCCAATGCACTGGGCTATGTAGTGAGCGGCTGGAATGCGCCGCACAACCTTGACTGGAGCTTTGGCTACATCTGGCTACCTGGCTTGGTGGTCATTGGTCTGTGCACCATGGTCACCGCGCCCATGGGCGCTCGATTGGCGCACAAAATGCCGGTGCATAAACTCAAACGCGGTTTTGCTTTGCTGCTGTTTCTTTTAGCCAGCTACATGCTGTACCGCGGCTTGCACAGTTAACGCAGCACCAGTACGGGAACACTGGAGTGCGTCAACACATTTTGTGTTTCGCTGCCCAACAATACGCGTTTGATGCCTTTGCGGCCGTGGGAAGCCATCACGCCAAAGAACTGAAGGTTGCCCAGCGTTTGGGGTCGTCTAGTAAGCCATAAACTGCATTCATAGCCCCGAGGCTAAAGCGGTCTGCGTGCAAGCCACTTGACTTAAATCAAAACCCAGTCAAAAAGCCCTCGTAACTTACGGCTTACTGACTATCCGTCATTGCGAGCGCAGCAAAGCAATCCCTCGGCACGATTGCTTCGCTCCGCTCTCAATGACATGGTTCAGCGATCACGAAAGCGCCCAAACGATGTGCTCCCGCACCACCTCACTGGGATGGTCCTGCCAACGCTGCAAGGCTTGGCGCAAAGCATTTGCGTCAGTGTCAGACAAGGTTTGACGCAAAGCATTGCCTGCAGCCACAGCCAAATTGCGCAGCCACCGTGCGTGGCCAATACGTCGTATGGCACTGCCTTCTGTCAGTCGCAAGAATCTGTCTTCATCCCATTGCAGCAATTGCCAAAGTGAAGATGCACCCAAGCCATGGCGCTCGTCAAAGTCGGGCAAGGGCGAGCGCTTGGCGAATTTGTTCCAAGGGCACACCAACTGACAATCATCACAGCCATAAATGCGGTTGCCCATCATGGGGCGAAGCTCTAAAGGGATACTGCCCTCGTGCTCAATGGTCAGGTAAGAGATGCAGCGCCTTGCGTCCAATCGGTAAGGCGCAACAATGGCCTGGGTGGGGCACACGCTGATACAGGCGCTGCAAGTGCCGCAATGCTCGGTTTGCATGGTGGTTGGCTCGAGGGCAATGTCGACAAAAATTTCACCCAAGAAGAAAAACGAACCCGCATCGCGTTGCAACACCAAGGTGTGCTTTCCCCGCCAGCCAAGGCCGCTGCGCACCGCCAACTCGGCTTCCAACACCGGCGCGGAATCGGTGAACACCCGAAAGCCCAAAGCGCCTGCTTGGGCTTGCAGTTTGTCGGCCAATTGCTGCAAGCGTTGGCGCATCACCTTGTGGTAGTCCCGCCCTCGGGCATACACCGACACCACTGCTTGCGTGGGTTGCTGCAAGCGCTGCATTTCGTGGTCTACCCAATCCACAGCGGAAACATTGCTCTTTTGAGGAAGGTAATCCATGCGGGCCGTGATGACGCTCAAGGTGCCTGGAACCAACTCGGCGGGTCTGGCGCGGGTGAGGCCGTGACGGGCCATATAAGCCATATCGCCATGGTGTCCAAGTGCCAGCCAAGCGAGCAATCCAGGCTCGGCGTCGTGCAAGTCCACAGGGGCCACGCCAATTTGGGAGAATCCCAGTTGCGAACCCCATTCTTGCAGTTGAGCGAGCAATGCCGATGGATTGATGGACACGAAAACCTTTTGAACGAAATGCCGATTGTAAAAACCCTGCACTGGCCCGACGAGCAAGCCTGCGCGGCCTTTGCCCAGCGCTTGGCTTTGTGCCCCGCCTTGGCGCAAGCCTTGGTGTGTCTGCAGGGCGACTTGGGGGCAGGTAAAACCACCTTCACGCGTTATTTGCTTCAAGCCTTGGGCGTGAAGGATCGCATCAAAAGCCCCACTTATGCGGTGGTGGAGCCGTATGAAGTCACAACCAACGGTCAAAACCTCAGCATCTGGCATTTCGACTTTTACCGCTTCAACGATCCGCGTGAATGGGAAGACGCGGGTTTCAGAGATATTTTTGCAAGCGTTGGCTTGAAGATTTGTGAGTGGCCCGACAAAGCCCAAGGCTTTTTGCCAACCGCCGACTTGGACATCCATTTCACCGTCAACCTTGACAGCAGTCGCGATGTACGCTTGTGCGCCCACAGCGAATTGGGTGAAGATTTAACAGCATGAAAAACCACAACCGCCAACGCCGACAACTGCTGCAAGCCAGTGGCGTGGTTTTGCTGTTGGGGCGGGCGCAGCTGGCGTGGGGTGCCAGCATTTTGGCGGTACGGGTGTGGCCTGCGGTGGAATACACCCGCGTGACCATCGAGTCGGACAGCTTGCTGAAAGTAACCCACACCTTTGTAGCCAACCCACCGCGCTTGGCGGTAGACATCGAGGGTATTGAGTTGAATGCCGCTTTGCGCGACTTGGTGGGCAAGGTACGCAACGACGATCCCTTCATCACCGGTGTACGCATCGGCCAATTCACCCCCACCACGGTGCGACTGGTGCTGGAGTTGCGCCAACCCGCCAAACCACAGGTGTTCACCTTGGCGCCTGTTCAAGCCGGGCAATCGAGTTTTCAGTACCGCTTGGTGTTGGACCTTTACCCCAGCCAAGAAGCGGACCCCTTGGAGGCTTTGATCGCAGAGCGCTTGATGGGTGACAAACCAACGCTTGGCAAAGACGCTTTGGGCGAGATGATTGCCAGCCACCAAAAACCGCCAACAGGGTTTTCGCCAACACCACCTTCTGTTCAACCCACCCCTTCAGTGCCAACGGTTGTTGTGCCATCCGTTGTTGCACCATCGGCAAATGAAAAACCTGCAGACAAAACCGATAGATTTGCAGTGGTGGCGATCGACCCAGGGCATGGCGGCGAAGACCCCGGCGCGATTGGTCCCAACGGAACACGCGAAAAAGATGTGGTGCTAAAAATTGCCCAACTTTTGCAAGAGCGCATCAACAAAACCGTGCTAAAAACCAAACGTGGAGAGTTGCCCTTGCGGGCTTTTTTAACCCGCGACGCCGACTTCTTTTTGCCATTGCATGTACGTGTGCAAAAAGCGCAAAAAGTACAAGCCGATTTGTTCATCAGCCTACATGCCGACGCATTTTTCACCCCCCAAGCCAGAGGAGCCAGCGTGTTTGCGCTGAGCCAAGGCGCGGCGTCCAGCGCGGCTGCACGTTGGATGGCCAACAAGGAAAACGGTGCTGACGCTATTGGCGGTTTAAACATCAAGGTGCAAGATCAAAATGTGCAACGTGCCTTACTGGACATGAGCACCACCGCGCAAATCAACGACAGCTTGAAGTTGGGCAACGAGATGCTGGGGCAAATTCGCCGTGTGGGCAAGCTGCACAAATCGCAAGTGGAGCAAGCGGGTTTTGCGGTGTTGAAAGCACCCGATATTCCCAGCTTGTTGGTGGAGACTGCTTTCATCAGTAACCCCGAAGAAGAGGCTTTGCTGATCAACCCCGCTTACCAAAACCAGTTGGCTGACGCGTTGATGCGCGGGATTGAAAACTATTTTTTGCGAAACCCACCGCTGGCTCGTAACCGCTCCACTTGAACGTCATCACACGACTTACAGCACCCGCCCATTGTTCACCAGTTGTTGGTCGATAAGCAGTTGTGCGGTGCTGTTGTTCCACACTGTGTAGTGGTGGTCACCCAAGGTGACAGTGCTGCCACTGTTGACCCAGCCATCCCCTTGCAGTTTCACCGCATCATTGGCGGCGCCCTGCACCACCAAGGTGAGGTGGGGGTTGGCGAGTAAATCATCTAGGTGCAAGGCTAAAGTGTTAGCGACTGGGTCGGCGCTGAGGTCTAGCTTTGCTAAGGTGCCAAAGTCAAAGCCTACGTCGGCTACCAGCACTTGCGAGCCATCGGTGGTGCTGGCGCTGGTGCGTCCAGCTTCGTGCACACCCACTTCTGGGGTGCGGACCACGCCGTCGCTGCTGAGTTGGAATGAACTCAAGCCCAACTCGGCAAGGGTTTTCACCTCACCCGCATCACTGACACCGTCTTGGTTGGCGTCTTGCCAAACGTTGAAATCCGCAAACTGTGCATCTTGGACATCAAACACGCCGTCATGGTTGGTATCAAAGGCAGCTGCCAAACCCGACAAGTCGGTGGCAGTTTTGCCCTGCGCGGCAGACATGTTGTCATACTGCGCAAAAGCGTATTGGCTGTTGTCATGCACCAAGCCGTCGTGGTATTTGTCCCAAACCAGCACGCCGTCTTGCCCACCAACCCAGCGGGTGACATCGAGCAAACCGTCGCCGTTGACGTCCATCACCACATAGCCGTAGTTGAAAGAGCCGTCGTGGTTGAGGTCTATGACGATAGGTTGGACCGCGGCGTTCACGGTGAGGGTGTTGGTGCTGGCAGTGGATAAATTACCTGCTGCATCAACCGTGTACAACTTGTAGCTGCCGTCCACCAAACCCGAAAGTGACAACAAGGTGTTGGTGCTGG